>OQVS01003084.1_pt1 | contig 10213 bp, 8 predicted proteins | sample 1691601 | NCBI WGS metagenome assembly OQVS01 (sample SAMN03418268, study PRJEB22391) | human gut metagenome | biome: human-gut; feature: organic feature; material: feces | host: Homo sapiens | place: Tanzania | collected 2013-01 | reverse complement strand
TCCACATGCAAAGCTACTGGCCACAATGGGAGGACAAGGAGGAAATGACCTTTCACGTGACCTTTTTCTCAACTTTGAGGGTGTCGATTCCTGCTTTTATCTTTGGATAAACGGCAAATTTGTCGGCTACAGTCAGGTCAGCCACATGACGAGCGAGTTCAATATCAATGATTTTGTTCAAGCAGGTTCAAACAGACTTGCAATGCTTGTGCTCAAGTGGTGCGACGGCTCATATCTTGAGGATCAGGATATGTGGCGAATGAGCGGAATATTCCGTGATGTTTATATTCTCAAGAGAAGCCGCAGAGGCAGAATCCGTGATTTTTACGTCACAACCGAGCTTAAAAAGAAATACACGAAATGTATTATGAGCGTGGATCTTGACCTTGTCGGTGACAGAGAGGTCAGCTACCGCCTTGTTTCGCCCCACGGCGAAAGCATTGACTCGGGTGAAAGCGTCAACGGTAAGATAAAAATCAAGTTCGAAAATCCGATTCTTTGGAGCGATGAGGATCCGCTGCTCTATGATCTTATTCTTGACGTTTCCGATGAGGTCGTACTCGTTAAGGTCGGTATCAAGGATCTTGTTATCTCAAAGTCTGTTCTTTATCTCAACGGACAGAAGATTAAAATCAAGGGTGTTAACCGCCATGATTCTCACCCGCTTTACGGCCATGCAACGCCGATTGAGCACGTTCTCGAGGATCTTTATATCTTCAAGCGTCACAATGTCAATGCCGTCCGTACCTCGCATTATCCGAACGACCCGAGATTTTTGGAGATGTGCGATCAGCTCGGCTTCTTGGTAATTGACGAATCCGACCTTGAGGCTCACGGATTCTCAACTTCGATTGACGGCTTCTTTTTTGAGCGTTGGAGCCTTCTTGCGAACGATCCGGCATGGAAAGAAGCATATATCGACAGAGCACGCAGACTTTTTGAGCGTGATAAGAACCATGTTTCGGTTATTTTCTGGTCGCTTGGCAATGAATCCGGATGCGGCGACAACCATCAGGCAATGTATGACTTTATCAAGTCACGTAATAAGAACGTAATCGTTCACTATGAGAATGCAAACTACCGCTACTCCGAGCTTGCAGGCAAGTTCCTCGGCAACTGCTCCGACGTTGAAAGCTGGATGTATCCCTCAATCGAAAAGTGCAAGGAAATCCTTTCGAGCAAAAAGCGCAAAAACAAGCCGCTCTATCTCTGCGAATACTGCCATGCGATGGGCAACGGACCGGGAGACCTCGGCGACTATTGGGAGCTTATTGACTCCGACGACAAATTCTGCGGCGGCTGTATCTGGGAGTACACGGATCATTCCGTAGCAATTCCCGACGGCAACGGCAAATATAAATACACCTACGGCGGCGATTTCGGCGATATGCCGAATGCTGGCAACTTCTGCGTTGACGGCCTCGTTTATCCCGACAGAACGCCGCACACGGGATTTGAGGAAGCAAAGTACGTTTATCAGCCTTTCTTCGCAGAATATGCAGGCAACGGCAACGTTTCAATCAAGAACCGCAACTTCTTCAAGGGCCTTGACGATGTAGGCATAAACTGGGAAATCAAATCAAACGGCAAGCTTATTGCTTCGGGTGAAGTCTCGGGACTTATGCTCATGCCGAGAGAGAAGAAGGATTTTTCAATCTTCGACCCGTCGGCATACAGCTTCACAGGTGAGACATATCTCACGCTTCACTTTGTCAACAGGACGGACAAGCTCTGGGCAAAGGCAGGCTATGAGATAGGACTTAAACAGTTCAGACTTGAGTCAATTCCGACAGGCAAAGCTGCGCTTGCGACGACCGCAATGACAGTCAACGACGGCGAAAGATATGTAGAAATAGGTGTCGGCAGTGTTAAATATGTTTTCGACAAGGCTTACGGCAAGCTCAATAAGATAAGCTGCGATGATACGGAGCTTATCTCGAAGCCCGTTGAAATTAACCTTTACAGAGCATATATCGACAACGATTCTCAGTACTACAGAGAAAAATGGTACAAGGTCGGCATGGAAAAGCTCGGTCAGAAGTGCCGTTCGCTTAATGTGACAAAATCAGACGATAAGGTTGAAATTACCGTTGATCTTGCAATCGGTGTTTACACATTTGAGCCGATATTTGAGGGTAAGGTTACTTACACGTTCCTTCCAGATTCAAGCGTTCTCGTTAACGTCAACGGCAAGAAGGCGGAGAGAATGGATATTCTGCCGAGAATCGGACTTCAGCTCATCATGCCCGAAGGCTTCGAGAGCTACGAATATTTCGGTTACGGACCGAAGGAAAGTTACATCGACAAGAAGCGTTATACTTATGTTGACGATTTCACAACGACGGTAACGGAAAACTTCGAGCACTATGTCCGTCCGCAGGAGAATTCAAGTCATTACGGCTGTAAGTGGGCAAAGGTTACAAACGAGAGCGGCATCGGATTTATATGCCGAGCCGAGGATTTCGACAGCTTCTCGTCAAATGCTCAGCACTTCACGCCGCAGATGATTCGTGAAGCAAAGCACGATTACGAGCTTGAACCGATGAAAGAGACGGTATTCAGCATCGACTATAAGATGACCGGAACGGGCTCGGGAGCGTGCGGTCCGGATATCGACCCGAAATACAGCGTGAACGACAAAACGTTCAACTTCACATTCAAAATTCTTCCGACAAACACGAACGGCATCGACCCGTTCACGGTATAAAAAATTATCACCCTTCGCCTTAGCTGCGGAGGGTGATTTTTTGTCTTGTTCTGTTATTTTATATCCGTGACGCTGTAGCCGAGGTCCTCAACTGCGGATTTGAGAATCGCATTGTCAACGTCCTTCTTGAGCTTAACAACAGCTTTTTTATTCTCAAGGTCAACCTTGGCGTTTGCAACTCCCGAAACGCAGGCGAGCGCCTTTTCGACCTTGGCGGCGCAGTGCATACAGCTCATACCGTCGATATAAACTTCCTTTGTAATTTTTTCTTTACCGAATAACATATTGAGTCCTCCTTATTTTTTCGACCCTCTCAGTCGGAGGGCGTTGATTATTACCGTGAAGCTTGAAAGCGTCATTGCAAGGCTTGCTATCATCGGATTGATGTTTATATTGAAATGCTTTAGTGCGCCGATTGCAATCGGAATCATCAGGCAGTTGTAGAAGAAAGCCCAGAAAAGGTTTTGTTTGATATTTCTGACCGTTGCCCTGCTTGTTCTTATAAGCTCGGGAATTTTCATCAGGTCGTCGTTCATCAGTATTACGTCGGCGGAGTTCATCGCAATGTCGGAGCCGCTGTTGACGCTGACGCCGATATCACTCAATGCAAGGGCAGGGGAGTCATTGATTCCGTCGCCGATCATCATAACCTTGTCGCCTTCGGCTTTAAGCTCCTTGATAACGTTGCCCTTTTCGGCAGGCAGAACACCGGAAATAACGTGCTCTATTCCCGCCTGTGCGGCGATTTTCTTTGCTGTCTGCTCGTTATCGCCTGTGAGCATTATCGGCTCAACGTGAAAGCTGTGAAGCGTTCTGATGAGCCTGTCAACGTTATCTCTGATAATATCGTTGATGCCGATGATTGAGAGAATTTGCACCTCATCGGCAACATAGACAAGGGTGTTGCCCTCATCGGCGAGAGCGTTTGCGTCATCGAGGCGGTCGTTCTCAATGCCGTATTTGGCAAGCAGCTTTGCGTTGCCGAAATAATATGATTTGCCGCCGATAACGGTGCGGATTCCCATGCCGTCGATGTTTTCAAATTGCTCGGGTTCGCTGAGTGTGAGAGTGTTATCCTTTGCATATTCGGCGAATGCCTTCGATATCGGATGGCTCGACTTCGCTTCTGCCGAGCAGACAAGACTCATCATGTCCTTTTCGGGCATTTTGCCGAAGTAGATAACTCGTGAAATTTTGAGATTTCCGTAGGTGAGAGTACCTGTCTTATCGAAAACGACTTTGTTGATTTTTGACGCCGTTTCAAGGACATCTCCTTTTTTGATGAGTATGCCGTTTTTTGCGCATCGACCTTCGGAAACGACGATTGCAAGCGGAGTTGCAAGACCCAGACTGCACGGGCAGGCGACAACAAGAACCGTTACGAATGTATTCAGTGCGGCGTTGAAGCCCTGACCTGCGGCAAGATAGCCCACAAAGCTGAGAATTGCGATTCCGATAATAGTCGGAACAAAATAAGAGCTTATCCTGTCGGCGATTCTTGCAAGCGGAATCTTAGCCGACGAAGCCTCCGTAACAATGTGAACAATTTCGGAAATTGTCGATTCCTTGCCTATTCGTTCGGCGGAATATTCGATGTAGCCGTCGTAGTTGATACTTCCGGCGATGACTTTTGCGCCGATCTCCTTTGCAGCGGGCTTGCTCTCGCCCGTGATGAATGATTCGTCAAGGTGAGTTTTGCCGAAGATTATCGTGCCGTCAACGGCAATTCTTTCACCGGGCTTGCAAATAACGGTGTCGCCCTTTTGAATTTCGTCAATCGTGACTTTTTTCTCGCCCTCGACAGTCTTGATAACTGCATCCTTTGGTGTTATTTGAACAAGGCTTTGAATCGCTTCCTTTGTCTTGTCCTTGCTCACAGAGTCAATATAACGTCCGAGCTTGATGAAGTAGATAACTATTGCGGCCGACTCAAAATAGAGCCGGTGGATATAGTGGTGATGTCCCATGAATATCATCACAACCGAGAAAATGCTGTAAATAAGGCTTGTCAGAACGCCGAGAGTAACAAGAGTGTCCATGTTCGGCGTGCGATGAAACAGGTTTTTGAATCCGCTCTTGATGATGTCAAAGCCGTAAACAAGGAACGGTACCGTCAGAATAAGCAGTGACGATGCGAACGCTTTATCATGGGTGTGCATTGCAAGAAACGGGATTTCCGGCAGGCCTATCATTGAGCCCATGGAGATATACATAAGGATTACCGCCAAAGCTGTCATTATGACAAACCATAATTTTGACATTTTCGGTGAGCTGTTCTTCTCAAATTCGTCAAAAAGACCGAGACTTTCGAATCCTGCTTCCTTTATAAATTTTTCGATTTTTTTCCTATTGAGAACGCCCTCATCATATTCGATGAGAGCGTTAGCCATAACGAGGTTAACGCTTGCAGAAATAACCCCGGTTTGTTTGTTTAAATATTTTTCAAGTCCGTTTGAGCATGCGCTGCAGCTCATTCCGCCGATTTTTAAATTGATCTTTTTCATGACCTTTTAACCTTCGATCTCCTTTAAAGCAGCTAATTCGGATTTATTTACGGTTATTTTTTTGTCCTTTATGAGTTTCACGTCACGTCGGCTGAAAACTGCCGGTGCGGCTTCGGGACTGCGGTCAAGGCGAACCTTGAGCATTCCCTTGAGCAGATCGGTTTCGACAACTGTTCCTCTGCCTGAGTTTGTGTCAACGATTGCGCCGACCTTGGGAGTTACCCTGAGCAAATGCTCGTACGATTCCTGCTCGTATTTAAGACAGCACATAAGTCTGCCGCAGGTTCCGCTTATCTTGGTCGGGTTGAGGGAAAGCCCCTGTTCCTTTGCCATTTTTATTGAAACGGGCTGGAAGTCACCGAGAAAGCTGTTGCAGCAGAAGGGTCTGCCGCACATTCCGAGACCGCCCTTCATCTTTGATTCGTCTCTGACACCTATCTGACGAAGCTCGATTCTTATTCTGAATACGCTTGCAAGATCCTTAACAAGCTCACGGAAGTCAACACGTCCGTCCGAGGTGAAGTAGAAAATCACCTTGCTTGAATCGAATGTATATTCAACGTCAATAAGCTTCATATCAAGACCGTGAAAAGCAATCTTTTTAAGACAGATGTCGAACGCTTCTTTTTCCTTCTTTTTGTTTCTTTCAACGACTTTGAGATCCTCCGCCGTTGCGACACGGACAATGGGCTTGAGCGGTTTGACGATCTCGTCATCGTTTACGTCCTTGTTTGCCTGAGCGACTTCGCCGCACTCAAGGCCTCTTATGGTTTCGACGATAGCTCGGTCACCCTTATTGAGCTTAAATCCGATGGGGTCGAAATAATATATTTTTCCGACTTCTTTAAATCGGATTCCAACAACCTCTGACATATTAAACCTCCTTATGTAGAGTATCTATATAATAAAACTACCTGTTGTACGCCGAGCTGCGCATGACTGCACAAAATCGGGTGATCAGTAAATTTTTATTAGCGTTTCTGTTTATACTTTCCCTGAAATTGTCAATTTCACGGGTCATTTTCATCAGTGAATTCAGCGTCAGCTTTGATGCCGCCAAGCGGCTGATGTCCGAATGGTCGGAAAGAGTGATATTACTGCCTGCCTTGATAACAACTGCGTCACGGAAAATGAGCTGTAGGGCGGGGAGGGTAGGCTCAAAAAGATTTTTGTCCTTTTCAAATTCAGCCGTGATTTTCATGAATTCACACTCTGTCGGTTTGAGAATAGCGGAGGCTAACTTTGCGGCAGTATCGTCCGCTTTTTTTCTCAGTTCGTCGGATATCTCATCATTGTCTGCGCCGAGGTCAAAGAGAGTAACCCTTGACATGATTGTTTCAAGCATTGCTGCAGAGGAATCACATTCGAGAATAAATCTCGCGTATTCCGGTGGCTCCTCAATGAGCTTCAAAAGCGCATTCTGCGCCTGAATGTTCATTTTATCCGCCGAGCGGAGAATATATACCTTGCTTCTTGCTTCATTCGGGATAATGTAGGCGTCATCTTTAATTTCACGGACAAGTGCGATTTTGAACATCTTTTCGCCCTGCGCCGAAGGGTCAGCGGTTATAACGTCGGGATGATTTCCGCTTTGAGCCTTAATACAGTGAGAACATTTGCCGCACGGTTTTGCATCGCCCTCACAAACAAATGCTTCGGCGAGAAAGAGCGAAAGCTTTTGACGCAGAGTCTCACTGCCGCCTCGAAGCATTATAGCATGCGGCAGACGCCCGTTCTTTATTAGTCCTGCAAGATTTTCTGCAAGACTGTTTTTGATTCCGATGTCGTTAATTTTAACCATCACATTTTATAGAATTGGTCAACATCGAGAACGAAAACGGTTGCTCCGCCGACGGTGATTTTGACCGGGATTGCATTTACAAGGCCTGAGGAGTATGTCGGAACGACCGGTGTCAGTTCCTCGCGCTTGCGACAGTTGGTTCTGAGAATTTCAAGAAGCTCGTCTACCTTTTCGTCCTCAACGCCCATGAGAAGCGTGAGGTTTCCGGCACGGAGAAAGCCGCCCGTCGTGGAAAGCTTAGTTGCATAGAAGCCTGCCTTCGTTATCTCGTCGAGAACAATATGCGAATCGTCGCTGTTGATGACTGCAATTAAAAGTTTCATGGTTTACCTCCTGTTGTATTTGGTAAAAAGATATATGATTTATTGCCTTTTAAGCCAATTCAGTATTTATTTCATATCTAAGGTGAGAAGAAATTTAAATCAATCGTGGGCTCCTCCTTTGGGGGAGCTGTCGGCGAAGCCGACTGAGGGAGTAAGGTCTCATCGAACTTTAACCCCTCCGTCGCTCCTTCGTCACGCCACCTCCCCTGCAGGGGAGGCAAGGAAAATGTCAGCAAAAACCCGGTTCACTGTCCACTGATTATATCAAGGTTTCTTTTTATGACCTTTTCTCCGCGCCATGCGTAGGCTCTGTCGGAAATATTATCTGTTCTTGCCGTCGTTTCTATTCCGTCAAGAAAAACTTCAGCGGGATCAATTATTACTTTTTTATTCATCGGGCACACCGTTTGGCAGATATCGCAGCCCCAGGCACATCCCGTTTCTTTAATTATTTTTTTCTGCTCGGGTGTCAGTTCACCCTTGCGCTGAGTTATGTCCGAGAGGCAAAGCTCTTTATTGAAGCCGCTTTCGCTCAGTGCATGAGTCGGGCAGACGGAGATACATTTTCCGCAGCCGAGACATTCCGTTTCTTTTATCTCCGCCGCAGGCAGACGCAATGTTGTGACTATTTCCGAAATGAAGAACCACGAGCCGTAGTCCTTATTGATGAGAAGCCTGTTTTTTCCCTTAACGCCTAAGCCGGCATCCATAGCCGCCTGCACCTCGGGGATCGGTGAATTGTCGGTGAAAAAAACGAATTGCTCATCGGGATAGGTCTCGCGAAGTCTTTCAAGTCCGCTCCCGACAGCCGAATTGATCGCAAGGTGATAGTCCTTAACGACGGCGTAGCGAGAGATGTTGATGTTTTTGTATTCTTCCTCGCCGAGATAGTAGGGGAAAAGCATGACTATGATGCTTTTGGCATTTTCGGGAAGTCTGCCTTTTGCACGGCAGTTAATAAGTTTGTTCCGAAACGGTTCAAAATCACAGAAGCCGTAAACAGGAGAAATTGCAGAAATGATATCATTTATCATATTATCAAATCCTATGCGACAGTTTCAACTGCCGCAATTATTAAAGGCATTGTTATTATCGACATGAAGCTTACCGTTGCGACAAGTTGCGATGCAAGCCCTGTGTCATTGCCGTATTTGGCGGAGAACAGGACAGTGTTGTTAGCCGACGGAGCACACGAGGATATCGCGAGTGCTGTCAAAAGCGTTCCGCCGAGACCGATGAGTTTGTATATCGCTATCATGACAGCCGGCAAAACTATCAGCTTTGACAGAGCTACAAGAAAAATCTTCTTGTGTTTTAAAAGACTTTTGAGCCGAGTATGCGAAAGAAATGTGCCGAAAATAATCATTGCAAAAGGCGTCTGAGTGTTCGCTATAAAATCGACCGGCTTTGTTACAAGCTCCGGAAGAGGAACCTTGAACAGAAAAAACGGCAAACCTATGAGCATTGCGATAACGCCCGGGTTGAGAATCAGTTTTTTTGCGTCGAAGCCCTTACCCTTATCCATCATGAAAACTCCGTGGGTAAAAGAAACGGCGTTGAATGCCATAACGACAGCCGAGCAATAAAACACACCCTCACTGCCGAGCAGCGCTTCGGTCAGCGGCAGGGTCATGTAGCCTACGTTGCCGTAAATTGCGCCGTATTTGTATACGCAGTTTTCGTCACGGTCACCCTTGGAGAACAAAGGAGTGTTAATTGCAATCGCTATAAAATGCATGAGGAATCCGCATCCGACGGCAATCAAAAGCCTCATTCCGCTGTCCTTGGTGAACTCCCGTGTGAAGAACGAGTTGATAATAACGCTCGGCGTTATTATATAGAAAAGCAGGTCGGTGCAGGCTTTTCCCGTTTTCTCGGTGAACAAACCTATTCTGTCGCAGACAACTCCGACAAGCACCATGACATACAGTATGCCAACCTGACGTGCCGCAATAATAAAATTGTCAAGAAACATAAATTACCCCGATTATTCCTCCGGTTCACTCGTCTGAGCCTTGGCTCTCGAAAGAAGATTGTAGATTATATATGCTGCCGCGCCGAGGTCACTGTAGGAAACGCCGTAGTGATCGTTGAGAAGCTCGGATTTGCCGGTTACCATGAGAATAAATCTCGGCAGGAAACACATCAGAGCAAACATTGCGGCAGGAATTCCGTAGGCAAAAATCTTCCAAAAGACGGTTTTTACGTCAATTCTCGCAACGGTCTGAGCCAATGCAAAGAAGAAAAGCATGAGAAATACGATTTCAAAAAGTTCAAGCAGAAGATCCGAGACATTGATAAAGCTTATAGTTCTCTTGAACTTGTAGAGAAGTCTGAAAATGCACCAGAGAACGGGAGTCAGACCGAGAAACTTGAGCTTGGAGCCGTCGGAATTTCCGAGACTGACCGAAAGGCCTGAGACAAAGAAGTAAACGGCGGCAATTGCACCCGAAACAGCCTGGAGAAGAAGAAGTGTTCCTCCCTGCTTCTTGACGTATTCGGCAATTGTTGAGCCGGAGGAAGCGGCGGCGTCATAAAGGTCAAAGTAGCTCATGAGCTGACCTGCCGAGTCAATGATTATCGTAACGGCGAGAATCAGCGAGAGAACAAGAAAAACAGGCGATTTTTTGACCGATGCAACGGTTATCATTTTTTTCTTGTTAATAAGCGGGATGACGATTGCGGTAATCACTGCGATTCCGAGCAGAGCATAGATAATATAGACCGAGAAGTCGATCGTGGAGTAGAAGCCCGTTTCGGGTTCAAGGACCTTGAAATACTGATAAACCCTCAGCGGCACCGCAACAAGCAGTGCGCAAAGAGAAACCAAAAGCGGAAGCTTGTAAATTACATCACTTTTACTTTTCATTTTTTATTC
>OQVS01003071.1_pt1 | contig 10241 bp, 5 predicted proteins | sample 1691601 | NCBI WGS metagenome assembly OQVS01 (sample SAMN03418268, study PRJEB22391) | human gut metagenome | biome: human-gut; feature: organic feature; material: feces | host: Homo sapiens | place: Tanzania | collected 2013-01 | reverse complement strand
ATTATCTTTCTTTTTAGAACTCTTAACATGTCCAACATACTTTTTACCATAATTTGCACGATAACGGAGTTTATTTTTTATGAAAGAGTTTGATCCACAGTGGAATGACAGGATGCTGGAAGCGTGGGAGGAGTGGAAGGAGATCTGTTTTGTCGGCGGGTGTAATCCCGATACTCAAAGATTGTTGGAAACCGAGATTTATGCCGCCTTTAGGGCAAAATTTGAAATTATTTTCAAGGATAATGTGGAAGATTTTTTATTTACCATAGGCAACGATGCACCGAGAAAAGACAAGAATGAAGATGAATGGGATGGGGAAAACAAAGATAATGCCGATGGAAAAATCGGCGATGATGGTGAATTCGACTTTGGTCTCAACAGTGAATCCGATGTGGAAATTGACAGCGAAGACGATGTTCAACGGGAAAGAAACAGTGTCTCAGCGCAAAGTTTGAAAACGTTGTGGGCGCTAGAATTCGATCATGGTGTCATTGAAACACCCCCTCCGGACTCCTCGGTTGTAGAAGATGCCATTGAAACACCCCCTCCGGACTCCTCGGTTGTAGAAGGGGTTGTTGAATTCCAACCTCTTTTTAAGTGTTATAAAGATTTCCTCTGGTATGTAAAGCAGCATAGCGACGATCCGCCGTTAAAGGTGATCCGCGGCAAATTGATCGGTCCGCTGGGCATAATAAACGGCATTGCCGACAACTATTTGCGATTCACCCGCCCCGACATTTGGGAAAATTACGTTGAGGCACGGAACAACAAAAACCGCCAGAAAAAAAAGGATGTTAAACAAATAAAACAGGTTTCGATACAGGAGGAGGTCAATGAGGACGGCGATACCCTTGGTGATTTCATCCGTGGCGGCAACCCGGTGTTTCACGAAGAACTGGCCGATATCAAAAAGGAAATCAAAGCAATTTTTACGGTTAAGGAACTTGCTCTTATTTTGGCGAGAAGAGCGAAATTGCTGACTCATCCCGAAACAGAGAAATTTTTAAACGCTGGGCATACCACAATATCAGGCATATGGAATGATCCCACTAATGGGTTGCGCAAGAAGTGCAGGGAGCACTTCAAATTCTTCCAGAAAGAGAGTCAAGCGATATTTATCATGAAAAACATAATCGCAGAGGAAAAAAACTCCAAAAGCTTCTTAGATACCTTTGAGAAAGCAATGGAAGACCATGGAGGCTCTAAATGAATATTGAAGAAAAACGTCGTGAAAATACCAGGAGATTTCTGAACTCTTATTATCTCCAAAAGGATTTCAGCACTGTTTCGGGTTTTGACGAGAACGCGCTGATGAAGACTTCCCGCGAGATTCGTTCCGCCGCGATTCACAAATTCGATACCAATTTGAAATGCGGTCAAATTCGCTTACTTGCCGATGTCGAACGCATAACATATGTTGTGCTGTTACACGATCAAGGTGATGATACATTTGTCGCCACTTCGTTTTCACACTACGACTTTCCGGCCACCGACCAAGAGATGGCCCTGAATGGACGTTTTGGTCTATATCTCAATGTCCTGCAGATTTGGAACACCCGGACTCTTCGAAGCGAGATACTGCGGAAAAGTTGGCTGTGCGGGACTTTGTCCGAAACGGTTTGCCGTGACGCATGGACTTTTTGGCTCTCGTTGACCACGGGGAAGAAATTGCCGGAGCGCATCTTGGCTGCCAGCAGCACTCCAATTAAAGACAGCAATGACATTCGCCTGCAATACATGCAGGAGGAAAGACGTGTTTTCGCTGCCGTTGATGCTCCTGATTTGAGCAAAGTGGCTCAATTTTCAAAATCCAGATTGCCTTCGTGGTTCGATGACAGTTTGATCCTGCCACCGTTGTGGCAACCGGAGCTGGAAGTGTTGGCGGCGGGGGAAGAAAAGAGCAACATCCGAAAAAAATGTTCTGTTGACACTCGTTCCGAAGTGCTGTTTATTGAGTATTCACCTTCAGAAAAGCGTGTGTGGATCGATATCTTCTCGTCTGACATGAAGCGCACCTCTTCGCTCGATGGGGCAGAAATCATTGATGCGCACGAACAGGTAATTGGCACTATCGCCGATGGTTGCTGTGTGCTGGCGGTTGAAGACGTTTTTGACGGCAGTGTGGCTGTCCGATTGAAAGACGGCGGAATCTGCACTCTTGCGGAGTTGTCTTAAAAGGTGTTGTCATGCGCAATCTTGAGGACGATTTTTGCATAGAACGCCCAGAAACGGTCGTGCGGAATCTTTGGTTCTATCCTACTGAAGAAATCGGTCGATACGCCAGTTCGAAAAGGTCGGAAAAAAACCGGATCGAGTGCGTTGCGGAGCTTTTTATCCGGGAATTCCTCAATCGCCAAAGCGCGGAAAAAGAAATCAACCGTGTTCTGCCGGACGGCGAACTTAAACTCTTCTGGTGCACGATTAACGATGATTTTCTGGATCTGCGGGACAAAGCAGAGGTGCTTAACGGCAACCTATGGGATTGCGGTAACAATTTTTCAAAAAAATGCCATGCTGCCGTGCGGACACGGTTGTTGTCGCTTTGCGTCGAAACGGACGGTTTCATACCTGTGTTTTGCGGTGCCGATGCGTTTTTTATTCCGTTCCACTTTGAGGCGGGGATGGCTGCAATCGAGGATCTCTCTGGAAATCCGATTACCTGTTGGCAAGCCCCGTATGTAGAACTATTTGGTGCAGCTTTCCAGTATAAATGCATCGTGCATTGTGACCAATCATCCATTATCCCAACACTGACCGGCAACAGTTTGATGCTGCCGCTGTATTTGGCCTATCTGCGCAAAGTTGGCGAACTGGAGTACAATCACTTACGCCTGCTGGCGACCGGAGCCGTGGCTAGTGGTCGTCTCAAGGCGGTCGAGACCATGGAAAAGGCGGCGGCACTCAAAAAACGCTTCTCAGTCGCAGCCATGTTTTTCCCGGAAAGTTCCAAATATTGTTCGGAAGATTCCATCAATGAAATCCCTCTTCCCCCGCTGGAGTTGGCGCAGGTCAAAGAAGCTGTGCAAAGGCATATTGAAGCCAAAGGATTGTTTGTGCCGACCATGAAATATGCGCTTGGGCGTCTTAAAGTGCTCTGTTCCGAGCGTGAGAGCAATTACCTCAGTTGGGAATTGATGCTGCAGCGTGTGAAAAACAACAGTCTCCCTATCCTCCGCTGCCGTGACCCTCGAAATTATTTATTGTGCCTGATGTTGGAAAGTTCGATACTCTGCCACATGGGTAAAACGCGAGAGGCTCTGACTCTGAATCGCAAAGCACGAGAATTTGCCGAAAAGAACAACTTCACGCGGGAACAGCTCAGATTGGAGATAGAAGAACTGGTGGAGTTTCAGGACGAGGAGCGTTTTTCCGATATCTTTAACATTGCGAACGAACTGAGGCTTCGGGTCGAAAAATTCGGCGATCCCGACCTGCTGATGCGCTATTGTGGGACGATGGGTCAGGCGCATTGCTACGGTTTTCTGGCGGGAGTTCCAGGATTCGATCGGGACACGGCCAAGGAGTGTTTCGTGGAGGCTCTCCATTACGCATTGGAGCGTTCACGGGAATTGGAAAATGAAATAGATTTTGAAAAAAACATTGGTCAGGATCTGAACTATATTTTCTTATGGCATGCACTTTTCGAACCGGAAACCGCCGCATCAGAAAGTGCACATAAAGACGCGGTGGCGCACCATCGTTGCCAACTTTGCGGAGCAGCTCAAATTGGTGGACTCCGTTTTTTGAACCGCATCAAGGCTTTTTCTGTATACCGGCGTTGGCTCATGGATGGAAATGCGTCGGACCCGTGTAAAGTTCCGGCGTTACTTAAAATCGAGTATCGTGAGGATTGGTTGGCGGCAACGACAGGGAAATACGTTGGGGCTCTTCACGCCGCCGTTGGCAACATTGCGGAAGCTGTGGATACATTCCAGAAATACACCACGGTGTTGCGCGGCGCGAAAGACCCAATACTGCGCTTTATCCAGATGACGATACTCGCCGAAGCCTGGCGCTCGACTGGCTATGCAGCATATCGGGCTGAGGCGCTTGATGTGTTGGAAATGGTCAAGGGGCACTATCCGAACTCTTTCAGTGCATGGGAAGGTTTTTTAAACGGGAAAAGTAAGTTCCCTGGACTTAATTACTGGTACTGAAAATTTCAAATTAGTATAAGGAATCAACATCATGTACACGTTTACCAAACTCGAATCGGAATTCCTACGCACACAACTCTATGGACCCAAGGGCGGCTCTCGGCGTAAACTTGAAATTGTTAAACCTCTGCTGGAGGAGGAGCTGGGCAACTCTGCCCAAGCCCGTTTGTCAGAACTCGACATGGCGCTGGCGGAGATTCAGCAGTTCGGCAAGTATGCGAGAAAACTGGCGGCTGATGGATATGACGAAAACTCGTTGGAATATGACCTTCTGTGTAAAAAGTCCAAAGCACATTCAGAGATCGCCGATGCATATATGCGGTATTGTTATTCCGATGCTGTTTCTGTGGATAAAAAGGATGATGCTGCTTCCATCCAAACGGCGGAGATACCCTCATCCTGGCCGAGCACTTGGAGGGAAACTCTCGCCACAGAAAATAATGGAAAAAAGACATTTGTCGCCCCCAGGACATCTGGCGAATGTATGTATAGATATTGTTTCTTCGGATTGTGGGACGATGGAGAAGCAAAAGAGCTCAAGATGCATCAACAGCTTGAGGACTATCGCAAATTTAGCGATAATGAAACGCAACTTGCTGTCGACAAGGAATTTGCCGATGCGTGGCTGAAAAAGGCCCGCGAACTGCTGAAAAAAGCAGAAAAATCTCCGAACGACACGGAGATTGAGTTACAAGCGGCGGAAATGCGCGGTCCGTTGCTGAAGCAGTTGCAAAAGTTGCGCGCAAACGCCAAAGACCGGAAGGAGCGAAAGAAAACCATGAACGCCCACAAGGTCAATATTCATACCTCGCCGCTGCCGGGCGGCACATCACCGAGAGTGGCTCCGATCTCCAGGGACGATCACGGAAAGTGTGTCTATAGTGGACACTGCAACGACATCTTTCTGCTTTCCCCCGCGCGGGAGTGGGAGCTTTTTATCGATGAATCCGCCCCCCGCAAGGGAGACGAAAATTATGAGACTGGTGGCAAGGGGGTCATCGCCGGGGTGCTGACCGATCTTTCCTGCCGACTGCCCGACCAGCCGCAGTTGCATGTTTCGCAAGACAAGAGCGAGGAACAGCTGCTGGCAGCAGATAAGGTTGTTGAGACCATTTTGAACCATCCGCAGACAGGCGTACTGGCAATCCCCGCGCGGGCATATCGGAACAGCGGCGGTTGGGGTTCACTTATCGTGTCCTTCGTCGATCTGGTGCTGAGGATGCTCCCGCTGAACGGCAAGACCACGCTTACGGTATTCGTGGAGGGGCGTTCCCCATATGAAAACGTAAAGGATTTCACCTTCATGCGCGATGCCTGCCGCTACCAGCTGATGCATACATTGCCGGAACGTGCGGCGCTTATCGACTTTGATATCCGGAAGATGGATAAAACGCATCCCTGCAACGCCTATCCGGATCTGGTTTCTCATACCTGTTGCATGAACAAGTACAATCCTGTCGCGAAGGCGCGTTTTTATGCAGCGCGGTGGGGTGGTTCGTGTTTTCTGAATTACGATGCCATGCAACTGTGCAATTTGCTGGATTACTATCATGCAGGCAGACTACTGCCTGTTGCGGATTGGGATGCGCTGATCAGGGAACAGCGTGGAAATGACAACTTTGTCGCCGCGCTACTGCAGACATTCGGTGAAGAGGTCAAAAACGATGCAGATCTTTGGCAGAGCTTGCTGAATGCTTGTCTTGTGCACCTCAATTCGAAGGCGATCAAGCTCTGCGAACTTGGGCATCAAATCGATTTTCTCAAACGCTTTCAACCGGATGATACCAAACTTCCACCTCGGGTACGGTTGTTATGGCTGACGGCAAAACTTGCGGAGGCGAATCACCGCGGTGTTGCGGTTATCGAGGGTGAAAAGGAGTTCATGGAACTCATCGACAATTTGTTTGAGGAAGATGCTCCGCTTGCGTGTTTCGCGGTATTACACCTTTCGGTGGCGCGCACGAACGCTTACCAGTTCAAAGAAGCGAACGAATTGCTGGAGTCGTTTTTCCGTATGCTCATGCTCTCCTCTTCCGTGCAAATGACAACTGGCGGAACGGGAACTCCATTTGATCTCATCTTCAACCCGAGATGTCCGCACGGAGTAGTGGCGATTCCAGGGGCGAAATACTTTGCTCAACTGGTTTCAAGCCACGGTCAGTATGAAGCGTTTATGGGGCGCAACGACTCCGCATTGCGTTTCTTTGCCGAGGCGATTCGTCGTTTCCGACTGTTAAGTGACACAGATGCAGCAAAATTGGACATCAGCCAGACGTCCGCTTATCTGTTGACGTCGTTAATGGATGTTTCTGAACCCGACCCGGAACTTTTCGAACGGGCGCTTCGTGAATATTTCAGGGGAGATTTGATTGTCGCCGCCCGACAGTTGGCGACGGATGACTCACCGGAAAACAAATACCGTCATCACATTCTGCTGCGCTTCATCCACTCCGGCAAGGCGGCTCCGGAGGTGAAGAATGCGTATCTTGCAGAAAAGGAAAACTGGGCGTTCAGCGAAGATGGACATCCGTGGGAAATGATTGCGTTTTACCGAGCGCTGCTGCTCAATGACCGGGAGGAACGGGTCACATGGCTGCAAAAGGCATTCGCGTTGACCAATGGATCTGACGCCACATTACATGTGATTGGCACGGTGATCCTTGGCGCAATCCTGTTGGATAACGAATCAATGACTGATGAATACAATTCGTTGGTCAAGCGTTGCGCAAAGGAATTGCCTGACCTTGGTGATCGGCTAATCGTTCTGCAGGAGCAGCCACAACTTCACCGACAGCCACTTGAATTGGCGAAACTGGTGCTGCCGTTCAACTTCCGATGACGCGAACCCCCAAAAAGAGGAAAAGAGAGAATGTATAAAGGAAAATTTAATCAACGCAACAGCGGCAACAACAGTAAAAGAATGCGGAAACCCCAATTTTTGCCTTCCAATCCAGTAATTGCACTGCAGAAACTGTGCAACACGCCCCAGCACGAAACCAAGGTCGAAGAGGAGAAGAAATATTTTCTGCTCTATCTCAACTATGCGGTAAACAACCTCCAGCGTCTGGTGGCGGATGATCGCATTGAAACCCGCATGAAGAATGAAAAAAGCCAACCTGATAAGTCAGAAGTTCTTCCTGAAAATTTATTTGAAGTTGACGACAAAGTAGTTGACGGAAAGAAAAAATATGGAGTCAGAAGCAGACTGGAGAAAGCCGATGACGCAACGATTCTCAAACTCGCGAACTTTCTCTGGCTCTTCAATGTCGATGAACCGGAGCGCGACTTTAAAGATTTCCGCAAGCTGACGATCATGCTGGTGACGCGGATCTATGCTTTGCGCAACCTCTTCGCCCACACCGACAAAGGAAACAGCGACCCGCTGCTGGCAGACCACGAGTTTTATGTGTTGATGGAAGGAATTTTCAAATCCGCTGCCAACAACAACGCCATGAGTGAAGGCGTCCGGATGGACAAACTTTACAAACTGAAGCTGCTCACCAAACACACCGATCTGGAGAAGGATGATCCCAATTACAACGCTGCCCAAGCCTACGAGTTCACCCGCAAGGGAATCATCTTCCTGACCTGCCTTGCACTCTACAAGGACGAGGCACACGAGTTCTGCCAACTTTTCGTTGATATGCGTTTGCCCGCATACTGCCCGAAGTGGCGGGAAAAGTGTTCCGAGATGGAAGATTGCAATGTCATCGAAAAAACTTGTAATGCGGCGAAAGCAAAGGCGATGATTACCATGTTCACCTATTTCAGTTGTCGCCGCGGACGGACAGTGTTGAATGCGCAGACGCAGGATTACATGTGTTTTTCGGACATCGTGACCTATTTGAACAAAGTTCCGGCGGCAGCCTACGACTATTCTGAGCGCATGGCGGCGGAGGGGAAAACCGATCCGCTGGCATCGGAACGCACCAAGCTCGCCGCACTGGCCGCGACCTCCACTGAAAGCGAGGAGAACAAGCATTTCAAATACGATTTGCAGCGACGCTTCCAGGAGCGTTTCCTGAGTTTCGCCGCCGGATACTGCGAGGATTTCGGTCTGATCCCCGCACTGCACTTCAAACGGCTGGATGTTTCGCAGAAACTGGGACGCAAGCGTTACTGCTTCGGTTCGGACCGCAATGACGAACTTCAGGTTCGCATGGATCGGCACTATGCTATTGCCCGCGACTCGATCGGCTTCGAGTATCTGCCGAAAACTCACTATGGCGACATAAAGATCGGTTCCCTTCGCGGAACGGTGAGCGAAAACGAGCTCAAACAGTTGCTGTACCTTTGCGGCAAGATCGACGTCAACAAAGGCGTTGACGCGTATTTCGCAGCATATCACCGGGTGCTGGAAAAAATGCTGAATCATCCAGACGGAGAGGATTTCAGGTTTGAGGACTTCGTGGATGATTTCTGTACTATTGCCGGAGTATCTCAGGAAAAACTTTTGGAAGACCGGCGGAAAATCCTGGAACCCTATTTTCCTCCCAATCTGCGGCGTTTCTTTTTCGGCGACGACATGCAACTGACGCAGGAGGAACTGCGCGAGCAACTCTGCCGCCGGCTGGAAGTGATGGCCTTTCAGGCAGAGGATTTTCTGACCCGGCTCCGGAGTTTCAACCAATGGCGCGAAGAAGATAAGAATACTCGCGCCAAGAATCCGCCAGACTGCAGTGTCAAAGTGATCAACTTTTCCAATCACTCCGGACGGATTCCGGACAGCGAACTTATCCGCTGGGTCTTCAACTACATCAATCTGTTCTTGAAGCCGGAGGATAAATTCCGTCAGCTCCCGCGCGGCGAACAGCATCACCCGGGGACGCGCGACTGCGAGTATCAGTTGCTCCATGCGGCTATCGGCAAGTATTCGCTGGATCAAAAAGGTTGTCCGGCTCTGCTTCGCAAGCTGCGTCCGGATTGCCCGCTGACGGGGGTTGGCAACGGAGAGATAAAAACTGTCAACTGGAATGGTACGTTCTACGCTAAGCTCTGCAGCATTAAGGACGCTGGCAGGAAAAAGCTGAAGGATAATCCGCGTTACGATGCCAACGGCAAACCAGTGCGTTTCACATGGTCGCTGTTCATGCTGGCGGAAGCTGCGGCAGTTTGCTACAAAGACTTCTGTCAGGAAGAACTCCATAAATGGAAGACTTGCGATGCCTATTCGGTGGGAATCGACGAACTGCGCGCCATCTGCCGCCGCTTCGGTGTGCGTCCCGGCATGCCGCTCGACCGCGAGTCGCTGATCAAGACGATTCTCAAAATCGATCTGGAAAAGTGGCGCCATGCCTTCGATTACTCCTCGGGAAAGCCTTATGGAGACCGTGTTCTGTCGTCTGTGGAGCATATCGTGCCGCAAGTAAGTCTTCCTGCCGGGTTCGGCCAGCGGCTGATCGCGGGCGACTGTCCGAAACCATTCCGCGGCTTCTTCCGCGAAGACGGAATCTTCGACTTCAACCGGGCGATGCGGGCAACTTTGAATTTCCCGGTGGCGCTGCGCGGTTACTACGACACAAAGCCGCTGGTGGATGGGATGCGGGCGATCATCACGGCGGACGGCAAAGGCAAGACGGCGAAAAAATCCGCTTTGGACAAGGCCGCGCGCGCGATCGCCAGGTCGCACTGTCAGGATCTGCTACTCCGCGAGATCGCATTCAAATACCGCGATCGGGCCTTCAGGAACGAGCAGGCGCTGTCATACACCGTCAAACATGACAAAGGCGGCTCGATCTACGAATACTTCAGCTCGGAAGATACGATGAAGATCGGCAAATTCACGGTGAGATTCCTGCCGAACGTCGTGACCAGGCCCGCTTTTTCCTTGATGACGGACAAGGCCGTCGTGGAAACGCTGATCCGGGTGAACAAATGGGAGGGGACGGAATTCGACTTCTACCGGCTGGTGGAGGCTTTGAAGGTCCTCCAAGCATCGGACCGCAACAAACGTTTGGAACTGTTGCCGTATCTCGCAGAATTCGATAAAAGAGTCAAGACGGACGACCTCGTTTATGAGGGAAAAACATCTGAAGGAGATGTGCGACTTGCTGAATAAATCAGAGTCGAACATCACCAGTCAGC
>OQVS01003068.1_pt1 | contig 10247 bp, 14 predicted proteins | sample 1691601 | NCBI WGS metagenome assembly OQVS01 (sample SAMN03418268, study PRJEB22391) | human gut metagenome | biome: human-gut; feature: organic feature; material: feces | host: Homo sapiens | place: Tanzania | collected 2013-01 | reverse complement strand
GAAAACGAATCGCCACCGCGCCTCTTTTTTATCAAACTACAGAACGCTTAAAGAACAATATAATGCTGAAAGAAGAGAAAAAACAACTCCGTAAGGAGATAAGCCGACGCAAAAAAGCTACTACTGAAATAGACCGGAAAGAATGGTCGAAACGCTTATTGGAGCTGATAGAAAATCATCCTTTGTCGCCTCTTTATGTTGTAATGATAGCATTATTCCTCTTCCTGCTGTGGCGCTTTAGGGAATGCTTCGCCTTTTTCAAGTACCTGCAAGGCCTTCTGTACTGTTACGTCGCTCTTGTTGAGATACTCTATGTACGATTCTATTCCTAGCATATCGTAGATAACATTTCCTATCAACACTTCGTTGAGCAGCGTTCTCGATTTAGCTATCAGGTTGTTACGGCGTTTCAGTCCTCTGCTTTCTGCATACTGTGCGAACTTCTCTATAAGGTTCTGCTTCTGCAGGAATTTCACCAAAGCGTCAGCTGTATCATACTCTTGCATCTTGGTGCGGTTCTTGTCGGTATAGTCGAGAGCGAATCTTGGCAACAAGCCTCTGGTAGCGGCCATTCGGTAATAAGAAGTTATGCCGATGGTATCTTGCGGCACGAATATATCAGGCATGATACCTCCGCCACCGTAAACCGTACGTCCCAAACTGGTGTGATATACCTCGTCCTTGTTCTGCTTGATACTATCTGCCGAGAAGAATTCTCCGTGCTCATATCTCGTAATCAGATCCATTTCGTATTCAGTGTCATTGCCTTTAGAGTAAGGTTTCTGAATACATCTTCCTGACGGAGTGTAGTAGCGAGCGATGGTAAGACGGATAGCGGAGCCGTCGCTGAACTCGATGGGCTGTTGTACCAATCCCTTACCGAACGAGCGTCTTCCCACGATGGTACCACGGTCGTTATCCTGTATCGCTCCGGCGAAAATCTCACTTGCCGAAGCCGAACCTTCGTCGGTCAAGATAACCAGAGGCATCTTCTGATTGCTTCCGGTGCCGTTCGACATATAGTTCTCGCGCGGTGATTTGCGTCCTTCAGTATATACTATCAGTCGCTTGTTTGGCAAGAATTCATTTACCATCTGTATAGCTGCCGTCATGTAGCCGCCAGTGTTTCCACGAAGGTCAACTATCAACCCTTTGCAACTGCTGGTAGCTAATTTAGCTAAAGCGGCAAGCAACTCCGGATAAGTAGTCTCGCCGAATTTGTTCACCTTTATATATCCGAATTTGTCGGTAATCATGTATGCTGCGTCGATGCTCTTTACAGGAATATCACCACGTACGATGGTGAAGTGCAGAATCTCTTTCTCGCCCGGACGCATGATGCCCAACTTCACTTCGCTGTTCTTAGGACCCTTCAAACGACGCATTGCTTCATTGTTCGTAACGATTTTACCAACGAAAGCCGAGTCGTCAACCTCTACTATGCGGTCGCCTGCCAGCAGTCCAACCTTTTCCGACGGACCACCTGGTATCACATTGTTAATATGTATGGTGTCGTCTTGAATGGTGAACTGCACGCCGATACCGCTGAAGCTACCCCTCAGGTCGGAAGTTACCGCCTCAAGGTCCTTAGCCGGAATATACGACGAGTGCGGGTCGAGTTCCGCCAGAATCTGCGGCATTGCTTCCTCTACAAGGTTCGCCATGTTTACAGTATCCACATATTGGTCGTTCACTATTCTAAGCAAGGCATTCAGCTTGTTAGACGACGTGTTGATGATGCCCAGCTTGTTTCCGGAGAAATGATTAGTGTAAAATGTGCCTATCAATATACCTACCACCATGCTTACGGCTAGTAGGAGCGGCATCAGTCTGTACTTGTTATTGTTTGTCATATCTTGAAGTATGCTATGTTTTTACTCTTGTTCCGGATTAAGATAAACGGTCTCCACGTTAGCTCTTTTCAGCAACTCTATCCCGTCTTCCAATCTATATTTCTCTGCGTATACCACACGCTTTATTCCTGCCTGCACTATCAGCTTGGCGCATTCTATGCAAGGCGATGCGGTGACATATAGCGTAGCACCCTCGCTGCTGTTGCCCGAGCGTGCTATCTTGGTGATGGCATTAGCTTCAGCATGAAGCACGTACGGCTTGGTTACACCGTTCTCGTCTTCGCATACATTCTCGAATCCCGCCGGAGTGCCGTTGTATCCGTCGGATATAATCATCTTGTCCTTCACTATCAGCGCCCCAACCTTACGGCGAATGCAGTAAGAATTCTCCGCCCAGATGCTGGCCATACGCATGTATCGTCTGTCAAGGATATCTTGTTTATGATCTTCCATATCAATATCGTTTTATTAGTTTCTGAAGTCTTGCGGATAGAATTGTATGAAATGCTTTTTCGCTCCGTCGAACAACTTTATTGTCTTTGAGTCGCCACGATAATACTTCGCTTCGGAAATCTCCTTGTAGAAGATAGCGTCTCGTCCGGCGTTAGGCGTACGGTTGGCCTTAATGCTGATAGAGATACTGTTATCCTTACCGTTGGCGCTCCATGTACCGGTAAAAGTAAAGCTGTCGCCCTTGCCTTCTACCTTTCCTTCATCCGAAAACTGAATGATGAACGCGTCTCTTTTCGACTCCTGATTGATATATTTTTTATCGTCTACGCTCAGCGTCTCAGTCACCTTGTTATCATTCTTCCAGTCGCGGTCAGCGTTGTACGAGCTGCTCCAGTGCCAAGTCTGGCCGTTAGCGAAAATCTCGTTTATGTCGTCTTCCTGATTGCATCCGCACAATATCGCCATCGGTATGGCCAGCAGTGCAAATAAAAATTTCCGTTTCATAAATGTATTGTTGTTTTATGATTTGATACCATTTCTTCTCAGCAGCGCATCGATGGTAGGCTCCTGCTTGCGGAAGCGTTTGTAGAGTGTCATCGGGTGCTCTGTTCCTCCCTTCGATAAGATGTTGTCGCGGAACGACTGTGCTACTTCCTGATTGAAGATTCCTTTCTCCTTGAATACCGAGAAGGCGTCCGCATCGAGCACTTCAGCCCATTTGTAGCTGTAGTATCCGGCAGAGTATCCGCCCGACATGATATGTCCGAATTGTACGGTCATGCACGCTTCGTCAAGTTGCGGCAACAGCTGTGCGCGGGTCCAAGCTTTGTGTTCGTAGTCTTTTACATCGCCATCGAATGCTGTACGGCGTGTGTACCAAGCCATATCAAGCAGTCCGAAGCTTACTTGACGCATACATGCGTATGCCACATTGAAGTTAGATGAATCTACTATGCGCTGCAACCACTCTTCGGGAATCGCTTCACCGGTCTGATAATGACGGGCGAAGGTGTTCAGAAAGTCCTTCTCTATAGCGAAGTTCTCCATAATCTGCGACGGCAGTTCCACGAAATCCCAGTACACGTTGGTTCCGCTCATGCTCTTGAAGCGAGTATTAGCAAACATGCCGTGCAATGCGTGGCCGAATTCGTGAAGGAATGTATTAACCTCAGAGAAAGTCAGCAACGCAGGTTTTTCTGCCGTAGGCTTAGTGAAATTCATCGTAACAGAAACATGCGGACGGCTGTTGGTTCCGTCGCTGTCTATCCATTGCTCTTTATAGCTTGTCATCCATGCGCCCGAACGTTTTCCGGCACGCGGATGGAAGTCGGTATAGAGCACAGCCAGATAGCTTCCGTCTTTATCGAACACCTCGTACGCCTTTACGTCGGGGTGATATACCGGAATCTCCTTATTCTCTTTGAACGTGATGCCATAGAGTCGTGTAGCTAGGCCGAACACGCCGTCTTCCACCTTCTTCAGTTCGAAGTAGGGGCGAAGCGCTTCCTCGTCGAAGTTATATTTCTCGTTCTTCAGCTTTTCAGAATAGAAAGAGAAGTCCCACGGCATAAGCACGAAGTCGTCGCCTTCCTGTTGCTTGGCAAGGGCTTCCACCTCTTTCACTTCATCCTTGGCTGTAGGCATATAAGCGTCTATCAACTCATTGAGCAGATTATATACGTTATCGCTGTTCTCTGCCATTCTCTTACGCAGTACAAAGTCGGCATAATCTGTAAATCCCAACAACTGTGCCACTTGCATACGCAGATTCACCAGTCGCGCTACTATTCCGTAGTTGTTCAGCTCGTCATCGTGCGTACACTGAGTATTATAAGCCTTATGCAATTCCTCCCTCAGACTGCGGTTGGTGCTGTACTTCATGAAAGGCACGTACGATGGCGCCTGTAGCGTTATAATCCATCCGTCTTTACCCTTCTCCTTTGCGGTATGAGCAGCCGCTTCGATAGCGCTATCTGGCAATCCAGCCAACTGCTCCTTATTAATAAGGTGAAGTTCGTAGCGATTGGTCTCCTTCAAGTGATTCTGCGAGAATTTCAGAGTAAGCTGACTCAATTCCGCTGTCATCTCACGGTAAGTAGCCTTATCCTTTTCGTTCAGATTAGCTCCGCGGCGAATAAATCCGTCGTAAGTATTCTGCAGCAACTTACTCTCTTCGGCAGTCAGGTTCAACTCATCTTTCTGAGCGTACACCTGCTTAATGCAGGCGAACAACTTCTTGTTAAGACCGATGTTATTGCTATGCTCCGACAGTAAAGGAGTCATCTTTTCGGCTATCTCTTCCAACTCATCGCAAGTCTCAGAACTCATAAGGTTGTACATCACCGTAGTAACACGTTCCAGCAACTCGCCGCAATTCTCTAAAGCAGCGATAGTATTGTCGAAAGTCGGTTCTTCCGTATTCTCTATGATAGCCTCTATCTCCTTGTCTTCGCGCGCTATGCCCTCTCTGATGGCCGGTTCATAGTGCTCCAACTTAATCTTATCGAACGGCACCGTGCCGTGCGGAGTATTATAATCGAGTAAAAAAGGATTTTCTGTCATGGTTTTAATGTTTTATGTAATCGGTCAAAGCCTGCATATCGTAAATCTGAATCTCCTTTCGGCCCAGGCTTATCAATCCGTTCTCTTTAAGTTCGTTCAGCTCTTTCGAAACGTTAATTCTCGTGTCGTCTATCAGCGCAGCCAAGTCTTCCATCCTTATCTTCAGAGTTTTCTCTCCCGTCTGAAGGATGCAGCGTATGGATAAGAAATTGATTATCTTCTCCATGCTCTTCCCCGAGCATGAATTGCACAGCTTCCGCGATAATATCTGCGAGTGATTGCTCAGCAGGTTCAGGTAGTTAAGGCGGAAAATCTCGTATTTGGAGAACACGTTCAGAATATCTTTCTTATCTATCGAAACGATGGCCACATCGGTCTTTGCCGTGTAAGTAGCCTGATACGTCTGGCTCATGCCGAACAGCGAGTAAGGCTCTATGGCGTATGGCGCTTCTAAAGTCTCGGTCAGCGTATATCCCTGCGAGTCGTTCTTCGCCTCACGATGCACTTGTCCTTCCAGCAAGAACAGTATAGCGGCGCAGTCTTCTCCCTGACGGACAACGGTATTCCCGGTCTGGAATTTCAGAAAATGAAACTTCGCCTTCTCTATGATGCTTGTAAGTTCCTGTATCCCCAAGCCTTGAAATAGCGGCAGCAACAGCAGTTTATCGTACATTGTAACTTTCATGCGTCATTCGTTAAGTTATGATTTATCATTCAAAGATATAGATAATATCCTTTTATTTTACCGCTTTTACTTTTTTTAGTGTTTTTCTTCGGTCGGCTCAGCATCCGCTGCCGTCTATGTTGCATGTGGCTCCCACGGTTACGGGGCGCGATTGGAGTCCCGCTTCTTCGGCTATGAGTGTTACGCTTCCGTCTTCTAATACAAAGCATGGTATGCCTACCCATCCGTTCTTCTTCGCCTCGTCGAAAGCCGGACTGCTGTCGCGCAGACGTAAGAATTCTTTAAGGTCTTTTACGTGTCGGCCTATGTCGATTACCGTATATTTATCGTTTCCTTCTACCTGTTCTTCCACGTATGTGCAGTCGGGACAAGTGGGCATTCCGTATATCTTTATCATGATTTCTGCTTTTATGGTTAATTATTAATGTTGCAAAAATACAATATCATTATGTGAAAAACGAAAAACTATCCATTATCTTTGCACGACGACAATTTAGGGTGATAATAAAACGATGAACCAACAATATCCTTCAACTTTATTAGAAAAAGCGGTGGGCGAGTTCGCCAAACTTCCCGGCATAGGCCGTAAAACAGCTATGCGACTGGTACTGCACTTGCTAAGACAAGAAACTTCTACTGTAGAGGCGTTCGGCAACGCTGTAGTGCGACTGAAGCACGAGGTGAAGTACTGCCGCGTGTGTCATAACATCTCTGATACCGATACTTGCCAAATCTGCTCGAATCCGCAGCGCGACGCTTCGACGGTGTGTGTGGTAGAGAATATCCGCGATGTGATGGCGGTAGAAAATACCCAGCAGTATAAAGGCTTATATCACGTGCTTGGTGGAGTTATCTCGCCGATGGACGGCATAGGCCCGTCAGACTTGCAGATAGACAGCTTGGTAGAACGAGTAAAATCTGGGGTAGTGAAAGAAGTGATATTGGCATTAAGCTCTACCATGGAGGGCGATACCACCAACTTCTTCATCTTCCGAAAGTTGGCACCTTACGACGTTAAGATAACCATGATAGCCCGAGGCATATCGATAGGCGACGAACTGGAGTACACCGACGAGGTTACGCTGGGCCGTTCCATCGTAAACCGACTGCCTTTTACCGGAACTTTATAAAAACTAACCAATCAATAAATAGAACTATGGAGAAAGAAATCAAAAGAATACTGTCGGCATTGAGACTGGAATACGGAGTGTTCTGGTGCCTCTGCGTGCTTACTGCCGTGATGTACGAAACCGACATATTGCCCCAAGGCATATTATCCGACGACGCCCAGACAGCCTACATGATGCAGGTAACCGGCATCTTGCTGGCGGTACTGTTCATTCCGTTGTCATTGCGCATGTTCCACCTCTCAAAGGTGCGCTATGTAAGCAAGCTCCCCGTAATGGACGCCCTGAAAAGCTATCGCCGATGGAGCGAAGTGCGTCTCTGCCTGTTGCTGGCTCCGGCGTTGCTCAACCTCTCTGTATATTACTGGACAATGGACACAGCGGGACTGCTCTGCGCCGGAATGGTGCTGTTGGCCTCTTTGTTCTGTGTGCCCGGACGTAACCGCTTGCAGTCGGAACTTGGATTGATTCAACCAGAAGAAAGCGAAGTAAAATCGGCTGATGATGCGGAGTGACCTTATAAATAATGGTGCGATTCGCCTTCGTGCTCCCGAGCCGGAAGACCTCGACTTTATGCTTTCTATAGAAAACGATACACAGCTATGGGAGCATGGAGGAGCTACGGGCCCTTACTCGCGCTACCAACTCAAGCAGTTCATAGCCGAATCTCAGAACGATCTCTATACCGACCGCCAACTTCGCCTGATGATAGAGAAAGACGGCGAAGGAACGGTAGGCATGGTAGATTTGATAGCGTTCGACCCCCGCAACCGTCGTGCCGAAGTCGGCATAGTAGTGAGCGGCGAGTATCGAGGCAAAGGCATCGGCAAAGCAGCATTGGCGTTGCTCCATACGCATTGCTTCGGTCTGCTGGGACTCCATCAGCTATACGCCTACATCCTTTCGGATAACGCCCCATGCATGGCACTGTTCGCTTCGGCTGGCTATGTGCAGAGCGGCACTATGAAAGATTGGATGTACGTAAACGGCAGATACGCCGATGTATGTGTGATGCAGAAATTCAGTAAATAGATAATTAACCCAAAAACAACTTTTATTATGAAGAAATGGATGTTGGCCGTACTCTTTGCATGCGGTATGGCGTTGCCTAACACAGCGTGTGCGCAACAAGTTACTCCCGACGCAGTGGGGTATATAGTAAAGGTGGGCGATGAGGCTCCCGATTTTGAAATGACACTGACCGACGGCAGCAAGGTTAAGCTTTCCGAACTGCGCGGCAAGGTAGTAATGCTTCAGTTCACAGCCAGCTGGTGTGGCGTGTGCCGCAAAGAAATGCCGTTCATAGAGCGCGACATCTGGCAGAAGCATAAAAACAACGCTTCTTTTGCACTTTACGGTATAGACCGCGACGAGCCGCTTGAAAAGGTAAAGGCATTTGCTACACAGACCAAGGTGACATATCCGTTGGGCCTCGACCCCGGAGCAGATATCTTCGCCAAATACGCAGAGCGTAAAGCAGGTATCACTCGCAACGTATTGATAGACCGCGAAGGTAAAATCGTTCTGATGACCCGCCTCTACAACGAAGACGAGTTCGCCGCTCTCTGCAAGAAGATAGAAGAGATGTTGAAGTGATATAATAGTGTAGAATAACTAATACATTAGTAAGCTGCTAAGGTGTATCATATATGATAATCAGAGATTAACGATGGTTATTGTAATTATTACTATCCGAAAATAGCGGGCTGAAAGTCCGCGTTAGTGTGACTTATGATACACATTCGCTATTATTTGAGACATAAAGCAAACTCATCATTTACTCTCCCGATTAATGCGATCGATAAAACGACCTGCATCATCTCCCTTCAATGTATAAACCTCAGTAATCGGAGAATAGAGCAACGACGAGTACTGAAACAACTGCAGAGCAGCAAACTTTCCGTCTACAGAATAAATATAATCCATGCGGATAGCACTCTGCTCGGCAGTGCTGCGCAAACGACCAAATCCGAACTCATCGGAAAGACTGTTCCACAAAGCCTCGAAACGCTTAGCCTCATAACTAATAGAATCGGCCTTCATGGCACTATGCGTAGGCACATATACCCAATGCATGGCACGGAAAAACACGCAATAGAGCGCACATATAATGATAATAGAACCAACGCACAGCACCAGGCTACTGATGGTAGAATCTGCCACCACAGTAGAATAATAAGCCAAGGCACCGCCTACCAGCAAAGCTATTACAGACAATACCACATTACGTACGTTGACACATTTTTTCAAATTCTCAGAAGAAGAAGTATATAATGATTCCATAAAATATCGGTTTTAAAAAGTTATTAAAAAATATATTATACGCTATAAGAAAAGGTACGACACATGCTAGCCACATATAAATACATGGGCTATAACATGATACAAGCTAACAAAATAAAACCGCTAAATAATGATATGACGAATGTGGTACAGATACAGCGGCCTTACACTGCATCTGCCTATCTGAAATGTCACGGCGTTATGATCTGCCGACAAGACATTCATGCACTGCGCATAGCGTCCGCAGGCCTTCATAGCCTCCCTGTTCCACTGCTGTACAAGCTGACGCAGGCTTCGCTGGAAGAGATTTCCCAAGTGGAAATGGTTCTCTGTAGAGCTGTTCAGCATATCTCCTAACGGAATTGCGGAGATAGCCTTGTCTACATCGTCGGGAGTGTCAGAGTGGGCATCGTGACTAGAAGTGACATGTGTATACGAAACAAGAGAATCCCGGTCAACACAACCCAGCGCTTGGCAAGATTGTATCAACAGTACCCACAGGTGCATCAGAAGAAGCAGAATCCAACGTTTCATATTACAATTGATTTATGGCGCAAATATAATACATTATTTGAATACTTACACTATAAAACAAACGAGACATACATCAAGCAATAGTGTATGTCTCGCTCAAACTAATTATAAATCGTGATTACGCATACGGTACTCAGCCAGCTCTTCGTACTTGGTGCCTGGGCGACCGTAGTTACAATACGGATAGATGGAGATGCCTCCGCGCGGAGTAAATATCCCTGTTACTTCGATATATTTAGGATCCATCAGCTTAATCAGATCCTTCATGATTTTGTTCACGCAGTCCTCATGGAAATCGCCATGGTTACGGAAACTGAACAAGTAGAGTTTCAGGCTCTTGGACTCAACCATACGTTTGTCGGGCATATAGGAAATCTTGATTTCCGCGAAGTCCGGCTGCCCGGTAATCGGACAAAGGCTCGTGAATTCCGGACAGTTGAACTGTACCCAATAATCATTGTCCGGATGCTTATTGATGAATGACTCCAGCACTTCCGGAGCGTAGTCCTGTCTATATTCGGTCTTCTTGCCAAGCGCAAGGAGGCCTTCCTTCTCTCGTCCTTCCATAATTATAAGTCCTTTATTTTAAATATGTTATAGGAGATATTATTGTCATACACATCCTCTCCCTCATGTTTTTTGAGCGCCTTCACGACACGGATGGTCAATGGAAGGGCGATGATTTCATAGACGGTCTTGAGAATGACCTGCCAGAGCATCAGCCACGGGAGCTCGGACGACGGAATTACT
>OQVS01003065.1_pt1 | contig 10254 bp, 10 predicted proteins | sample 1691601 | NCBI WGS metagenome assembly OQVS01 (sample SAMN03418268, study PRJEB22391) | human gut metagenome | biome: human-gut; feature: organic feature; material: feces | host: Homo sapiens | place: Tanzania | collected 2013-01 | reverse complement strand
GAGGGACGCCGGGTCGGCGGAGGTCGGCCGTGCCGCTGGGTGACAGCGTAATGGTGTCGTCGTCGGCAATACCTTCCATCAGGTCATAGATATTGTATTCCATGCCGCGCCTCCTTTCTCGGTTTCGTCATGATTGTCCTCCCGCAGCAGAAAGTCCCGAAGCTTCGCCCGGCCGCGGTTCAGCTTGGTGCGGACGGTAGACTCGTTCAGCTCCATATCCGCGGCGATATCGGCGGTTTTCTGATAGTAGAAATAGAACCGCAGCAGCACCTCGCGATCCACCGGGTTCAGGCTCAGCAGCGCCATGCGGACGCAGGCCGTCATGTCCTGCCGCTCCACCGCCGCCTCCAGTGCCCGGTCATCGGTGATGATGGCCTCCTCGTCCAGCGGCAGGGTGTCCGGTGCACGGCGCAGACGGCTGCGGGCCGTGTTGCGGGCCACCGTGGCCAGCCATGACCGGACGGCGTTGGGGTGGATCTTCCCCGCGTTGTTCCACAGGGCCAGAAACACGTCGGAGGCGACCTCCTCCACGTCGGCGTTGGACATGCGCTGGCCGATGATGTTGTGAATAATGGTGCTGACATACGCACCGTATTGATGGATGAACCATGCCAGCGCATCCTGAGAGCCTTGCTTCATTTGCCGCAGGGCCTGTTCCTCTGTCAAATCGCTCACTTCCTTCGGGAGTTTTCGTGTGTTCTTGGCGGCCGTCAACTATCATAACGCGATTTGGGGGAAAATGTCCCGCTTTTTCTAAAATTTCCGCAAAAAAGGGAGCGCCCTGCGGCGCTCCCTCGCTATGTGCGGCTCTGTCAGCCCTCGACCTTCTCCACGGCGGCGTCCGGCGCGTTGCGGCGAACGGAGTCGATGCCGTTCAGGCAGGAGGCTTTGGCCTTATAGCCCTCGCTGGCGGCGATGACTTCGCCGTTGCGGGCCTTCAGGCGGAAGCGGAACTCACCGGCTTTATCGGTGTAAACCTCAAACTTGGGGTTGGTGACGGTCTCGAAGCCCTCAACGGTCTGATCCTCCAGCTTGGCTTCTACGGCATTTTTACGCACGCTCTCGATGCCCTTTTTGCAGGCGGCATCGCCGGAATATGCCTCGGAGGTGGCAATGACTTCGCCGTTGCCGGCTTTCAGGTCGAACTTAACGCCGCCGTTTTTGGTTTCCTTCATAACAAACTTGCCCATGTGACAGACCTCCTAAAAGAAGTTTCTTGGTACTTCTATGTTACATTGTTTTGGGTAGGAATGCAAGCAAATGAGCGAAATTCGCCGGGAAAAGGTTTTCTTTTGGGCAGAATCGTGGTAAAATAGGGACGGAATTCACAGCGAAAAGGAGTGACTGACCATGCAGATGGTGGAGATAAACAGCAAAAATGTGGATAGCATCACCCGGGAGGGCAAGACCTACCTGTACTTTACGGCGGGGTTCAGCCCCTTTGCGGCGGCCATGGAGCCGGTCTATCAGAAATTTTTGATGGAGGCGGAGCAATACGATGTGAAGGTGTGCCGCATCAATGTGACCGATGATATCGCGCTGGGGGAGCGCTTCCATGTGAAGGACCTGCCCACTATGCTGGTGTTCCGCAATGGAATGCGGGTGCACACCACCGAGGGTATTGTGCTGCCGGAGCATTACACCAATTTACTGAAGTTTTATTGAGAAAAAAGAAAGCCTGCCGCTTGGCGGGCTTTTTTAATAACCCGAAAGATGGGGAACAGTGGGAAGGCGGGCGCGCCGCAGCGGGGAGGGCTGCCCGTCAGGGTCAGCACGACAAAAGCGGAGGGGCGCCCACCGTGGTGCGCGGATAGAAAGACTCTGAAAAGAGCCGGCCGGGGGAGAAAAAACGCGGTCAATAAGGGTGAAGTACTTCAACCCAAACGAAAGGAGGCAGGAGCATGAAGGACGAGGAAATTCTGCGGCTGTACAGGGAACGAAGCGAAACAGCTTTAACCGAAACCGAGCGGCAGTACGGCGCCCTGTGCGGCACCATCGCCCGAAATATCCTGCGGAACAGGCAGGACGCCGAGGAATGTGTGAATGACGCCCTTCATCGGGCGTGGTGCAGCATCCCGCCGGAGGAGCCGAGAAGCCTGGCGGCCTACCTGGGACGCATCACCCGCAATGTGGCGCTGAACCGGCTGGAAAAGCAGAACCGGCAAAAGCGCGGCGGCGGGGAGATCACGCTCATTTGGGAGGAGCTGGGCGAGATGCTGCCCGACCGGGACACCCCGGAGCAGCATTGGGAGCGCAGGGCCATAGCGGCAGCGCTGGAGCGCTTTTTGCGGGGGCTGACCCCGGAGGAACGGATACTGTTCCTCCGGCGGTACTGGTGGGCGGAGCCGGTAAAAACGGCGGCCGCACACAGCGGCATTTCCGCGCGGCGGGCCAGGAGCATACTGGAGCGGCTGCGGCGTGCCCTGCGAAGTGAGCTGGAAAAGGAGGAGATCACGCTATGAAGCGAAAGGAACTGTGGGAGCTGCTGGGCGAGGTTCCGGCAGATATGATAGAGGAAGCGAGCATTCCCCGCAAGGGAAACAGGGTGCTGTGGCTGCGGCGGGCCTTGGTCGGGGTACCCAGTATGTCTTTCCAGCCAAAGGTACTGCCTCTGGCGGCCGCTGTGGTGCTGCTGACCGCTACGGCGGTGGCGGCGGGGAAATACTTTGGCTGGAAAGACATACTGGGTACCCCGACCAAGGGAGTGGAGGAAGACACCGAGCCGCTGGCGGTGCAGGTGGACGCCGGGGACATCACCTTTACGGTGACGGAGGCGCTGGCGGATGAACGGGTGCTGTACCTGCTGTGGGAGATGCAGGCGCCTGCGGCGATCTTTGATGAGAGGAGCACCGTGGATGGCCGGCTGGACTTCGGGGAGGCGAGTGTGGATGCAGGCGGCGGGGTGATCTTCTCGGCGCAGCCCCCCAAGGGAAAGAGCAATATTCTGTGCGGCTATCTGGTGGCGGACTGGAACGACGCCATGCGGGACAGCACCGCCCACCTGCGGGTAAGCGGGCTGGGACATCTGGAACGGACGGGAGATACCTTTATTGCGAAGGTGGATATGAAAGCGCTGTGTGACAGCGCCGTGCGCAAGGGGGTAGATCTTGACGAGTGGATCTCAAACTACCCGCAGATGATAGGTGACGGTGAGGGCAGCTATGAGGTGTGCAACACCGATGGTGAAGTGGTGCAAACCATTGATATGGCGTACTATGAAGATGGCAGGCTGTATGTTTTTTCGCGCAGCAGGGAGGACTGTACTGAACCGGACAGCCCGCCCCATGGAGTCCTTTGCGACAGCACAGGGGAGAGAGTGGAGAATGTCGGTGGGTCTGGCGGTATTTACTACCATGTGATTTATTATGATGTGGCGGAGGAGGAGCTGCCGAACCTGCAATATATCCAGCCGGGAAGATGGCAGCGGGTGCCGGAGTATGACGCCGAATGGGAGGTCAGCTTTGATATCCCGCAGACGGTGGAGAGTGTGGGGCTGGCTGCGGCGGAGGGAGTAACGGTGAAATGCTCTCCGGTTTCGATGGAGATTACGGTAGACCGGCCGGTAGACTCGTCGCTGGGCTGGGCTGTGTATTTGAAAGACGGTACAGAGGTTGAGCTGAGAAGCAGAGACGGGAACCAGACAGCAACAAAAACAGAAATGAAGATGATATTCTGCAGGGCCATAGCGCCGGAGGAGATCGAGGCGGTCTACTGCGGCGGAGTCAACCTGCTGCGGCAATCCCCCGCAGCGGAGGACGAACCGGCTTTTGAGGAGATATTTGACCGATATTATTACAGGGAGCCGTTTGCCGGATACAGACTTGAGGAGCCGGTTCGGGGTGTGACGGCATTCTACAGCCGACAGAAAGGGACCCCGTTTACCGCACTGCAGGCCGGAACGGTCGTATATACTGCGGAGAAGGGCTGGAACCAGGGAATGGGCCGGTGTATCCTGATACGGCAGGAAAACGGACTGTATGCGGTATATGCCCATTGCGAGGAGATTTATGTGCAGGCGGGCGATGAGGTGATGCCTTATACGCAGCTGGGAACAACGGGAGACAGCGGAAATTTCGGAAACGGTTCTTCGGGAGTTTTCGGCATTGAGTTCAGTCTGGTGCGGGAGGAGGATATAACGCTGAAGACCGCCCGGGACGGAACCGTGACGGGCTTTACGGTGGGACATAACGCGTACGAGAACCCTGTTCTGCCGATGGAGACCGTGGAATGGACAGAGGACAGCGCATATATTGCCCCTGTGAAAAACAGAACAATGACCCAAGGAGTAATAGGGACAAGCTGTCCTACCTACCGGCTTTTTGAAGCGCCGGCCGGGACTGCGGCGGTGGCCATGCGGGGCGGCGTGGTGGAACAGACTCCGCCGGAGTATAAGGAACGATGGATCGGTCTTATGGGCAGGCAGCCGGTATTGATCCGGCATGAGGACGGCAGCGCGATCCTGTATGGACACCTGAAAAATGTGACACTGAAACCCGGCGATACGGTAAAGCAGGGTGAAAAGCTTGGTGAGTGCAGCGACAGCGGCGATACATGGGTAGCAGGGGTCGGTGTGATATATTACTCTGCTTCTACCGCAAAATAAATAAAAGCGTGGAAAATACCCCCGGCCGCAGGGTCGGGGGTGATTTTATGGCGTTATGGGGTCAGCACTGGCTCATCAGGCGGATGTAGAACTCCACCGCACGGCCGATGACCTCGGTGCGGATCCGCTCATTGTTGCCGTGGATGGTGCTGCGCTCCTCGGCGGTGAGGTCCATGGCGGAGAAGCGGTAAACATGGTTGCTGACGGGGCCGTAATGGCGGCTGTCGCTGCACTGTACCATCAAGTACGGGGAGACAAGGGAGCCCTGCCAAGTGCCCGCTACGGCGGAGGCGACCTTATCCCATGCGGGGCAGTCGGTCTCACTGATGGGGCTGGGGTTCATGCCCTCGACGCAGCGCAGCGCTACGGCGTCATTGCCGATGACCCCGCGGATGTATTCCATGGCGCTATCCATGGTATCGGCGGGATTAAGCCGCATATTGCTGACCATGGAGGCGCTGGGCGGGATGACATTGCTGGCCTTGCTGCCCTGCATCTGGGTAAAGGCGACGGTGGTGCGCATCAGAGCGTTCAGCTCGCCGCCCTGCTTTTTGCACAGGTTATCCAGTACGCCGCCGAAGAGCCACAGGTTGGCGAAGATCATGCGGTAAAGGAAGGTGGAGTGGCGGCCGAGGGTATCAAACATCTTGGCGGCCGGGGCAGTGATGTGCATGGCAAAGGGGTGATTTTCTACCTTGCAGCAGGCATCCGCCAGTACTCCCACGGGGGTGTGGGGCTTGGGCGCGGAGGCGTGACCGCCGGCGGAGGAAACGCTGTACTCCAGATTCATCATGCCCTTTTCGGCAATACCGATGAGCGCGCAGGGCTGCTTGACGCCGGGGAAAACATCCTCGACCACCGCGCCGCCCTCATCCACGACCAGCTGGATATTGATATTGTGCTCCTGGAACCAGTGGACGATATTGACGGCGCCGGGGCCGTTGATCTCCTCCTGACCGGAGAAGGCAAAGTAAATGTCCTGCTCCGGCTGGAAGCCTTGCGCAATCAGATGATCGGCGGCAGTCAGCACGCCGTTAAAGGTGACCTTGGTGTCAAGGGTGCCGCGTCCCCACAGCACGCCGTCCTCAATGATGCCCTCGAAGGGAGGCTTTTTCCAGTTCTCCTCCTCCACCGGGACAACATCAAAGTGCGCCATCATGACCGAAGCCTCATCGTGGGCCTTGCCCGCCCAGTAGAACAGCAGGCCGCGGTCCGGCAGGCGGGTGAGGGTGCATTTTTCATAAACATGGGGATATAATTCCGGCAGCAGGGCGATGAGCTTTTCGAATTCCGCCGGGTCCTCCTTGGAGGCATCGGTGTAGCTGACGGTGCGGCAGCGGATGAGCTGCTGAAGGTTGGTTACAGCGGCTTCGCGGTCAAACTCAACGGGGACATAGGTCCTGAAGGCTTCGGCCTTGGGACGGAACGCCGCGGTGCGCAGCAGCACCACAGCCAGCAGCAGGACGAGAACGGCCAATATGATATACAGAACGATCATGACAGAAAACCTCCTTGCAGTATTTTATGGGATCACAGGATCCCCTTTTTATACAGGATGCGGGCCACCCCCACGGTAAACAGCACGCTGACCGGTACCATAATGCCTACAGTGCTGGAATTGAGGGCGGGAACGAAGATGAAGAGAACCAGCATCAGGCAGATGGGGGCGATGGAGAGCTTGGCGTTCTTTGAGATGAACACCACACCCAGGCCACCGAACAGGGCGGGCAGGATCTGCGCGAAGGCGGGGGCCAGGGCGGGGCTTTCCAGCACCGGGGTGAGCGGGATGATGAGAATGACGCCCAAAATGATGATAACGGTGGTGACGATACTGGAAACGGCAATGGCCACGGTGGAAACGATCTCGCCTTCCTCGCTGTTGGCTTTCACATCGGCCTGCTCCAGCGCGTTGAGGGCACAGGGGAGCTTGAGATTACTGATATTGCCGGTGACAAAGGAGAGGTAGCTGCCGCCTGCGCCCAGCATGGGCACATAGGTCAGCGTTTCAATAAATCCGACCGCCCAGTACATGGGGGCGGTGGCGATGAGGCCCATCAGGAGGCCCTTGCCATCGGCAGGGGCGTGGAAGATGATAGAGACGGCGGCGGGGAACATCAGCAGCAGAACCATCATCGAAAGGTTCCAGACGCGGCCGTAGTGATGGACGGAATCCATATAAGTCATATTTGCTTTTTTCATGGTGTGATCCTCCTTTCCCTTAGGACAGCCAGCCGGTGATGGGAATGGCGGAGGCCATGCCGAGAATAAGACTCATCGGCAGGGCGTAATCGCCCACCCAGTGCCAGCCGGTTTTTTTCATGATAAGGCCGCACAGCGCCATAATAACGGCGGAAACGATCATAACGCATACCGGGATAAGGCCGGAGGGATCGCCGTGGAAGATGGTGCCGAAATCGCAGAACACATAGCCGAGGAAAGCGGCGATCATACCGATGAACAGGGCGGAGGAGAGGATATCGCCCCAGCGCTTATCACGGTTTTCTATCTTGGTCATGCCGCCCTGCAGCTTTTTACCGATGAGCGGTACCAGCCAGATGCCCAGCATGATGCTGATGGTCATGACCCAGGCGATGGTGACATACTGGGAAGCGGTAAGGGCGGAAACCTGCCCAAAGGTAAGGCCCATGGCGCTTTCGGCGTTGGTGGCGGCAATGGTCTCGTAGGAGAGGGAGCCGACCACCGAAAGGCGCAGCCAGGGCAGCGGCAGGCCGAGGTCCTTGGAGAGGGTGATGACGCTGATGACGATGGCGACGGCCGGGGCGATGGTGAAAACGCCGGCGGTGACCATGGTCTTGCGCAGCTTCTGCTGGTCCATGCCGATCTCCTTACTGCGGCGGACGGCACGCACCAGGAAAAAGACCGACTGCAGCAGCACGGCCAGAATGATGATCCCGGCCAGCACGAACAGGATGGGGCTATTGACGGAAAAATTCACACACTGTCACTCCTTTTGCAGAGATTTGGCAGGGGCGTACCGGAGCGGGGGAGGGCTGCCCGGAAGGGCTGGCCCGACCGTATCGGTGGAACGCTCCTTATAATGCAATATTTTAGCACATAAAAGGGCGAAAGGAAAGACAATGTTTACAGGGGATTGGCATTTGTTTTTGGAGGAGGTACACAAATGGAGGCGAGATAGGGTGCGGGCGCCCGCCATGCCCCCTGCAAAAAGCCCTAAATGGAAAAGCCGTGCCCGCCCCACAGGGGGGAAGGACACGGCTCTGCAAGAAAAATCAGATGTATTTCCACTGTTCCACATCAAAGACCCCGTGGGTGGTGATCTTGAGGGCGGGAATGACCGGCAGACTCATAAAGGAAAGGGTCATAAAGGGATCGATGCCCGGGGAAACACCCATGCGGTGGGCGGCGGCCTTGGCCTGCTCCAGCAGGTCGTTTACCTCCTCCAGCGGGGCGTCACTCATTAGGCCGGCCACCGGCAGCGGCAGCTCAGCGATGACCTTGCCCTCGTGCACGACTACGGTGCCGCCCTGCATTTCGGCAATGCGGTTGATGGCAAAGGCCAGGTCGGCGTCATCGGCGCCCACGGCGATGATATTATGGGAATCGTGGGCAAAGCTGGTGGCCACAGCGCCCTGCCGCAGGCCGTAACCTTTAATGTATCCCAGGCCAATGTGCCCGGTGCCATGGTGGCGCTCCGCTACGGCGATCTTTAGGATATCATGGGTGGGATCGGGGGCAGCCGCCCGGCCAAGGTTCTGGGTGATGATTTCGCCCGGGACGATGCCGATGACCGGCAGATCTCCGGCGGCCAGCTGCTGCGGCGTGACCGGCGCGATGCGGAAGGTCTCGTGCGCGCGGCGGGAAAGGCTGGGTTCCACCGCGGGCGCGTCAAAGGGTAGAACCTCGCCATCCGCAAAGACGCAGCGGCCGCGCTTATACACCTCCTGGATATTGAAGTGACGGAAGTTATCGAAGACCACCAGGTCGGCCAGGTAGCCGGGGGCGATGGCGCCTTTGTTGTTCATCAGGAAATAGCGGGCTGCCTGATGGCTGGCCACCTTGATGGCAATGATGGGATCAACGCCGCAGGCAATGGCTTCCCGGATGATATAATCGATGTGGCCGCCCTGCAAAAGATCCAGGGGGTGTTTATCATCGGTGGCAAACATGCACCGGGAGTAGTACTGCTGATTGAGCAGCGGCAGGAGCGCCCGCAGATTCTGGGCGGCGGTGCCCTCCCGTATCATGATGAACTGGCCGAGCTGCAGCTTTTCCAGCGCATCCTGGCAGGTGCTGCACTCGTGATCGGAATAGACGCCGGCGGCGATATAGGCGTTGAGATCGGCGCCGGAGAGATCGGGTGCGTGGCCATCGATTTTTTTGTGGTGGGCCTGACTGGCCAGGATTTTGCTGATGACTGCTGGGTCGCCATTGATGACACCGACATAGTTCATCATTTCCGCCAGGCCAAGAACTCTAGGGTGGTCATACAGGTCATCGATGGCCTGATAATCCAGCGTGCAGCCGCTTTCATCCAACGGCGTGGCGGGCACGCAGCTGGGCAGCATAAAGTGGACATCCACCGGCAGGCCCTCGGTGGCCTCCAGCATATAGCGGATGCCATCCACTCCCATGACATTGGCGATCTCGTGCGGATCGGTGATGACAGTGGTGGTGCCGTGGCGGATGACCGCTCGGGCAAACTCGGCAGGGGAAACCAGGCTGCTTTCCAGGTGGATGTGGGCATCGATGAGACCGGGGCAGACAAAGCTGCCGGAGACATCCACCTCTTTGCTGCCGTGGTAGCTGCCGATGCCGGCGATGAGCCCATCGGAAACAGCGATATCCCCATGGCAGAAGTCATTGCTGAACACATTGAGATAGGTGGCGTTTTTGAATACGATATCGGCCGGTTCCTCCCCGCGCGCCACGCGGATGAGGCGGAGCTTGCGCCCCAGCTTGCGCTCCACGCACTGGGCGGTGGTTTCATGCGGCTTCATGACAGTCCCTCCTTTTATTTATACTGGGTGTTTTTTTCGATGAGCTTTTGGTAGATACGGTCGCGCATCCAGGGTTCGGTGCAGGCGGCCAGCGCCTCTCGCGGGGCGAACCACCGCACACCGCTGTTTTCATCGGGCTTTACCCGCAGCGGCTCGGTATCATCGGCTTCGATGAGATAGGTGCAATTGAGATGCAGGTGGGAGGGGACATACCGCCCTCGTTTTTCGTGTCCATCCACGGTAAGGATCTCGACCGAGAACAGTTCACGACTGACGGGGCGGAGCGTTTGCAGTCCGGTTTCCTCGGCTACCTCCCGCAGCGCGACCGCCAAAAGGTCGGTCTCTCCATCGGCATGGCCGCCGGTCCAGCTCCAGCTATTGTAGATGTTGTGATAGATCATCAGCACCTTATTCCGCGCGGGGTTCACCACCCAGGCCGAGGCGGTAAAATGGGCGGTTTCATTCTGCCGGGTAAAGCTATCCGGCTGCTTTAGCGCGGCCAGCAGCAGCGGCAGATCGCGCTGCTCCTGCTCATTGTAGGGCCGATAGTCGGCAAGGCTGGCTTGCAGATCGTGTGGCATGGTGTTTCCCTCCTTGGCAGAGTGGATGCAGCGGGCAGGTATGGGGGCGCGGGGCAGGCCGCCCTGCGGGCGGCCTTACACGGCCCTACGG
>OQVS01003060.1_pt1 | contig 10263 bp, 2 predicted proteins | sample 1691601 | NCBI WGS metagenome assembly OQVS01 (sample SAMN03418268, study PRJEB22391) | human gut metagenome | biome: human-gut; feature: organic feature; material: feces | host: Homo sapiens | place: Tanzania | collected 2013-01 | reverse complement strand
AACTGAAAAAGAATGTGGCATAAAAATACAGTGCCATTTTATGCCGGTTGAATATTTTATAAAGCGCTGCAAAAACGATTTTGACTACATATTTTTTGATCCGCCGTTCCCATATAAATTCCACGAGCAGCTTATCCTTGAGGCAGACAAGAAAGGAATCTTAAAGAAAACCGGAACAATAATGGTTCACCGCCCGGAGGAAATTCTCGAACGAATTAAGGTCCTGTTGAATTGGTGTATGGTGGACTTTGAAAATTTAGAGATTGAGACTGAGACTCCAAAGCAAGAAAAGACGTTGTGTTCCAAAACCTACGATAAGCAGTCAGAGAATAATGGCACACAGAAATGCCTTTCCTATACTGAGTGGGCAAAATGCTCCGGGGTCGATGCCCAGGATATCAACGACGATATCAGAATATTCGATAAAATTTCGAAGATTCTTCAAAGACAAGGGATAGCTCAATCCAACATTACCGAAATTCAGAAAGCATATGAACTGAACCGGATTTGGAATTCCATTAGAAAAACACGTGAGTGGGATGAACTGACGATTGAGGAAAAATACATCGCAAAAGATGCAGTCGCTCGCTATGCACAATATTGTCTTGCAAATGGAGTGCCAACATCGAAATTTAATGTGACTAGAATTACATTGACTGGACAAAATTCGTCAATTGAAAAGAAGAAGGACTCCATCGAACACCATGGAGTTGAGCCCAAAACTGCGACGGCAGAAAATGAGGATGCGTTGAGTAAACAAACTGCCGTAAATTGCCAGATAGACATGATTGACTTTGAGAATATACAGAATTTAGCGTTCACAAGGCCAACTTCGATGGAACTGTTGGGGCAAGACTACAAAGTACACTTATGGAAGGATGTTTACGTTCTGACAGTTAAAGAGCTTTATTCAGTTTATGCAGAAAAGTTGGATGCAATTACTGGTAATCCAAAGAACGGAACGGGTTTGTACATTGACACGGTGACGAATGCATATAAGATGCGGTCGCCGAAGCAATTGACACGTTCTTCTTATGGAAAGACTCTCTTTATAGAAACGAATAAGAACGCAACGAGTATTGCAGAATCGCTAAAAAACGTTTTAGACCTTTGTGAATGCGGCTATAACCTGCTCAGTATTCGTTATGAGAAGACGAATGCGGATGAGGTGGCACTTCCGGAAAAACGTAGTGCACAGAGCGTTCAGAAGTGGGAAAACGTTGCGGCACAGGCAGCACGGAAAAACGGGGAAGGCAAAGAAATTTATACTTCAGCACAGAAAATGCAGTCTACGGCAGTTGCTGAAAATGCAGTGGAGTTAAATGTGACTCCGGCTGGTGCTATTGGGGGTGTTCAAGCGGAAAAGCCAGAAATAGGTGTGACGCTAAGCGCAAAACAACAGCGTTACGCAGATTTGTTGAAGGAGGAGTTCCCGGATGGTTTCAAAGATGGTTCTGCAATCGCTTGCAAAAAGATGCTAATTGCCTATCAAAATAAGTACGGTGAAGAGCCTTCTGAATCCAAGAACGAAATTTTTGAAATTGTGCGACAAGTTGGAACATTGCGCGATGGACGTATTTATCCCAAAACTCATAGTCAGCTCCTTTCGGAAATCAATGATGAGATTATTGATCTCTTGAATACGGGCGCAACCTGTGTGTATTGCGATGCTGTTTTTGAACGGTATCGTATGCAGCTTGCAGAAGAACAGCACATTTATAATGCGGAGGCGCTGAGAGAGCCGCTGGTGTCCCTTTCTCGTGGTCGATATGTTACCAAGTGGGGGATGTTCTGCTTGCCGAATCGTGATGCGGATATCTCGATGGATGTTCTGCTTTGCATGAGAAAGCACCCTGCGCCGGCGACCTACGATGAACTACAGGAAGATTTGTGGTATATCCCACTGGATAAGATCAAAAAAGCGCTCATGGATGATCCGGCAATGGTGAATGTAGGTGATGGAACCTATTTCTATGCGCCCAACCTTCCGGTCAGCAAAGAGGAATTGCACCTGCTCTCCAGCTATATGGAATCGGAGTTAGGGTATCATTCCTATGCAACAACGAAACAGCTCTTGCAGCTGATCCACGAGAAGTGTCCGACAATCGAGATCAATACGGAAGGTTTTTCTACACTGGCGGTAAGAAACAGCCTGTCTTATCTTCTGAGAAAGGAGTTCAATTTTAGGGGGAACATCATCAGTCTTGTAACAACGCAGCCTCCCGTGGACACCAAACAGGCATTCTGTGAATTCTGCCGAGAGCGAGAGACCATGACGACAGACGAACTGCAGGCATTTGCCGACGAAGTGGATTCTGTCATCTACTGGGACTCGGTCTTTAGCGAGATGGTTCGTGTTTCGGAGCACGATTGGGTACGAAAAGACCAAATTCGGTGGACACCAGAGGCAATTGATGCTAAACTGGATGAGATGTGTGAAGGCGATTACCTTATTATAAAGGACGTCTGCCTGTTCTTGCAGTTCCCGGTGGTAGACTATCGCTGGAATAGTTTCCTCTTGGAAAGCTATGTAAACGCATATAGCCCCAACTATATGCTGCTTCATACAAGCTTTTCTGTGTACGATTGCTGCGGAGCAATCGTCAAGAAGACATCCGGCATTCGTGATTATCATGAGCTGGCAGTTGATGTGTTGGCAAAGGATACCAACTGGAACGATCAGCAAAGTGCTTTGCAGGTGCTTGTGGACAAGGGGCTGCAGCAGCGGAAAAAGCTGGCTGATATTGTACAAGTGGTCAAGGAAGCACGGCTGAAGCGAGAAAAACGTCAAAAAGAATCAACTTGAGCAGAAATACTGTAAAAAAGTCCTCCTTATGGGATAGTAAAAGTGCTATGCTCCTGTAAGGAGGAGAATCTGTAAGGAAAGAAGTGAAAGAGCCCCGTGTATCAGTATATATGGGACCCCGAAACCGGAGGACTGCTGCTTACAACAGAAGTTTCCAAGTTCAGCAAAGAACCGCGTCCGGTTTACTATAAAGAGCTGGATATCCTCGGTTTCGATAGGTATTGGAAGTATCCGAAGGATAATCATGCCCCATTGATGTGGGCAGAGGCAAATAACTATATCTATAAAGGCAGAACGGTTGCCCGTACAAAGGGTGGATCGCTTTATACAGCTCCAGAGCTGATCTTGCTGGACGACCCCGAACCAGACGGAGAAATGTTGCAGTTTGTTGATATCAATGGTATGGTCGAAAAGAACCGTGACATACTGGAAACTTTGGCACAGGAAACAATCCAGAAGGTTTATAATACCTATTTGGCTTATAAAAACAAGGTTGATGTTTTTTATGTTGCCTTCAGCGGCGGCAAAGATAGTGTGGTTGCACTTGATATTGTGCAGCGAGCCTTGCCGCATGATGAGTTCAGGGTGGTATTTGGCGACACTCGCATGGAATTCCCTGATACTTATAAGGTAATCGAGGAAGTTAAATCTCAGTGTGAGAAAAACTCGATTGATTTTTACGTTGCTCGTTCAAGGCTGCTTCCAAGTCAAACATGGAACTGCTTTGGCCCCCCGGCGACATCTATTCGCTGGTGCTGCAGTGTTCATAAGACCTCGCCGCAAATTAACCTTCTTAGAGAAATTACAGGAAAATATGATTTTACCGGCATGGCCTTCACTGGGGTTCGTGCAGAAGAAAGCGTAGCACGAAGCAACTACGATGATATCAGTGAAGGACAGAAGCACACTGGACAGATGAGCTGCCATACTATTTTGGAGTGGTCCTCGGCTGAGCTGTTCAATTATATTTATATGCGTGGTCTAACGCTGAATCAAGCATATCTAAAGGGAAATGCCCGTGCAGGATGCTTGGTTTGCCCGAACTCTAGTGGCAGAAATGAGTTCGTAAAGAGGGCTTCCTATACAGAAGCTGTTGATTTCTATCTCGACAAAATCGCAAAGACGAGCGGTAAAACAAACTACTCTGAGAAAGAAATGCGCGATTTTATTGATGCTGGCTTTTGGAGAACGAGAAAAACTGGAAGAGAACTCAATTTTGGTCAGGATCAGTTTGAAATCTTAAATACAAGTTCTTTCCCAAGTATTGATGTTTATAGAACAAATCTTAAATGGCAGCAATGGGCGAAAACCATTGGAAATATTGATAAAACTGATGCAGATACCTATACAATTCAGTTTGCAGGAAAGTACTATATCGTCCGTGTCAGAGAGGAAAACAATAAGACAACATTTTCACTGCCTAACTGCACCAAGACAAAGGCAGATATTCGCTTTGAATCGCTGATTCGAAGTGTAATCGTAAAAAGTCTGTACTGTATCGGATGTGGCGTATGTGAAGCTGAGTGCAAATATAATTGCATCGACATGAAAAATGGAATCAGTATTGGTGATAATTGTCAGCACTGCTACAAGTGCCATGATATTCATGAACACTGTTTGCGGTATAATTCCATTCGCAATAAGATAACAGGAGGAAAAAAGATGGCAGGTTTGGATCGCTATTTTAGCTTTGGCATTCGTCAAGAGTGGCTGGAATCCTTTGTTAACTATGAGGGGAGCGCAGACTTCTGGACCACAGATGGTGATGGTCTTGTTGCTAATAAAAAGAAGGATGCCTTCAAAAACTTTGCTGATGATGCAGGTTTGATACAGTACAACAAGCAGGCTCCGGGTGATAAGTACACGAAGTGCCTGCCCACTGAATTGGCAAATACGGTTGTCAAGCTCGGAGCCAGCAGCCAGTCAGCATGGGCGTTGATGCTTTGTAATCTGGTCTATACGCCTGCCTACAACTGGTTTGTGAATAACCTTGAGCAGGGAGTGGACTACTCTCCGGATGCTATCAAGTTGATGCTGTCCAGTGCGATGGAATCGGACACAAAGGGTTTGGGCAAGCGTAACGTTGTGGATGCGCTTAAGGTCGTTATGGCAAAGACCCCCCTTGGCACGGAACATATCTTTGCAGACTGCCTTATCAACGAAAAAATCTCTGCCAACGGAAATGAAACCTTGACGCTTGTGTCCTTCGAGAGATGTTCGTGGGAGAGCCCTGATCCGTTGGTAATTCTCTACGCACTCTACCGTTTTGCAGAGGCGTGCGGTGAGTACTACCAGTTCCGCCTGTCCACTTTGTTGGATGATGATATTGAACGTGACGGTGTGAGCCCCACTCGCATCTTTGGATTGAACCGTGAAACGATGATTCCGATTCTGAACGGTTTGACTGCGAACTACCCGGACTTTATTACGGGAACATTCTCACTGGATCTTGAAAATATTATGCTGCGTTCGGATAAAACAGCACAGGATGTATTGGAACTGTTCTAAAAAGAGGAAAATGAATCATGGCTTGTGAAAGATACTATAAGGATTACTTTAATATCGATCCGAAATATTATGCGGCGGTTACAGCCGATCTGATTCGAGAGGGAAAGGTTAGCTGGAAGAATTTTTATCCACATGAGACATTTGTGAAGCTTCTGGAAAAGACCCATATGGTTTTAAGTGGGATGGAGCCGAAGTCACTGTGGGTGGAGGGTGCCTACGGTACCGGTAAATCCCATGCGGCCTTGACGGTGAAGTGTCTGCTGGAAGCTACGGACGAGGAAGTACGTGATTACTTTAAGGAGTACGGTCTGAGTACAGACTTATGCAATAAGCTGATCGCCGACAAAAACAACGGCAAGTTGATTACCGTGCACCGGGTTGGTTCCAGTGCAATCCACTCGGATCAGGACTTGATTTATGCAGTCCAAAGCAGCATTATGCAAGCCTTGGAGGAGCATGGCATCGAAAACAAGGGCGAAGCATCCTTGAGCACGGCGGCACTACGTTGGCTGGAAGATAAAGAAGCAAACCGTATTTATTTCAACAGTCTGATTCAAGAACAAAAGTATGCATGGGATTTTTCAGGCGATACAGTCGAGGATGTTATCAAAAAGCTGAAATCGGACGATCGTGAAGAAGTTGCATCCACCATGCGCAATATTATGAAGGTGGCGGCAGACAACAACATTGACGCCATGCGCATGGACATGAATGATATGTCTAAGTGGATCAAGAGCATTATCGAAGGAAATAGTATTTCTGCGATTTTGATGATTTGGGATGAGTTCTCAGAGTTTTTTATGAATAACCCGAATTCTCTGACGGGATTCCAAACGCTTGTGGAAATTAGCGAAGCACAGCCGTTCTACCTGATGATTGTTTGCCATGAAAGTGGAGCGCTCATAAAAGACTCTACTATGAGAAACAAAACGCTCGGACGTTTTGTGACGCCTACCTGCAAAATTGAATTGCCGGATAATATGGCATTCCGCCTGATGGCGAAAGCTATGAAAACCACCAATGATCCGGTCGTTCTTGACGAGTGGAAAGAAATGCGTGCAGAGCTGGATGATAACCTTGGTGGCGTTCGCAGCAGCATTATTGCCTCTCTGAAGAAAAACTCTCGTCTGGGTGAAAAAACGCAGTTGACTGATGGAGACCTTGCCGGTGTCATCCCGATCCATCCGTATGCGGCGCTGCTGTTGAAGCATATGTCGGTGGCATTTAGTTCCAACCAGCGCAGCATGTTCGATTTTATTATTTCGCCGGATATGACGGATGCAAAGGGCTTTAAGTGGTTTATTTCCACTCACTGCCCGACCGATGATGAGAACCTGTTGACCATTGATCTGCTGTGGGACTTTTTCCTTGGCAAAGGCGAAAGCGGCTTGAGCTCTGATGTTCGTGTGGTTTTGGACAGTTACGATCTTGTGAAGAGTGACCGTCTGACCCCGGATGAGCGCCGTGTTTTTAAGACGGTGCTGCTGCTGGAGGCTATTTCTCTGCGCGTGGCAAATGTTGACATTCTTCGCCCCAATGAGCAGAATGTGGATCTTGCTTTTGCTGGTACCGACTGGCCGAAGGGAAAAGGACGCAGCATTGCACAGAAGCTGGTAAACGATGGAATCCTGTTTACCCGCTCTGTGGGCGGCGGCATGTCGGAGTATACGGTTGCAAATAGTGCTGGTGACACCGCAAAAGTGAAGCAGATCAAAGAGGATGTGCAGAAGGGCCTGAAGACGCAGGAACTGGTCATAAATGCAGATCTGGCATCTGCGGTACAGCTGCCCGCTTCGATTCGCAGCCGCTTCATTGTGGATTCGGCGTGCGCTGGCAACTTTACTGCAAAGATGAACAGCATGGAAAGTGCCGTGAGACCGAACCGTTTGAAGGCGGTGTGCACTTTTGCATTGAATGATGATGAAGCAACGGTCATCCGTGAAAATATTGCAAAAAAGATGGCAGCCGGGCAGAGCGAGATTCTCTTTATTGAGAGTCTTGTTCCCATGGGCAAGGATCTGGTTGAGCAATATGTGGACAGCATGACTTACAGCCAGTATTACCGGCAGAGTGACCGGAGCAAGGCGGCCAGCTACCAGAACGAGGCGCTCAAACGCCTGCAGGATTGGAAACATAAAGTTTCCACAGGAGCATTTATGCTCTACACCAAAGATTATCCGAACGGAAGCCGTATGTCCGATCTCAGTGCATTGCAGCAGGAACTGCTTCGTATTGATCGACAGGAATACCCGGATGGTCTGGAGCAGTATGCCCTGATCGACAATATGTTTAATAAGGGACCTCTGGCGCAGGGCGCAGAGTGCGGCATTGATCAGGTGCTGAGAGGTACCTTTAAGTCTTCGAATGTACGCACCAGTTTGGAAACGGCATTAAAGGATGTGTGGGATCGGAAGGACGAATACTGGGAAGATTCTACTCTGATGAGCCTTTCTGTTGTGCGTGCAAAAAAGGCAGTGGAAGACTTCGTGCAAAAGTCCTTTGCATCGCCTTCGGGTCGTGTCAGTCTGCTGGCAATCTTTAATGAACTGGAAAATGCCCCGTTTGGTTATATGCCCAGCAATGTGGCGGCCTTTATGATGGGCTTCCTGCTGAAGGATTACGCAAACAATAACTATTTCTGGAGCAATGGCTCTAATAGTGAAGCAATGTCGGTTGATAAGATGAAAACTGCCATTGCAAATGCGATCAATCAGGTTGCAACGCCCAACAGCAAGTATAAAGAAGAGTATATTGTGGCCATGAGCGCAGAACAACGCGCTTTCTTGGACTGCACCGCAGCGGCATTCCGTATCCCGAATTCCCAGTGCGGTTCTATTGAACAGGCTCGAAATGAGATTCGTGTCAAAATGAAGGGGCTGGAGTTCCCCATTTGGTGTATCAAATCTATTCTCGGAACCGATCAGGTTCGCACCGAAAGCTCTGCAGAGGACCTGGCACAGGTGATTACGGATTACTGCGGTATTGCCAATAACGCAAACGGTGGACGTGCAAGTGAGAGCGAGCTGGCGGACGCGATTGGCAAAAAAGTCCTTGCGGTACCGTCTATTGCGGCAGATTTGGAGCACTTGCTTAACAACGAACACACCCGTAAAGGCATGATGGCCTATATCGCTGAATATCAAAATGGCGAGTTGGTTCAGTTGGCAAATGATATTAACGACGGCGGGGCATATCTGGATCAGGTAAAGAAGAAATTCAACGCCGACGATGCGAACTGGGTCTGGAATCCGGTCACTGCAGATGAAAAGATTTCGGATGTGATTCTGGAATATAAAATTATTGCAGAGACCAATAAGAGCATGCCCGGAAACCATAGCCTGAACGAAGTAGTGAGGGAATGGAATCGCCGAACAAATAATATCAAGTTGCCTTATGAGGTGCTGCGTAAAATTACGGGTGATCTGGATCCGATGCTGGAGCAGCTCCGCAATATGAAGCAAAGCGGTATGCTGATGGAGCAGAATCGGCAGAAATTCTTGGATGTGCTCCTGACGCAGCGCGAAAACTTTGAAAAGTTCTACCCTCTCAGTGCACAGGCCGGATATTTCAAACAAGCTTGCGGTGCATTCTTGGATGGAATGGATGATACGGATATTATGGGATTCTTTACGGAACTGCCCTCGAATCAGTTCCTAAAGAGCGGATCCGAATATTACAATTACATTCAGAACGAGTCGGCTGCTTTTCTTGCAAAACAGCAGGGCAAACGTTTGAAGGATATGTGGATCCAAAAGACCGGGACAAAAGATCCCCGCTCTTGGTCTACGACTTATAATACGCCGATCCTTTGCATGTTTGATGACAATGACCGTGCAGAAGCAAGGCAGATGTTTGCAATCATTCAGAAAAATTCCCCGACAGAGGCAGAGGCAAACAAGGCACTCGCATATTTGGATAAGGCAACGTTCTATGACCGTCTGAAGGATGCAACAGAGCGAGATCAGTGCTTTATGAAGCGGGTGGTCGGTTCTTACGCAACCTTGCTGACAGATGCAGACGAAGCCCGAAACAAGCTGCTTGGCATGGTCAATGAAGATGCATACTACTGGATCGACAACCAGACCGTACAGAACAAGCTGCGGCAAATGGCTGATCAGAAGTACAAGACCGGCGGCTGTGATCGCGTTATGGCAATAATTGAAAAGATGGATGCCGGACAGCTGCGAAAATATCTGATGGATCTTGTCAGCGATAACATGGTCGTTGGGATGGAGATTTTGAAAAACGAGTGAGGAGAGCGTAAATGAGCACTTGCACCGATATTGATGCTTGCTTCCAAGAAATCAGTGCGTACTTTTCGCATGAAAAGACGGGGTTCCCGTTGATAGTCAATACAGAGAATGCGGAACAGTATAACGCTATCATGAACCGTTTGGAAGTGGATGCCAGTACAGAAAAGATTATGGTTTCAGACACTTGTGCACCAGATGGTCTGCCGGACGTATCGAAAGCGCAGCGTATGATCGGGAGCGATGGACGGTTTATCTTGGGCGGCATCGCACAAGCGCTGATGCTTCGTGGCGAAACGGATTTGATAGATAAGGTCGGAGAACTGCTTTCGTACTCTATCTGCGGATATTGTGTAATTGTGTTGTATCGTTGTGAGGCAATAATTGCACGGCACTGCGGTAAGGATCCACGTTTGGAGCGCAGAATGGTATTGGTGCAAGGTGAAAGTACTCCTCTCCCAACTATTTATATTGCAAAGAACAAAGCTGCCGTATGGGGACACCATATCGATGGTCTGAAAGAGCTTTTTAGATGGCTTGAAGAAATTCCGCTCCGCGATGGAAAGGCTTATCAAGCAGTTACAGTTGTAACAGGAAAATCTGTTACGTTGTTTTCTGGCGCACTCTATACCGTGAGAGAGGCAGGCGGTGTGTACAAGGCCCGGGAACGTATTCACCGCAGTATGCTGACCTGCGATT
>OQVS01003059.1_pt1 | contig 10264 bp, 11 predicted proteins | sample 1691601 | NCBI WGS metagenome assembly OQVS01 (sample SAMN03418268, study PRJEB22391) | human gut metagenome | biome: human-gut; feature: organic feature; material: feces | host: Homo sapiens | place: Tanzania | collected 2013-01 | reverse complement strand
GGGGATGGAAGGAATACGCCGTCGCGGCGGCGGTGGCGCTGAAGGCGTTGGACGGACGCGCCGACGTGCGCGGGGTCAGCAAGCGCCAGCTGCCGGAGTTCCTGTCCGCCGAGGGCGCGAAATGGACGCGCATCTACGTGATCGGCGTGAGCCTCGCGGGCGACGAGGAGCGGCTGGGCGCGGCGCTTCGCGCGCTCTGGCGCACGACGGAGGTGACTTGGATCAGCGGGCTTCCGATGACGGAATCGCAACGGCTCAACCTTGCGCCGCTGATGACGGCGAGGGTCGTCGAGGGCGGTGCGTTCAACGGGGCGTTGGTCCGTGCGGTCGGGGCGGCGTTCGGCGCGGATGTCCCGCCGCCGCGACGGCGTATTCCTTCCATCCCCAGCCGGTGAGAATCAAGGTTTTCATATTACCGTCGCCGCTCATGCCCACCAGTCCTATCGGCTTGCCAACTCTTGCCGTTCTTTACGCATCTGGGAGATGCGGTTCTCCATATCCATCAAGAGAGGTTCGAACAGACACTTTAATGCGGGCGGCAACGTCACCACCTGATGCTGCAAGATGCACAATTTGGCTTTACAACGAGCCAATTCCACGGTGACGCCCTGGTGCTTCATCGTTGCCGCACGGAACATCGATTCGCGCGCCTTGGACAACTCCTCCCGCACACGGCAATCCGCTTCGTAAATGGCCTTCTGCCTGCAGTAATCGACGAGTTGCCCCACTGCGGTTAGCCCTGCATCGAACGCCGAATGGCCAATCTCACTTTTTGGCAAGCGAAGCAATGACATATTCAATCACCTTTTCCTTCAGATGGTCAGATATTTCCCGGTTGCGGAGCAACTCCATCACCTTCTCCGTCGTCCGCCGACGCTCTTCCGACTCCCTGTCAAATCTGGAATGCCACGCCTCGCTCTCCGCCCGGGTTCGAGTCACATAGGATTCGGCTTCCGCCCTGATTCGATCAATGTCCGCCGCGATCTTTCGGACTTCAGCATCCGCATTGGCTTCGATCTTCGCTACCTCGTTCCTGGATTCAACGACCATTCGCGCGAGCCCCATCGCCCCTGAAACAAAATTTCTCGTTGTTTCGGGATCCCAGCCACCCTTACCCAAGGGAATGCCGTCCCCCCTGCTTGCCGGAACCCGGTCAATTGCATCCGGCACGATGACGGTCGGCCGACGCGACGTTGAAACCTGCAAATCGTGTTTACCCATTGTTTATTTCTCCAGCTTTGAAAGAGATCCCCTCAGAAACTTTTCGTCACATTTAAGCTGTTTTACTTTCTGAGCGCTATATCCATCGCGGGCCGCAGCTATCGACTTATCGACATCTTGAATCATGGCGGCATAGCACGCCTTCACGCTCGAATAATTCGATTCTCGATATTCGGGGATCATCTTATCCCGCAACTCGTCGCAAACTTCATCCTTCCAGTTGTCAACAACCTGGGAAACTTTTTCCTTGAGTTCCCCCTGCCATTTGGACGCATCCCATGCATATACGGCAAACTCGACGACAACCTGAAACGCAGCCGACATCGCCTGCACGACTCGCTTGGTGAAAATCTTTGCGATGTTCGTATACACCTCGCGGCTAAATGTCTTTCCGACCAACTTGCCCGTCTGTTTCACGCCCATCTTGACGAGATTCCCCACGCCCGCCGCGGTTCCACCAACACCGCTTACGTTCGCGATTGCGGAGGATGCCACCTTCCCCGCAATCTGTTCGCCGATCCGCCCCGCAAGGTTCAGCATCAATTTATCCAGATTCGGATTGGTGACCACCTGAGCCTGAGAATTAATGTGATGAACGATCTTATTCGCCATTTCCGACAATTCGTCATCCATTTGCCGAAAGACTTCTTCGACGTGGGCTTCAAACTTCTTCGTCGCCTCCGCACATCCGAACGGAAGGACGTGCGAGAAGATATAGGCCTGACACTGGTGAACGTCGAACCACTTATTCGAATCGTCAATCTCTTTCTCGGCATGAGCGATTAACTCGGATGCCATCTGCGAGAACATCTTCGGCAATTGATTTTCCAGTTTCGCCATATAGCGATCGACGATTTTATATGACGCCTCCTCCTTTTCTTTGAATTCCTCTCGCATTTTGTCAAGAACGCCAATCGATTCAAGCCCCGCCGACGATGCGTTCAAATCACCTTCAATCTCCGATATGCGTCGGTTCAGGAACGAACAAAGCACGTCCTTGCATCGCGCATTGAGAGCTACCATTCGCTCATCCGAAAACGCGACTGCCGCAACCGCCCGCCAAAGGTGATCGGTCTTCGGCAAGACGCTTTTTCCGTCCGGTGTCGGCATCGCTGTGCGAACGACAATCAGTTGAACCCTGTCATGCAGGGTGTCTTCCGCATGAAGACGTATCTCCGCGATGCGCTTGTCAGATTCCGAGACGCCTTCCGGAACGCGATTCACGACAAGTATGACGGGAAAATCCCCGAATCGCTTCCGCACGTCTCCGACCAGCGACATCAGCTCCTGGTCGCACGCGCCGAACCCGACCTTGTAGGAGACGGGGAAGACGACCACGTCGCTTTCAGGCAGGAACTCCTTCAGGACTTCCGCGTGTTCCGAAATGACGGCGTTGAATCCGGGCGTGTCGAACACCGTCAACCCCTTGAATCCCTTTCGGATCTCCGGGAACTCGGCCTTCAACCGCAACAACTTGTCGTCCGGCTTCTCCGAAAGCGCACAGAATTGAGCGTACGACAGTTCTTCGACCGTCGCATCCCGGTTGATTGCCAACAGTCGTTCTTTCGGGGCCAACCCATGCTCGATCCACGTCACGGTTCCCGTCGTCGGCTTCGCCCCGGCGGGAAGGAATCTCCGCCCCAAGAAGGAATTGACGAGGGTCGATTTCCCGCTCGAGGTCTCGCCCGCGAGTGTGACATAACTCCGGGGATTGTCCAGATGCTGGGCGAACAGTTTAACGGCTGCAACCAACTGCGGGTCGCTTGATTCCTCGAGGATTCGCCAGTTGTCGTCCAGAATCGCGGCAATTTGCTTGGTCGTCATTTCACTTATTCCATTTCTGCGGCAATCGTCTCGAACATCTGAATGTCGCATTTGATTTCATCAACAAGACGCGCCTTCTCGGCGACAGGCTTTTCGAGGTCGCCGATGAGCGTCCTAAACTGCTTGTCAACCGAATCCTTCTGACTCCTAAGCCAGTCATGGATGGAGGACTCCGCTTCCGACACAAATCCCTGAACGACCGCCTCGTACTTCGTTTGAGCCTTCTTCTGAAGCTTCTCGGCGGCCGCGAACAGTTCGCCGCGCGCCGTCTCCTGCTGGGACTCGACTTGCACGTCCCGTGCCGTATTTCCGAACAATGCACCGAGGAGCGATCCTGCGCAACCAACCACGAGACCAACGGCGGTTCCAACGACGGTCCCAACCGCTGGGCAGATAGCGGATCCCACCATGGCTCCCACCTCGCCTCCCGCCCAGATGCCTCCACAGAACCCTCCGATTCCTCCTGCCACACTTCCTATTGAGCCATAAGTCTCGTGGGCCTTCGTCTTTTCAGAGAATGTCTGCCCGCGGACACCCAGTTGACAGGCGGTCTTCAAGCCGCCGCACGCCTCAAGACCCGAAAGAATTTGGGAAAGTTGAGCGCCCGTTTCGACGAACTCCGGTTGAATCGACTGGAACAATTCCTCATTTCCTCGTTTCACATAATCGTTGAATGCGTGATTCAACTGCTCTCCGCCGACCAGCCCGGCGTCAATCGACTGGCGAACGCCATTGCGCAAATTCTCGACGAACTTCTGGCATTCGCTTCGGATCAATTCCGTCAGCGCTCTCCGGCGTTCAAACAAGAAGTCTCGCGCCTGTCGTGTCAACTTGATGTTATTGGCAAGCGTCGCATCCGCGGCTTTCTTCGCCTCCAGTGCTTTCTTGCGTTCTTCAGCGGCCTCCCCCTCTAGTTGCGAAACCTTTTCTTTTCCGGCACCGACACCCGCCGACAGGAGCGCCAGGGCCTGCGCCTTCTTGCCCGCGAAGACGTCCTTCCGCCAATCCGTGGCAAACTGCACGACCCGTTTGCGGAATTCGTCGACCCCCGAATCGGCAACCATTTTTGCGTCATCCCGAATGCGTCCGTCCAAGGCCTTTTTTACGCAGACGACATCCGGCTGGACAATCGTCGAATCCGGCATCTTCAACGATTCGGCGATTTTCTTCAGGACATTGTAGTTGTGCGCCCGGCCCTCGCAAACCTCGTCATTCGATTCGTCCGTCCACTGGTTCTGCACCCAAAACACCCGCCCCATCAGCGGCAACGCGCCTTGGATAAAGACGGACTCGCTCTGCGTAATCGGCGGAACCGTGCGAAGCATGAAGATTGCCGCCGCGCATTTTCGCAAATACTCAACCGTTGTCTTCTGATTTGCCGCCGTGATGCTGCCCACGCCCGGCAAGTCGACAAAGACGATTCCATCCTTCAGAAGGGGGTTCTTCACAATGATCTCAATGTGGGAAACGCCCTTCTCATTTCCTGGGTTCTTCTCCTGGTGTACATAGTCCGCCAAGCCCTTTTCAGAACACTCGACCTTGCGCCGCTCACCCGTCGAAAGAACGACGAAGGCCTCCGCATCTTCATTTCCCCCATAGCGCACGGCGGTTGGGATGCAAGTCGTCTCATCCGCATCCACCGGCAGCAGAATGTCACCGAACAGAACGGCATTCAAGAAGGAACTTTTCCCCGCCCCTTGCGTTCCGAGCACGGGAATCAGGCACTCCTCCGAACTCAAGTCAGCCACACTTTTTGCAAACCGCTCGTCTACATCCGCAGCATTCAAATACTTGCCAAGTGCGGACTGAATCTTCTTGTCCGAATAGAACTCTTTTACGTTCATGCCTTTTACCGTTTTCATTTTTGTGGCTTTACTCCCAGCCGGGAACTTCGCTACAAGCGTCACGCCTTCTTGACGCATTTTCTCGACACCTTCTTGACCGCCCCCGCCTTCGATTGGCCCTTTGAAATCAACTTGCCTTGAAGATCCGCAATTGCCGCGACCTTGGAAAAGATTTCCTCCTGAGAGGCCGCAACCGCGTCGATTTTCCGGGTCAGGTCTTCAACGGCGTCGTCAAGACGCATTGAAAGCCGACGGAGTTCGTCTTCTATCTTCTGCATCTTCTGGGCATCATCATCCCCCGACAACGTTTCAAGTTGCTTCAACGGCGCCAAAAGGTCAGCAAAGACATCCTGAAGCTGTCGAAGCGTGAGTTTGGTCTGTTCATCAATCATTACTTTGACTGGCTCGAGCATCGGTTTACTCCTTATTTCTGTTGGATTTTGATAATCATCTAATTGTGACAGTTGGAATGGGAGACGTAAAAGCCCGTGGCATGACGCCGTTCGGGTGTCAGTCGGAAAATGTCCGCGATTTCCTTTACAAATGTTTGCCGTCCATTTTCCGACTCTTTGATTGTCTTGTTGAAGACGAGCTCATGCAACAAGACCGACCAATAGAGCTCCCTGTCACACGCCATGACGTCAAACACGGGCGTCTTCTGAAGCGCCTCCCTGACAAGCCCCATCATTTCGCCGAAGGCGTCCACAAACGCATCGCCCCTTGTGGTGGCGGCGACATGCTCCCGAAGGGAATCCATCACCCAGACGATCTTGCCGCGCTTGCTTGCATCCTTAAGGAATTTCATCGGGATTCCCCCGCCGAACAACTTCCCCCTGAAACTGCCCGTCTGCTCGGCATTCACAAGGAGAAACACGAGGGAATCCGCGTTGAGTTGCGGAAGTTCCGGATTGCTGAAGTTCACGACCTCAAAGTCCGCCCGATCCCTGACAAACCATTCCTCGAAGGATTTCAATTTCTCCGGGTCCCACCCGCACAAGACGGCGCGACTCTTCCCCGAACGGCGGAAGATGTCATCCGTGAGGGCGTACAATTCTTTAAAGGACTGTTCATGGGCAAGTTTTGCCACGCAATAGACTTCGGGGCTGAGGGTGGTTTCCTGCAACTCCGGCACGGCGTGAAGCCCCGCATTCGTCTCGACAACCGCATTCTGAACTTCGTGCTTTCCACTTGTACAGGAGCATTTCTCATACGCCACGAGTTTCGCCTCAATCTTCTTTCCGACGTCGGGCGGCAAAAGCTGCGCCTCCTGATTCTTGAGCGCCGCTTCCCGATCCTCCAACTCACGGGAGAACTGCGCAACCATATAGGTCGTATTCCGCCGATACACGGGCACTTGCTGCGAGATCGCAGACACGAATGTCGCATAGGCGGCATCTATTTGCTTGACCAACGCCTTGATGTCACAATAGGTTGTCGTTTCATAATAGACGCGCGTTTCATACCCGCAGCATCCGAGCGTGAAGAGTCGCTTGCAGGCGCCCCAAAGACCCTCTTCCTCGACTTCTTCTTCGTGCCGGATGCGTTTCTTCTTCTGGCAATCCTTGATCGACACGTATTGGCTGTGGAACGGTTCCGAACGGACGACCTGGGATTCCTCCATGTTCAGGTCTTGGCAACAGATTCGCGCTTTCTTCTGGGTTTCGGTGATTGCCTGACTGAAATACGCATTCAGGTCACGTGTCGACTGTTCGAACTCGGACTTCATCTTCTTCACCTCGGAAGAAAGAGATTCCGCTTTGCGGTACTTGACCTTAGACCGGTTGTCACCCAGCATTCTCGAAAAGAAGTTTCCCTCGTCGAGGTATTGGAGATCAATTTCATGCAAAAGGGCGTCCTTTTTCTGCTCTAGAGACTTCAGACACCGCATGATCCTGTCCTCCGTCTGCGCCTGGACTTCCCGAAGGCCGGAAAGGTTTCTGCTCCACGCAGACAGCTTCCTCTTTTCCCCGTCTTGGACGGTTGCGGTCTGCTCCGCCTCCCCCAGCTTGAGTCGCAACGCGGAAAGCATCCCCTTCACGATTCCATTGAGTTGCGCCGTCCGCCGCGCAACACGGAAATCGGCGTTCACGCGAATCTGCTTATCGAGAACGCGCCCCAATTCAGCGAGATTCGACTTCTCCCAAGTCGGGGCTTTCGCGGACACCTGGACAAGGGGCGCCGACCTGACGGACGACTTCTTTGCGCGCGCAAGGAGTCGCTCCAGCCGCCGACGGTGTTCCAACTTGATTTCCTCAACCGTTTTCTCGACACCCTCACGGGTGATCTTCGGCTCAATCGAGTCAATCTTGTTCTGGACGACAACGAGCGGCTTGTCGTCCGTGGTCACGCTGTCAATGAACTCAAGGTTCTTGGCATCCGAATCACACTTGACGTTGGTGAGGAACAGAATCATGTCAACTGTCGGAAGAACGAGTTTCATCGTGACTTCCTTGTGCTGATCAAGCCCGTACGCATCCAATCCGGGCGTATCGATGATCACCAAATCCCGATTGTACTTGAAACCAGGCGCATGAACGCGAATCTCATCGACGTTCTCGCGGTTCCCGGGATTGAAGCGCTCGTCGCCATACTTCTCGAGCTCCCTGCGAATCTCATCCGCCGTGCCGGCGACGATTCGCGGCTTCTTGCCCGACTTCGGGTCGAACCGGATCTCCGCCTGCCGCTTTTTCTCCCATCCGCACAAAACCTGACGACTCGAGCTCGGGCCGACCCGCGTCGGCAGCAACGGCGCCCCCAAGATGGCATTCATCAGCGTCGACTTTCCACTGGACGTGATGCCAATGATTGCAACTCGCGTGTCTTGATTTCCGATTCGCGCCTTGAGCCCTTCAAGGTCGCGAATCGACTTGTCAAAGAACTTCCGCAACACCGGCTTCGAGCGAACAAGGACAAGAAGCGCATCAACGGCTTCGATGATGTCCTGTCCCGAGGCAAACACCTTCTTCTTCACTGCCATGACTCGCCCCCGATCACCCGATCAACGATGAAAGTGCGGAATAGGCACGGTCCACTCGCTCGTGCACACGCTTGCTGGCCTCGAGCGTTGAAGCCTTTGACAGGGACGCAACGGCCTTGTGCGCAACCATCACGTGCTTCTCGACCGCGCAGAGGAAACCGTCGTCGATCATTTCGAACGAATTGACCAATTTCCGAATCCGCGAAAGGGCCTTCCGCTCGATTGCGGAGAAGTCACCGTCCGCCGTGGACATCGCAATCCACATGACAAACGCCTTGCGCACCTGAATCGAATTCTTGACGAACGCGGGCCAATCGCAGAATAGGCCAACCTCTTTCATGAAAAGATCGAGGAACGCCTTTTCCGAAAGCGTGGCCTTCGCACCCGCCAGCTGGATGGCCGCCGCTTCCATTTCGGGGACGATCTTCTCCGCCGCCTTGACGTCAATATCCTTGCACTGTTCGGAGAGCTTTCGAAACATCGCCCTCTCCGATTCGTCGATGCGCCCGTCAACCGCAGACAGCAGGAACGCCACCTTAAGAATCACAAGATCAGACTCTGCATTATTCATTTTTATCTCCTATTGGCTATTGGTGTCTGTTTTAATCTTCATCTTTGTCGGAGGAGCAATCAAAAGGTCCAAAAGCAAAAAAAATCGCCTGCCAAAGAATATATCCGGTGGCAACCACACTGATTATCCATGCAATAACCGTAAAAATTATCGGCAACAAAAAGAAAATCAAAGCCCCGACAGCCACGATTCCAACGATCCATCCGATAATCTTCATTTTCTTCCTTTCAAGTTAAGGTTTACGATTAATTCCAACATCTACGACACTTTCCGCGCAATGATTCCAATCAGCTTGACAATCCAATAAATCGTAGTGACAGCAACCGCCCCAACCAACACAAGCGGAGCAACACGAACTAAGAACATCCAAACAAACCCGATGGCAATACAAACAAAGAAAGCAATCGTGCCGAAAAACATCAGGTAGAAAAACAACTTGAGAAGTACGGAAACGCCACGCAAAAAGTCATCCATTGGTCTCCCTCACTTAGATTCCAAACGATTCATACACGACTCCATTTCTGCCAATTTCCGCACCGCGCACCCGGCGTGGTCAAAGACCCGACCCGGAAGGAACACGGCTGCCGCGCCGAATCAACGCGGACGGCCCTCGCGCTCCCAAGCGACACAAGCCGCCGCGAACCCTTCCAGAACTTGCAGGTCGCGCAGGACGGATTCTCGACGCGAAGGGAGACTTCACTCATGACCAGATTCTCCCTTACATCCGTTCCCACTGCACCCAGCGATTGCAATGATGCATGGCGGCACGCTCAACCTTCCATGCGGCACAGTTGTGTCCGCGAGGATCGGCACTGTCAACCGTAATGAACTGTGGGACACGGGCGCCGACAAAGGACACTTCGCGCGCTCCACGCCACCATTTGCACGTGGCGCAGACCTTTCGGGCAACAGGTACGTTATACATCGGAACCCTCTCGCTTTGTCTCGACCTCAACGTCCGGCGGGGTCTTCCCGCCTATGTAGCCGTGACTGGAGTTCAGACGTGTGGCGGGGTCTTCCCGCCTATGGGAAGAAACCATCCCCGCACCGCGTTTCCGCCGAGGCGACTGGTATGCCCGAAGGGAGAACCCAGTGCGGGGACGAAAGGACACGAGGGCACATGCGCCCCCGGCTCACGTCTCCACGACTTGCGCCGACTCCAATCAGATGATTACCAGTCTTCCGGCGGATCAGCGACAAACGTTTTCAACTGCTCGAAGAGTGCATCAGAACATCGATCAGGTGGCAACTCCCCCGCCGCGCCGCCACGCCGGTCAACCTTCCAATCCGCCTTCGTTTCTCCCTTCGGGATACCAATCACATAGTATGACACGCACGCGCCACCCTCAAATGACAGTCCGTTTTGAAAATTGTTCTGATCCCGTTGCAGACCAAGGCGGATCCGCGCAGATCCGTATCGGGCGAAGCCCGGATCTGTGTTATCCGTGGGGAAGCCCCCTCCTCCACCGTTTCTTTTCTACCACTGAACACACTGAAGCCGCTTCGCGGCACACAGAAGACACAGAACCCCAGCCCCCTGCCACTCTATTCCCCTTGTCCCGATTTCTTCAGGGGAATCAGGACTCGTCAAAAACCAGGACAAGGACGCCTCGATGCTTTTTTGATGGGCATGGGCCGTATCGCCCGCCGCCCGCGCTTCGCACGGGAATGCAGATCTTGACAGGCAAGTTACAGGAATGTAGATCTTGACGGGTACGTGATGGGCAAGAACAGGGAACGTGTCCGCTTCTGCTTCACTGTCTTCTGCTTCATCGCCGCGCCTGATGCTGCCGAGACTGATCTGAGGCGAATCCGGGGAGGAGACCC
>OQVS01003057.1_pt1 | contig 10265 bp, 7 predicted proteins | sample 1691601 | NCBI WGS metagenome assembly OQVS01 (sample SAMN03418268, study PRJEB22391) | human gut metagenome | biome: human-gut; feature: organic feature; material: feces | host: Homo sapiens | place: Tanzania | collected 2013-01 | reverse complement strand
TCCAATTCAGCTTCGATCTGCTTTGAAATATCTCTTGCCAACAGCACCATATCGGCATCTGTAATCTGCTCGGGCACTACCATAACACGAACTTCACGACCTGCCTGAATAGCAAAAGATTTATCTACACCTTTGAAATTGTTTGTGATATCTTCTAACTGTCTTAATCTGCTAGTATAGGTTTCCAGTGTTTCCCTTCTAGCTCCCGGTCTTGCAGCAGATATTGTATCAGCAGCTTGTACAATACATGCAATCAGGGAAGTAGGCTCTACATCGCCATGGTGAGATTCCACTGCATTAATAACAGTAGCGTTCTCCTTGTATTTCCGACACAGTTCAGCACCCAGCTGAATATGGGAACCTTCCATTTCGTGGTCTACTGCCTTACCGATATCATGCAGCAGTCCCGCTCTCTTGGCAAGTCTCACATCCAGTCCCAGCTCTGCTGCCAGAAGACCTGACAACTGTGCAACCTCGATGGAATGCTTTAATGCGTTCTGACCATAGCTGGTACGGAATTTCATCTTGCCGAGTAATCTTACCAGTTCGGGATGGATACCATGTACACCAACCTCCAGGGTTGCGGCTTCTCCCTCTTCCTTGATCATTACTTCGACTTCCTTCTGCGCTTTCTCTACCATCTCTTCGATTCTGGCCGGATGGATACGTCCGTCCACGATCAGTTTCTCCAGCGCAATTCTCGCTACTTCACGACGGATCGGATCAAATCCGGACAGGATTACTGCTTCCGGTGTATCATCAATGATCAGGTCTACACCTGTCATGGTCTCAAGGGTACGGATGTTACGTCCCTCACGTCCGATGATACGTCCCTTCATTTCGTCATTCGGTAACTGTACAACGGAAATTGTAGTCTCAGAGACATGGTCTGCTGCACATCTCTGTATAGCGTTAACCACATATTCCTTTGCCTTTTTGTCTGCTTCTTCTTTGGCCCGACTCTCCATTTCCTTGATCATCACGGCCGATTCATGTTTCACTTCATCTTCAACAATTTTCAATAAGTAGTCTTTTGCTTGTTCAGAGGTTAATCCGGAAATTCGTTCCAGTTCCTGCACACGCTGCTCATTCAGTCTTGAGACTTCTTCCTTCATGCGATTGAGGGATTCTTCTCTGGATGCTAAACTTGCTTCGCGCTTCTCGATGGCATCTGCTTTCTTATCGATGTTCTCTTCCTTCTGCTGAACTCTGCGCTCATACCGCTGGGCTTCCGCTCTGCGTTCCTTGATCTCTTTGTCCAGTTCATTCTTGGTACGAATGGACTCTTCCTTGACTTCCAGGAGTGATTCACGCTTTTTGTTCTCTGCAGTCTTCAGGGCTTCATCAATAATCTCTCTTGCCTTCTCCTCTGCGTTGCCGATGGTTCCCTCTGCGTTCTTCTTCAGACGGCTCGTGGTAACCTTTGCTGTGATCAGCACTGCAGCTATAATGGCAAAAACAGAAACCACTAATACTATTACAATATTAGTGTCCACTACAGGAGCACCTCCTTATGAAATTTTCATTGTACATTTTGCTCCGACAATACAAATTATCGTTCATAATAGAATGCAATTTATGTACATTCTAACAAGCAATTCACAACAGTATTAGTGTAAACTGAAATCACACCCATGTCAAGTACAAGTCGCAATTAGTCCAAAAATAGTTCCTATATCAAAACAATCTTTGTGCATTATTTCTTGCTATTATATGTCGTCCGGCATTCTCAGAAATCATCGCTATGCATGCCACCGATGGCCTTGCGGATAGCTTCTGCGGAGAATCCCTTTCTGGCCAGAAAAGCGTAGATCTTCTGACGTTCCTTCCAGTCTGTCTCTGCTTCCGGATCATAGTGCTTCTTATGAAGCTGTTCCCGGATCATACGCTGTTCGTCCTGCTCCCCACCGTTCTCCCGCCAGACCTGCCAGGCCTCTTCCATGGTAACTGCTGAGATTCCTTTGCCCTGCAGATCCTGTTCGATCCGCCGCCTGCTGCGGCTGTCCTCATGGTAAGTAATATAATCCACGGCATATCGAAGATCATCAATATAATGAAAGCCCGCCACATAGACGATAGCCTGCTCTATGATCTCCGCCGGATAAAATCCCTGTTGCAATTTTGTCCTCAGCTGTGCCGTGGTATATTCTCTTCCCTGCAAAAGATTCATAGCCCGCAGTTTCGCCCGCTTGGGAAGTACTTCCTGCATGATGGTCCGATAGTCTTCCTCGCTTAATTGCTGACCTTCCTTTATATGGTAGAGACGCAATTCGCCTTTGTACAATACAAAGGCGAACTCCTGATCAATGTATACTTTACTTCTCGATTTGGATAGTTCCGTAACCTGTGTTACCAGCATGGATCTATTCTTCCTTCTCTGCTGCGGCAGTGACATCTGCCTTTAATCCGTAATGCTCTCTGACTTTCTCGGCAATCTCGTCGCAGATGGCAGGATTGTCTTTTAAGTACTGCTTGGCATTCTCACGGCCCTGTCCGATCTTGTTGCCCTCGTAGGCATACCAGGCACCGGACTTTGCCACAACGTCACAGCTTGCTGCCAGATCCAGAATATCTCCTACCATGGAAATACCTTCACCAAACATGATATCGAACTCTGCCTCCTTGAAAGGCGGTGCAATCTTGTTCTTTACGATCTTGACACGGGTACGGTTACCGATCACTTCGCCGCCCTGCTTCAGAGCTTCAATCCTTCTGACATCCAGTCGTACGGAAGAATAGAACTTCAGTGCACGTCCGCCGGTGGTGGTCTCCGGGTTACCAAACATTACGCCTACCTTCTCACGCAGCTGATTGATAAAGATAACCGTACAGTTGGACTTGCTGATCACAGCGGTCAGCTTACGCAGCGCCTGGGACATCAGTCGTGCCTGTAAGCCCACGTGGCTGTCTCCCATATCACCGTCGATCTCGGCCTTGGGTACCAATGCGGCAACGGAGTCCACTACGATAATGTCAATGGCTCCGGAGCGTACCATGGTCTCCGTGATCTCCAGTGCCTGCTCACCGTTGTCCGGCTGGGAAATGTACAGATTATCAATATCTACTCCGATATTCTTCGCATAGACGGGATCCAGAGCATGCTCTGCATCGATGAATCCGGCAATACCGCCTCTCTTCTGTACCTCTGCGATCATATGTAAGGTAACGGTGGTCTTACCACTGGATTCCGGTCCGTAGATCTCAATGATTCTTCCTTTGGGAATACCGCCCAGTCCTAACGCTATATCCAAACTTAAAGAACCGGTGGGGATGGTCTCCACATTCATCTGTGCCGTGGGATCTCCCAGCTTCATTACTGCGCCCTTTCCGTACTGCTTCTCAATCTGGCTCAGCGCCGCATCCAATGCTTTAAGCTTATCGTCTTTTTCCATGTCAATCTCCTTTTTGTTTAAGGAACAAATGTTCTGCTTTTTATTTAGGATAAAACATTTGTTCGTGTTTGTCAATGTCTATTTTTATTATACGCATTTTATGTCCATTAAAACTCTCTCATAAGCATTCCCCCCTTATTTTTTCGTTCCGATGATCGTCTGAAATTTTGGCGAATGCCTGAATTGTCGATAATCAGAGATAAAAAGATACAAAAAGAATGTATCACACCTCCCCGCTTCCCGCAAGGACACATGATACATTTCCTGTATTTTCGGCACTATCTACAATTTTCTACCCCCTTATTTTGAGGGTATCTTACAAATTCTATTTTTGTTACTTTTTACCAAAAGTGACTTTGCTGAAGTATTTCAGGATACAGCTGCGCATAAGGATCAGTGCCGCAGAGGCAGATGCCTCCCTGATCTGGCTGCGGGTTCCGGAGAAATGATACTCCTTTACCGTGACTTCTCCCTTTACGCTGCAACCGATATATACCAGTCCCACCGGCTTTTCCTCGGTTCCACCATCCGGTCCGGCGATTCCGGTTACTGCCACAGACACATCCGCTTTTAACAGAAGCGCCGCTCCTTTTGCCATCTCTGCGGCCGTCTTGCTGCTGACGGCACCGTATTTATCCAGAGTGCTCTTGCGCACTCCCAGGAATTTCCGTTTTGCCTTATTGGAATAGGTCACCAGCCCGGCCTTATAGCATTCCGATACCCCGGGGACATTGATGATCCTTGCTGCGATCATGCCTCCGGTACAGGATTCCGCAGTTGTCACCGTCAGATCGTTGGCCAGCAGCAGATCTGCCACGGCCATCTCCAGGGTGGTCTCCGCCTTAGTACTGTAAACATCCGCTCCGAAGCGGGATTTCAGTTCCTTCACCACGGGCTTGATGGCTTTTCCGGCCGCCTTGGCATTTTCTCCGGAAGCGGTCACCCGGATATGTACTTCGCCGGTCTTGGCATAGGTCGCTATCGTAGGATTGGTCTGTCCATCGATCAGATCCTTCAGAGTATCCTCCACCTGACTCTCCGGCACACCACAGAGCTTTACCATCTGAGAACAGATCACCCCGGGAGTCATTGCATCCAGATAAGGAAGCACCTGCTGCTCGAACATGGGAATCAGTTCGGCAGGAGGTCCCGGTAACAACACAATACGGTTCTTCTCCGTCTCCAGAATGATGCCCGGTGCCGTTCCGTTATCGTTGTCCAGTACCTTCGCACCTTCGGGCACCATGGCCTGTTTCCAGTTGTTCTCCGTGGGCTGGATATCTCTTACCGCAAAAAATTCGGCAATGCGCTCCATGCTGTGATCATCCACCGACAGATTTTTCCCGCATACCTTTGCCACGGTCTCCTTGGTGAGATCATCCTCCGTGGGTCCCAGTCCACCGGATAACAGAATCACATCCGAACGCTCCATGGCACATTTCAGTACTCCCGTCAGTCTCTCCGCATTATCTCCCACCACCGTCTGGTAATAGCAGTCCAGTCCGGCTTCCGCAAGCTTTTCCGCCAGATAAGCCGCATTTGTATTTACAATGTTCCCCAGTAGTATTTCGGTACCTACACAAATGATCTCCGCTGTCATATCTTTACCGCCTTTCGCCGTCGCTTGTCCTACATCTTTTCCACAGACAGTATACTACACTTCTTGAACAGAGAAAAGGAAATATTTTATTCCAACGGGGTTTCGGCTTCCACTTTTTCCTGATTCCAGAGCTGGTGCCGTATTTTTTCATCCGTTCCCTTGTGGCTCCTCTCCCGCCACTGGGTGGGAGTGCATTCGTACCTTTTCTGAAAACAACGATGGAAAGTCCGCATATTAGGGAATCCGCATTCATAACTGATCTCGGTCACCGTTTTCCTGCTGTCCTTCAGTAGATTACAGGCCATGATCATCCGTTGCTGCGCCACATAGGAAGGGAAGGAAATATTTAACTGGGAAGAAAAAATGTGGGACAGATAATACGGACTGATGCCCAGTTCTTTTGCCACCTTCTGGGCCGTCAGTTCTCCAGTGATATTGTCGTTGATATATTGCAGAAGCTTCTGCGTGATATTCAGATCCGAGGGCTTGTCCTTCTTAATAACCGCCACATTTTCATACATATCCGCCAGCAGCGCCATCAGAAGTCCCTTATCCTGCCGGAACGGCCGCAACTCCTTATGCAGCCCGATGTCCGCCAGAATGTTTAACACCATCTGTCCATATCTGCTGAGCATGCTTTTCTGAAAACAAGGAGACTTCATATCATAATAGGTAAGTTCCTCCTGGAATTCCCCGATGGAATCCATATCCGCAATGATCAGAAGCATCCCCACCTCTCCCACAGAACTGTACGAATGGATCTGGTTTGGATAGATCATCAGGCAGTCTCCTGTGGTCAGGTGATAATTCACCCCCGCCACCGTGGCGTCCATTTCTCCTTCCGTCACATGGACGAATTCCATGTGCTTATGCAGATGGAACGGGAAATTCGGATGCCACCAGACATGGCAGTCATAGACCTTTTTCCGGCTCTCATAAAACGGTTTTACTGTATTCATACTAAATTCCACACCTTTCACAGTCTGTAATCTTTGGGCCGCAGTCACAAAGATTACAGTTCTCTGTATTCTACATACCATATTCCGTCTCAGATTTCTAGCTTTTATATTAAAAATAGCAATTTTTGTCCTATATGTAATTTCTTTTTGTCGTGCAGTCCACATATTTTTCACGTACAATTAGTTTAAATGAAAGAGCTTCCAATTTTAAAACCTATAACCTCAAAACAAAGAAACGAGATAGCCTATGAATCGTACAGAAGCCAGAGAAAAAGCTGCCGCACTGGTAGCGAAAATGACAATAGAAGAAGCTGCTTCCCAGCTGTTGCACTCCTCTCCTGCAATCCCCCGTCTGGAAATTCCTGCCTATGACTGGTGGAGTGAAGCACTCCACGGTGTTGCAAGAGCCGGTACTGCCACCTGCTATCCGCAGGCGATTGGTCTGGGTGCAACTTTTGACCGTGAATTATTGCAGAAGATCGCCGGTTCCATCGCATTGGAAGCCCGGGCAAAATATAACGCTTATTCCCATCTCGGGGACCGTACCCGTTACAAGGGTGTGACCATGTGGTCTCCCAATATCAATATCTTCCGTGATCCCCGCTGGGGACGAGGCCAGGAGACCTACGGAGAGGATCCCGTGCTTACCGCTTCCCTTGGCTGTGCCTTTGTGGAAGGATTGCAGACCAAAAGAGACGGCTACCTGACTACCGCCGCCTGCGCCAAGCATTTTGCAGTGCATTCCGGTCCGGAAGCTCTGCGTCACAGCTTTGACGCCAAAGCTACAAAAAAAGATTTGTGGGAAACTTATCTTCCCGCTTTTGAAGCCCTGGTGACACAGGCAGACGTGGAAGCTGTCATGGGTGCTTACAACCGTACCAACGAGGAACCCTGCTGTGCACACTCCTATCTTATGGAAGAAGTGCTTCGCGGCAAATGGCATTTTGAAGGCCATTTTGTCTCCGACTGCTGGGCGATCCGTGATTTCCACGAAGGGCATCATGTAACCACTTTTCCCGAAGATTCCGCTGCTCTCGCTCTGGAGAAGGGCTGCGACTTAAATTGCGGCTGCACCTATGAATATATTTTACAGGCTTATAAACAGGGAAAAGTGAGTGAAGAAGATATCCGCCGCAGTGCGGAAAGGCTTTTCACCACCAGATACCTGTTGGGGCTCTTTGATCACAGTTCCCTGGATGAGATCCCCTACAATGTGGTGGGTTGTAAAGAGCACAGGGAACTGGCTTACCAGGCTGCTGTGGAAAGCTGTGTATTGTTGAAAAATGACGGCACACTGCCCCTTTCCTTAAAAGATAAAAAACGTGTAGCTGTCATCGGTCCCAATGCCGACAGTCATGCCGCATTAGTCGGCAATTACAACGGTACCCCGCCCCGCTCCATCACTGTGGTGGAAGGCATCACAAGAATCTGTGAGGACACCGGCTGGGATGTGAATTATGCGGAAGGATGTCTGCTCTATGATGATCCTTCGGTACGAAAGGTATTCCAGAACTACCGTATTCCCGAAGCTGTGGCACTGGCAGGTTCCTGTGATCTCGCCATTGTATGCATCGGTCTTGATTCCACACTGGAGGGCGAGCAGGGAGATGTCGGCAATGCATTTGCCAGTGGAGACAAGCCGGACCTACTGCTTCCCAGGATCCAAAGGGATCTGGTGGAACAAGTCATCGCTACCGGTACTCCGGCGATCCTGATCGATCTGGCCGGAAGCCCCATTGATCTGTCCGCTTACGAAGATCAGGTGCCTGCGATCCTGCATGCCTGGTATCCCGGCGGAGAAGGCGGACGGGCGATTGCAGATATCCTGTTCGGCAAAGCATCTCCGAGCGGCAAGCTGCCCCTTACTTTCTATTATAATGACAGCCCTCTGCCAGACATTACTGATTACCATATGACCGGACGCACCTACCGCTATTTTGAAGGAAGCCCCTGGAAGCCTTTCGGTTTCGGACTCACCTACGGAGAATTACAGATCACAGAGGCGAAAGTATCTGAAGTTGATTACACGAAGGAGATTCCTTCCTCACAGATCACGGTACACTGTGAGAATCCCACGGATCGTAACCTGAGTGATGTTTTACAGGTATATGCCCATGTGAACGGTTCCCCTAACGAAGTTCCCAACCACAAGCTGGCAGCCTTTGAGCGTATCCGCCTGGATGCCGGGGAAAGCAAAGATTTCCGGATCACTGTTCCGGCTTCCGCATTTACTACGGTAGACGATTCCGGTAACAGAGTATTTGATGGCACTTCTGCTACGCTGTATCTGGGATTTTCCCAGTCGGACTTCACTGAAGATGGTCAGAAGGCCTATGCAAGTGGCAGAGGTCAGATCTTCGAGGTTATTTTACAATGAGCATTATGGCAGAAGCCATTTGCTATAGAGAGATGTATTTTACAAGGAGGACAAATCCTCTCCTCGCCATAGAGGCTCGGATTTTCCTTCGGAAAACAAGGAGGATTACAATGAAAAGAAACAAGATCTTAAGCCTGTTGCTGTCAGTTTCCATGCTGACTGCACTCACCGCCTGCGGAAGCCAGGGTTCCGGCACCCCCGCAGCATCCACCACCGATAGCGGAAGCACCGCTTCTTCTACTGCCGAGAGTACCGCTTCTTCTGATGACAGTTATGTACTGGACAAGGTCACTCTCGTCGTAGACGGTACTTTTAATGCATCTGTGGATGCTTATCAGGACAAATTCATTGAACAATGGGATGATGCTGTCAGTGAGGCACTTGGGCATCCCATCAGTCTGAATATCCAGCAGTTAGATCATTCCAGCTATGTAGACGGTGTCGGCCGTCTGTTTGCCAGCGGCGATTACCCAGATGTCATTCTGCTGAATGCCGGTCAGTATGCAGAATATGCAAAAACAGGTCTTCTATGGGATATGACAGATGCTTATGATAATGCAAAATTCCAGGGCCACATGGTACTGCCCGCAGTAAACGAGAATGTCCGTATCGACGGCAGACAGTATGGTCTGTCCACCGGTCTTGGCGGCGGTTGTATCACTTATGTAAAGCAGGCATGGCTGGATGCAGTCGGCATGAAGGCTGAGGATATTACCGACTGGGATTCCTACTATGCAATGTTAAAGGCATTTACCGAACAGGATCCTGACGGCAATGGCAAGAACGATACCTATGGCGTAGCTGCAGCAGGCTTTATCGGTTCTGAGGCTCCTTACACCAACTATCTGCCTCAGTTCTGGCAGAACGCATACCCCAGCTTCACCTATGACGAGAATGGTGTATGGTATGACGGTTTCAACACCCAGGAGACCAAGGATGCTCTGCTTCGTTTACAGCAGGCTTACGCTGACGGCGTCATTGATCCTGAATCCCTGACCATGGGTACCAAGGATGTCCGCGAAAAATGGTGGTCTTCCGACCAGTCCGGTTCCTTTGGTGCTTTCACTTACTGGTCTGGTTACTGGAATGATAACCTGATAAATAATATGGATAAGAACGGCGTGGATTCCGGACTGGCAAGACTGGCTCCTATCTCTGAAATGGACGGCTATCTGAACAGAGAATCTCCTGTATACTGCATCATTGACGATGGTGACGGTAATGATTCCAGAGAGCAGGCAATCTTCGATGCGGTCTTCGAGACCATGTTCGATGGCGGTACCGTACAGACTCTGTGGGTATACGGTGCAGAAGGCTACCATTGGTCTACTGAGGCTGAGACCATTGTTACCGGCGAAGGTACTGACAATGCCAAGACCTATGAGTACAAAGACGGCGAGTTCCATCTGCGTCTGAATCCTTCCGATCCCAGTGCATTATGGAAAAAGAATGCAATCGATCCTTCTTCCATGATCTGCTCCTTAGAGAATGGTTTTGAATCCGCTACCGATCTGACCAAGGAATGTAACGAGTTCTTCTCCGAACACAGTGTAGACGCTCCCCATTCTGCTTCCTGTGACGGCATTACCAACTACGGCGGTACGATCAGTGATGCCAAGAACGAGGTTATCGCTGAAGTTGTTGTAAAGGGCGGAGATGTAGATGCCGCTATGGACAATTACGTTAAGGCCACCCAGGATATGGTAAATGAGATTCTCGGACAGCTGAATGCAAACTAAATAGCAAAAAGTAACCGATTAGCAACATGCTCCGCCAGGTGCGCAAACCTAAAAAGCCGCTTCACAAAAATGTGAGGTGGCTTTTTACGGTAACTGGAAAGTTATGCGAGGCTCATTGCGGATGACGGCTGAAAATAGAGTATAGAGACCGGAGTGGGCACTTGCACACAAGTCCCGGCCTCTATTTTGATCCATGGG
>OQVS01003056.1_pt1 | contig 10268 bp, 7 predicted proteins | sample 1691601 | NCBI WGS metagenome assembly OQVS01 (sample SAMN03418268, study PRJEB22391) | human gut metagenome | biome: human-gut; feature: organic feature; material: feces | host: Homo sapiens | place: Tanzania | collected 2013-01 | reverse complement strand
ATAAGAGCATTCAAACGGCGAGTGGAAACTTCCAAGTTCGAGGTCGTTCTTTCCACATGCTCCAATGATTGCTTCAAGGCTGGATGGTTTATCAATGTTTCGAGACCAACCAATATCGAATCGATTTTAGGCAACATGAGCTCCACGCTCGGCAATATTTTTTCTTGCACGGATTGCATCATCTCCTCAGCCACCCTGCCTTCAACTTGATCGCCCGGCTTTAAAAAATCATTTACATATTTATTCAAATGGATATGCAACTCGGCACCTCCCAAGAAGCTATTGACAATCGTGATATAACTTCCTTTGTTGATTCGCATCTTTTCTTCCAGACTCACATCAACAATGATTTTATCCATTTTATCGTAATCGTAACGGATTTCCCGTACCAAACCGACTTTAAATCCCTCCACATACACGGGACTCGATATAGTAACACCCTTCACATTGTCAAATACCACTTCGTAATGGTTGACCGGCTTAAACAAATTTATGCCTTTCAAATAATTGATTCCAAAATATAAAAGAACCAAGCTTACGATTGTTACCAAACCAATCTTAGCCTCTTTGGAGAAAATCTGTTTCATTATATCATTTCAATTTATTCAATTAATACTTAACGCTCTTGCCATCCTTGAAAGCTTCAATATATGCATCTTTGAAATCTTTCGCGACTTGGCGGCGCAATTTTTTTATTTCGTCAAAGCTCGTGCTTTCACCGTAATAATATTTATAAAAACGGCTTCCTTTGACACAGGTCACGTTTTTATATCCTTTCAACAACCGAGAATTAGCCGGCAGTTTTTTATCCGACGACAATATCCGTATCTTATAAACCACCTGTCCTTTTGAAGGTTGGGTTTGAACAGCTTTCCCGCCATTCTGATTCGATGGTTGAACGGGCTTTGCAGACGAAGTATTCTGTTTCATCTGCTTACGCCGCATGATATCCTCCTCACTTCCGGGAGGCGGATTATCGGAACCCGACGCAGGCAAATTATCAACGTACGACTGTACAGTAGTTGACGCAGCCTTAGATGAAGCCGGAGCGTCTGGCGTTTTCTTTACAAGCAAAGCTCCTTTCCGGGCATCTATTGTCTTTTTATAAGCGTCAAACGCATTCGAGATAGAACGAGCCAACTTGGCCTGCCCATCCGCGGAAGCCAAGAAACGCTCCTCTTCGCTATTGGATATGAATCCTACCTCTATCAATACGCTGGGCATACTCGTCTTTCTTAACACCAAGAATCCTGCTTGGCGGACACCGCGGTCCAAACGATTTGCCTTTGTAAAGTATCTTTGTACTTCAGAGGCAAGCCCTATGCTTTGTTCGACATGCTTGTTCTGCATAAACTCGAAGATAATATACGACTCCGACGAGTTTGGGTCAAAGCCTTCATACCGTTGCTGATAATCATCCTCCAATAATATGGCAGAGTTTTCACGCATAGCCACCGCTAAGTTTTCTTCGGTGCGGGCAAGACCCAACGTATAGGTTTCCGTACCTTTGACTGCGTTGCCTTTTGCCACTGCGTTCGTATGTATTGAAATAAACAAATCCGCCTTGTTCCGGTTCGCTATCTCCGCACGCTCATCCAATTCCACAAACTTATCCGTCGAGCGGGTATAAACGACTTTGACATCGGGATGATTGGACCGGACTAACTGCCCCAACTTCAATGCGATTTTCAAATTTATCTCTTTCTCGTTGATTATCTTCCCTTTTGCGCCAGGGTCTTTCCCTCCATGACCTGCATCTATCACAAGTGTGAAAGGCTCTCCCGCTTTCAATTCAAGCCACATAGGGAAAAGCAGAAGAGATACGGCAAAAAGAGTTAATAATTTACGAGCCATACTTTCTCAAATAATAAAATCGAGCACAAAGGTAGTGTTTTTTTTGAATAGGATAACTAAATGCAGCAATCTATTTCCCCTTTTCAGACCAGTCCTAATAATAAATCTTTCCAAGGATGGCTGCCTTATGATCTCGTTTCCCTTCTCATTCCTCTCGCAACCAACAGATGATTCGCACATCACATCCTCACTTGTATGCTTGAACGATTTATTTGTGCGTTTGGAAATAAACCTGTCTAAACTTGGCTGTTTTCAGGGCTGACGCATTACTTAATTCACTGATTATAAAATAAATTTTGACAAACTCAGTAATAAAGACTATTTGCGAATACTTTTTTTACTTTTGTCTTATATATTCAAGTTAAAAACAGCAATGGAAATCATCTCAATACTCCGTACAATAAAGGATCCCCGTCGTAAACATTTACGTGAACACAGTTTCGAATGTATATTTTATATAGCTATGGCAGCAGTCATCGGTGGTGCAGAAAGCTGGTATGAGGTTGCCGATTTCGGCAAGATGCACGAAGCATTCTTCAGCTCACGCATAAAGGACTTTAAACGTGTCCCCTCCCACGACACATTCAATCGTGTATTTTCCATTCTGTCTCCAGATGAACTTGAGAATGGGTTTCGTACGTGGATACGTGATATATGTGGCAAATACCGTGGGCTCGTAGCGATAGACGGCAAGGAGATATGCGGAGCTCGTGAAGAGAAAAGTGATGGCAGTTTTGAGTCGCTCCGTATAGTAAGTGCCTGGGCTTCCGCCAATGGTGTCTCCCTTGGCCAGGAGAAGGTGAGTGAGAAGAGCAACGAAATAAAGGCGATACCATTGCTTATAAAGGCTCTTGACCTTGAAGGCTGTATAATAACTATTGACGCTATTGCCTGCCAGCATGAAATTGTAGATGTAATTATCGATGCAAAAGCTGACTACCTTATAAGTGTAAAGAAGAACCAAAAGAAACTTCGTAAGACTATAGAAGATTATTTCTCTGAAATAGACATTTACGGTAATAAGCTCAACGGCAAGGGACATATACCAGAGACAAGATACAGGTACAGTATAAGCGAAGAAAGTTCGCATGGGAGATTGGAAAAGCGTGTTTGTCAGGTTTATAACAATGGAGTCTTGTCTAAAGTACTGAAATGGAAAGGTGTCAACTCGGTAGTCTGTCTGACCAATACGAAGAAATATATTAAGTCAGGAAAGACTACGATAGAGAAACACTATTACATAACATCACTTCCATTGGATTCAGACCGTATAATTGAAACAATCAGAAATCATTGGAGCATAGAGAACAATCTTCACTGGCAGCTTGACGTCTCATTCAATGAGGATGCCCAGAAGAAAAAGAAAAATGCAGCACGGAATTTTTCAGTGCTGAACAAGATCGCCATGACGCAACTAAAGAATAACAAGAGAAAAGCAAGCCTTAAAGGTAAAAGAAAAATGGCAGGATGGAGTGATGAGTTTCTTGCTGAACTTTTAGATGCACCATGGCATAATGAAGAAATTAAGTAATGCGTCAGCCCTGCTCATATTATTGAAGTTGTCTCACATCGGTCGATGTGAGCGCACGTATCGGTCGGTGTGAGCGTGCGTATCGGTCGGTGTGAGCGTGCGTATCGGTCGAAGTAAGACGACTTTTCCGTAACAGACACATGATGGCTTGACTTTGACTGATTTCACTTTACACTTTTGTTGTTGTTTTACTGAATTACTTTACTCCTTATTTATCCCTTTACTGGATAACTTTACATGCATGAAAAGTGTTATTGAAACGCTTTACTCAGATGTTCTTTTTGCAAAGCTACAGTCCCATGCTCACATCTGCAAATTATCCTTTAGGAAATAATTTATTCCATCCAGTTCTTACGCTGCTTTTATATAGCTGTCCCGCTTCTGTTTCGGAGTCATCATTCCATTGCTCATGTGCGGACGTTTGTTATTGTAAAAATCAACGATGTCCTTAATGATGTTTCTTGCCTCCTCCAAGTTGCGCGGTCTTTTCATGCGATACAGCCATTCTTGTTTTATAATGCCATTCACGCGTTCAGCAATAGCATTGTCTGTTGGCTTATAATCCTCAGTCATTGAGATGGAGGCTTTAACTGATTTCAAAAGCTCTACATAGGCATTGCAGCAGTATTGTGATCCTCGGTCAGAATGGTGTATCATTGAACTAAGATCTGCACCGTCAGCGTGTTCTATACCCATTTCGAGGGCCGCTTTTGTATTGGCAGCCATCAGCGAGTCAGACAGTATCCAACCAATAATTTCGTGGGTCCATGCGTCAGTAACCAGATGTAGATATACAACACCTTCATCAGTTTCGATGTATGTTATGTCTGCCACCCAAAGTCGGTTGGGACGGTCTACAACAAGACCTTTTGTCAAGTCCTTGTATTTGCGATAGTTATGGTTAGAATTAGTCGTATGACGTTTGCGCTCTGGCTTGAGCATAAGCCTGTTTTCATGCATTATCTTATAGAATTTATCACGTCCGGGCATGATGTCTTGAAAGATGTCTTTGAGGATTACAAACATCTTATAAGCACCTATTCCTGGGGCTTCAGAGCGTAGCAAACGAGCTTGTTCTACGATCTTCTTCTCTGTTAAATTAAGCTGATTTCGCTTCTCTTTGCTGACTGAGTAATAACCTTCGCGAGTCTTACCAAACAATCCGCTCAGAATGCCGATACTTTTATCGACATGTCTGAGCCGAAGGTTATCTACTGTTTGGCGCCAACTTTTTTTAATAAATCAATGCCATACTGTTCCCTGCCAATTTTTAGCACTTCATTTAAAGCCTCGTTGCGAAGTTCTGAATAGGCCAAAGCTTTACGTAGGTTCTCTACTTCTTGCGCAAGTTGTTCCTCACGGCTGGTAGGCGTTGTTGGATTGGCTATGATTTTACGTTTCTTTTGCATAGCTTGAACTCTTGTTATTACTTCATTGGACAAAGATAAGAATATAGAGTCAACCGGATACTTCTTTTCCCAAGCGCATATACAAGTGCTTGATCTTATTCCGTATTTTTTAGCTGCAGAATAAATAGACAAATTATTAGCATACTTGTCCTTAAGAACTGTCAGCTTGAATTCTTCTGTGTAATGCTTTTTAGACTTACTCATTTTTCCCATTTTTTTAATCTTTAAAGTGTTAAAACGGTGTAAAGTAAATCTGTACTAAGACACTTTGTTAAGGAAAGAACAAAATAAGGGCGCAGTCATCACCTCACAATGAGGTAAGATAACTGCGCCCTGACTGATTTATCGAGAAACTATCTTAAGCTTACTTACAGTTTCCTGTGCAGTGAGGCTTAAGCTGTTTAAAGAAATCGTTGCCTTTATCGTCTACCAAGATGAAAGCAGGGAAGTCTTCTACTGTAATCTTCCAGATTGCTTCCATACCCAGTTCAGGATATTCTACACATTCGATGCTCTTGATGCTGCTCTGTGAAAGAACTGCAGCTACACCACCGATAGTACCAAGATAGAAACCGCCATGCTTCTGACAAGCAGCTGTAACTACATCGCTACGGTTACCCTTGGCAATCATTACCAAACTTGCGCCGTGAGCCTGGAACTCGTCAACGTACGGGTCCATACGGTTAGCTGTAGTCGGTCCCATACTACCGCAAGGATATCCAGCCGGAGTCTTGGCAGGTCCTGCATAAAGGATAGGATGATTCTTGAAGTAAGCAGGAAGTTCTTCGCCAGCGTCCAAGCGAGCTTTCAACTTAGCGTGCGCAATGTCGCGAGCCACGATGATAGTACCCTTCAGGTTAACGCGAGTACTTACCGGATACTTGCTCAACTCTGCACGTACAGAGTCAATACCCTTATCCAAGTCGATTTCGATTCCCTTAGCGCCTTCACCCGGCTTACGCAATTCTTCGGGTATCAATTCAGAAGGATTGCTATCCATCTTTTCAAGCCAGATACCGTCTTTATTGATCTTAGCCTTGATGTTACGGTCGGCCGAGCAGCTAACACCCATACCGATAGGACAGCTTGCTCCGTGGCGAGGCAAACGAATCACGCGGATATCGTGTGCCAGATACTTACCGCCGAACTGAGCTCCAAGACCAATCTTGTAAGCTTCTTCGAGCAATTTGTTTTCCAAGTCGATATCGCGGAACGCACGTCCGGTTTCGTCGCCTGTAGTAGGCAGGTTATCGTAATATTTAATAGAAGCGAGTTTAACTGTAAGCAAGTTCTTCTCTGCGCTGGTACCACCGATAACGAATGCGATGTGATACGGAGGACAAGCTGCAGTACCCAATGTCTTCATCTTTTCTACCAAGAAAGGAAGCAATGTGCCTTCGTTCTGGATGGTAGCCTTAGTCATCGGATAGAAGTAAGTCTTGTTGGCAGAACCACCACCCTTAGCAACCATTACGAAGCGGTATTCGTCGCCTTCGGTAGCCTCGATGTCAATCTGAGCCGGCAAGTTGCAACGAGTGTTTACTTCATCGTACATGTTAAGCGGAGCGTTCTGAGAGTAGCGCAGATTATCTTCTGTAAATGTGTTGTACACACCGCGGCTCAATGCTTCTTCGTCTTCGAAGTCAGTCCATACACGCTGTCCTTTTTCTCCGTGGATAATGGCAGTACCGGTATCCTGGCAGAAAGGCAAAATGCCTTTTGCGGCAGTTTCTGCATTACGAAGGAACTGCAGTGCTACGTACTTATCGTTTTCCGAAGCTTCGGGGTCTGACAAAATCTTTGCCACCTGCAGGTTATGTTCTCTACGGAGCATGAACTCTACATCGTGGAAAGCCTGCTGAGCAAGCAATGTAAGCGCTTCTTTAGTCACTTTCAAGATTGTCTTGCCTTCAAATTCACCTGTACTTACGCCGTCTGTAGTAAGCAAACGGTATTCAGTATTGTCCTTTCCTAACTGGAACATTGGAGCATACTTGAACTCGGGAGTTGTTGCCATATATTTATATATTAATTGTTAGTTATAGTGGTAGCAAAGTTACGAAGTATTATCGAAATTTTTCCTTAATATACAATAAAAACTTTCACTGTCAGCGCAGTGCTTGCTGCAGTTCTTTCAGTAGCACATCCAAGCCGGGGAAGCCTATGTGGGTGTTCTGCAGTTTTCCGTTTGCGTCAATAATGAAATATCCGGGGATGCCTTTTATCTGATATGTGCTGCACAGGCTTTTCCACTGCGGTTCGGTCAGTCTGTAATGAATGCCGGGTATGGTGGGCAGCAGTGCGTTCCATTCCGCTTCGGGCGATGATGGACAAGTTACATATATATATACTATATCGAGATTAGAGAGTCGTTGCTTTAAGGCGGGCATCAGGCGCATGGCTTTACGGCACGGACCGCACCATGTGGCCCATAAATCTATAAGTACCGCACTGCCTTTATACGGCGCTACTATAGATGAGAGTATGTCTTCGCCCATCAGCGTGGAGTTTAGTTCGAGTGCTACATATCCGTGTGCCGACTTTGCTCGTTCCGCTTCGGCTATAGCTCCATCCATACGCGACTTTAGATAAGCCATCACTTCGGGCGATGAGATGGAAGACATAAGTTTCTTATCGGCATCTTGCACTCGCAGATTTTTCTGCACGTTTTTATAAACTTGGCTTGAGTGGTCTAAATCGGCAGCTACTGTCTGTAAGAGCGATGATGGTTGCAATGCGGTTCCTTTCTTTATGGCGTGAGCATTGTTGTAAGCTTCCGCCGCTCCGTCGAACCATAATCTACGGCTATTGGCATATTTCGATTCGAGAAGGCGTGAGTGCGCCATGCTAACACGTGGCAGATGGATGTAAACGGCTGTTTCTTCGCCAGGAACAAGCAGAAAGTCGAAGCTCGCCTTGTTGAGCGAAAGCCGTACGTGCGTATTGGCAAGCAAATCGGCTTCTATATGGAATGAACCGTCGGCTTTGCATTTCACAGCCTTTACGTAGGTCTTGTTTGTAAAAGGATCTGGTATTTCCAGACGAATGTCTAAAGGATAATTGGTGTCATAGCCGAAAACATAGCCGTTTATTGTAGACTTTCCTGCCGACAACTTATCCTGCAAGGGTTTTTCTTCGGCTTTCTTTTCAGCCATAGTCTGCAAGAAATCGGGCAAGAACACGTAAGGCTCTGCCGACGTAAGCTGAATGCCGTATATTCCCCAATGGGCGTCGGGTTCTATCAGGTCGACCGAATGTACTCCCGCAGGCAACGGCGGGAAAATGAGAGTGACATTCATCTTGCCGCTCTGAGGCATGGATTCGGGCATAGTCAGTCCGTCAATTGAGAGATGCTCAGCCTCGCTGATACGTAGGCGTTGCTCGCCGGCACGCAAAACAGTAGCCGACGAAATGATTGCCAAATCGCCCGGAGCGCCGTAAAAGACGGCGTCAACGCGAGTCAGCTCGTCATTGAACGCTATCTTACTTATTTCGAACGACGTTGTAGTCGATGTCACAAAACATGGGCGCATAACTTCTCTTGCCCTAAAAGCCGAGGCATGTGCTACAAGAGACAAAATAGCCACCATGCAAAACAGCCATATACGCTTCATATCTATCCTATAAAAGGTTGATTATTCTTCTTCGTATGTTTGATAAAGAAAATCGTTATACGGATACTTCTGTACGTGAAGCTCACGCACCTTTTTATATACCCGTTCTTTAAGTTCGTCTATATTGGTTTTCTGTTTAGCCGAAATGAAGATGCAATTGTCGTTCATCTTAGCCATCCAGGTATTCATAAGCTCTTCGAGCGTAATGTTTTCCTTGGTCTTCGGAGTCAAGTCGTCTTCCGCCTTTTCCACGTATGTGTAGGCATCAATCTTGTTGAACACCAGCATAGTGGGCTTTCCTCCAGCCCCCAAATCGGCAATAGTCTTTTCTACCACTTGAATCTGTTCTTCAAAATCGGGATGAGATATATCTACCACGTGAATCAGCAAGTCGGCTTCGCGCACCTCGTCGAGGGTAGATTTAAATGAGTCTACCAAGTCGGTAGGTAACTTACGTATGAAACCTACGGTATCTGAAAGCAGGAACGGCAGGTTTTCTATAATCACCTTACGTACTGTAGTGTCGAGCGTGGCGAAGAGCTTGTTCTCGGCAAACACTTCGCTCTTGGCAAGCAGGTTCATCAATGTAGACTTTCCTACGTTGGTATATCCTACCAACGCCACGCGTATCAATCGTCCGCGGTTCTTACGCTGAGTAGATTTCTGCGTATCGATGTCGGCCAATCGCTGTTTAAGCAACGCCATACGGTTCAAAATGATACGGCGGTCCATTTCGAGCTGAGTTTCACCCGGTCCACGAAGTCCCACCGAACCCTTTCCGCCTCCGGCACCGGAGCCACCACCCTGACGTTCAAGGTGAGTCCAGAGTCGTTGCAGACGAGGCAACATATATTTATATTGCGCCAACTCTACCTGAGTCTTTGCGTTAGCGGTCTGCGCACGCATGGCGAAGATGTCAAGAATCAACGACGTACGGTCTAGAATCTTCACCTTCAGTTCACTTTCTATATTACGTATTTGTTTAGCCGAAAGCTCATCATCGAATATCACCATACCTATTTCGGTCTCTTCGCTTTCGTTTTGCACCGACAAATACTCCTTTAGTTCCTGCAACTTACCTTTACCTACATAAGTCACCTTATTAGGGAAATCAAGCTTCTGGGTAAAACGTTGCACAACTTCCGCTCCAGCCGTTTCGGCCAGAAATGCCAGTTCGTCAAGATACTCATTAGTCTTGCGTTCACTTTGAGTTTGGGTAATCAGTCCCACCAATACAGCCTTCTCGGTCTGCGCTTCGGATATTACAAATTCTTTCATTCAGTATGGTTGTATTTCTTATTGTCGCAAAGATAGTGCAATTTATCATTCCATACCGACAGTATGCAGCAAAAAGTTATCGATATATCATCGTAGCCGCATTTTTACACTATACATATATATATAAGCAAACGCTAACCGTGGATTATAAATCAAGATAAATTATCTATTACAAACACAATGCAATAGCCACACATTAGTAATTTGACATTATGTCAATCATTTTACAGAAAACAATGAAGTAAAACGATATAAAACGTCACATTGTACAAGATAACTACAAATAAGCTATCAATTAGCCAGCTTTATAAAATATAGTTACTTTATGACTATAAATTTTAAGCAACAATAACAAAACGTTGATTTTTACATGCAAATAATTACATTTTCACATTTGCTTTGAATATTTTCTGCATAAAATCAATATTACAAGGCTAAATTTTCACTTTTTGCATACTTTTTGTACATTTATTGGCAAAAAGATGCAAAATATTAAGATTATATATACTTTTGCCATACAAACACAATAATTATTTTGAATTTATTTAATTTTTAACGAGACTTTATTTTATGGAAAAGAAA
>OQVS01003055.1_pt1 | contig 10278 bp, 15 predicted proteins | sample 1691601 | NCBI WGS metagenome assembly OQVS01 (sample SAMN03418268, study PRJEB22391) | human gut metagenome | biome: human-gut; feature: organic feature; material: feces | host: Homo sapiens | place: Tanzania | collected 2013-01 | reverse complement strand
TTCGCGGTGTTTTGGACTTTTTTTAACTTTTGGCGCGCGCGCTGGCGGCGTTGCTGGTGAAGATCAAGGAAGGCTCCGTCTTTAAGGACGAAAGCTTTACGGGATACGGGGAAACCTACGGGTCGGAACAGGCGTATGTCCCGTTGGCGTCCGGCGCGGATCGGGATAACGGCGGCGACGATATCGCGTATTTCGGGCAGGGCGCGGGCGTCGGCGCGGAAAAACAATTGTGTCAGATGCTGGGATTGGTACAGCATATCAGTAATTCCGCGGCGGTCATGACCGGTGAAATCAAATCGCGTTTTGCGTCTTGCCGCGAAAATCTGAACGCTTTGGGCGATTATTTGGGCAAAATCAAAAACGCCGCCGTCGAAGCGGGGGAAAACACCGCCGTCGGTTTGCTGAACGGCGTGACGGCACAAATCGACGCGCTTGAACAGCCTTTGTCCTTATGTCTTTCTTTGACGGACGAAATGCGGAAATCGCTGAAAAAGCAAAACGAGGCGTCGGAATCCGCGGGGCAGCGTTTGCAACAGATTCGGAATTTCGCGGCGGGATTGGTCAAGTGGACGCAAGGAGCAGGCGAACTGACCGATATAATCCGGTCGCTGGCGGCTGAAACCAAAATTCTGGCGTTGAACGCGTCAATCGAATCCGCCAAAGCGGGGGAAAAAGCAAAATCGTTCGGAACGGTCGCGTCGGATATGCGCATGCGCACCGACAAAGCCGCCAAAGCGGCGGAACAGTTGGCGGCTTATCTGGTCAGCGTTCAAAAAGAAACGCTGAAGTTCGGCGAAACGCTGAAATCCACAATTTCTGACGTCGCCGCCTCTTATCGGGAAGCGCAGTCTTTCGCGCCCGTTCGCGACAATCTGGAAACGCAAATCAAAACGATAATGGACGGCGCGTCGAAAACGCGCGCCGGCATGGCTGAATACGGCGCGTCCGAATCGGTCGTTCGCCGTATATTGACGGATATTCCGACAATCGCCGGACAGGCGGCGGACACGACGCCGACTTTGGAAAACCTGATCGCCGACGCGTCGGATCAGCTGGACAAGTTTAATTCGTCCCTGCCGACGTACGAAGAAGACGGAGAAAACGAAAATTAACGGACGGGCGCGTCCGTCGACATGCGTCCGACGTTGGATATCATTTGATCCAATACCGTCAGACTTTTTCCGGTCGTTTCGGTTTGGGGGGCGGGATCGAAATCGCGTCCGTCCGCCAGCGTTTTTCTGTCAACGCTTTGCAAAACGCCGTCGCGGCTGAATTTGAACACCGTGACGTCGCGTTCCGTTTCTCGCGGTTTGAAAAAAGCGCGCCGTTCCTGCTTGGAATGAATGTAAATCCAATCTTCGGAATCAAACAAAGTGCGCGACGACGGCGAACCGAACAGCCGCCTGACATCGTCGAACGTCGATTCCCCGATGTGCAGAGAGGCGACGTCATTCGCGTCCAAAGCGTCGCCGTGGGTGTCGATCATCGGCGCGCACGCCGTTACGATCGCGCCGAACATCAGGGAGTAAAAGGGATTCATTTTCAAAACCGTGCTTTCATTTCATAAAAAAGATGCTATAAAATAACCTAAAAACAACTTGAAAGAAAGAATTATGACCGGAATTGCCCCCGAATTTTCGCATATCGTCGACGCGCGTCTGGTTCCCGCGGCGGGGCTGACGCTGGATTTGAATGCGAATGAACAAGAGCGCGCGGCTTTGGCGCGGCGGTTCGGCATTGCCGCCGTCAACGCTTTGAGCGCGCATGTCGAACTGATCCGCGTGAACAAAAAGCGCGTCCGTGCGAACGCCGACATCAAAGGTGAAGTCGTCCAAAACTGCGTCGTGACGCTGGAACCTTTCGCTCAAACCGTCGCGACCGCGTTCGCCGTTACCGTCTGCGAAGACGAAAACGCCGTTGAGGACAGTCTGAAAATCAATGAAATCGACGTCGATGCCGTCAATGACGAGGACGTGGAGTATTCTCCGGACGGTAAAATCGATATCGGCGAATTGGTCGCGGAATATTTTTCGTTGGCGCTGGATCCGTTTCCGCATGCTCCGAATGCCGTCTTTCAAGGCAAAACGGACGTCGAAAAATCGAAAAACGCTTTCGGTGTGCTGGAAAAGCTGAACTTTAAATAAAATTGCCTTGCAGTTTTGAAAAATTTTTTATATGACAGAGTTCTGATGTTTCCGGTTTGGTGACCGAAGACAGGAAAGCAACAGTTTTTAAGAGAGTTAAAAAAATGGCAACACCTCGTAGTAAGAAATCCAAATCCGCGCGCGATATGCGCCGTTCTCATCTGGCGTTGAAATCGAATGCCATTATGGAATGCCCGAATTGCGGCGAATTGAAACGTCCTCATAACGTTTGCCCCGCGTGCGGCAGCTATAACGGTAAGGAAGTCGTCGCGCAGAAAGCCGACAATAAAGCCGAAGACTAAGCTTTATCGGAAATTTCATCGTGGAAAAACCTTCGCTTGTCATAGCCGTTGACGCTATGGGCGGCGATAATGCTCCAGACAGCGTTATCGCCGGTTTGAAGTCGGCGGAAAAAACTCATTCCGACGTCCGTTTTTTGATCTTCGGCGACGAAAGCAAAGTGCGTCCGTATTTGGATCGATACAAGCTTGACGCCGGTCGTTATGAATTCGTGCATACTCCCGATTATGTCGCGTCGGACGAAAAACCGTCGACGGCTGTGCGCAACGGGCGCAATTCCAGTTTGTGGCTGGCGATCGACGCCGTGAAAAAAGGGCGCGCGAACGCCGTCGTCAGTTCGGGGAACACGGGCGCTTTGATGGCGTTTTCCAAATTGATTTTGGGAACCATGCCCGGTATTCACCGTCCGGCGATCGTCACGATCTTGCCGACGCGCAAAAGCGAATGCGTTGTTTTGGATCTGGGCGCGAATGCGGAATGCACCGCGCGCAATCTGGTTGAATTCGCCATTATGGGTGACGCGTATTGCCGCGCCGTTTTGAAACGCGACAATCCGTCGATCGGTTTGCTGAATATCGGATCCGAAGACATCAAAGGGCGTGACGAGATCAGAGAGGCGGCGCAAATCATTAAAGAATCCCCGCTTGCCGACAAGTTCAAAGGCTTCGTCGAATCCGACGACATCGCTTTGGGATCCGTCGACGTGTTTGTCACGGACGGCTTTACGGGCAACATCGCGCTGAAAGCGATTGAAGGCACCGCGCGTCTGATGGTCAATCTGTTGAAAGATTCCGCGGCGAAAAGCTTTATTTCCAAATTGGGGTTCGCTTTGGCGCTTCCCGCGCTGAAACGGTTGAAAAAGAAAATGGATCCGGGGCGCTACAACGGCGCGATGCTGGTCGGATTGAAGGGCATTTCCATTAAATCCCACGGCGGCGCGGACGCGTTCGGTTTCGCCAACGCCGTTAACGTCGCGGTCAATACCGTTAAGAACGATTTGGTCGGAAATATTGTCGCCCAGTTGGAAAATGTTCACTTTTTAGATGAGGAAAAACAATAATGACTCTGCGTTCCCGTATCATCGGCATCGGTTCTTTTCTGCCCGAACGTGTCAGCACAAACGACGATATGGCAAAGATCGTCGACACCAGCGATGAATGGATCCGCGAAAGAACGGGAATCCGTCAGCGTCATTTCGCCGGCGAAGGCGAAACGTCTTCGGTCATGGCGATTAATGCGGCAAAACAGGCGCTGGATCGCGCGGGATTGACGGGCGATGATTTGGACTTGATCGTCGTCGGTACGATTACGCCCGATAAAACGTTCCCGTCGACCGCCGTTTATGTTCAAGCCGGGCTCGGTATGAGCCGCGGGTGCGCTTTTGATGTCGTCGCCGCGTGTTCGGGTTTTCTGTACGCGCTGAGAACGGCGGACAACATGTTGCGCTTGGGTCAGGCTAAAACGGCTCTGGTCGTCGGTGTCGAAACATTGTCGAAAATCACCGATTTTACGGATCGCAACACCTGCGTTTTGTTCGGCGACGGTGCCGGTTGCGCCGTTTTGCGCGCCGAAGAAGGGACGGGAACGACGGCGGATCGCGGCGTGTTGGACACATTGATTTACTCCGACGGTTCTTTCGCGCCCGAATTGTGTTCGACGGGCGGTCCGTCAACCAACCACGATGTCGGCTTTATCACGATGAACGGACGCGAGGTGTTCCGTCACGCCGCCGTTAAAATGGCTTCCGCGTCGCTGGAAATTCTGGAAAAGAACGGCGTTTCTTTGGACGAAATCGATTGGCTGGTTCCGCATCAGGCGAATATCCGCATTATGGAAGCCACGGCAAAACGCCTGAACATTCCGATGGAAAAGGTTGTTTCAACCGTTGATCGGCATGCCAATACGTCCGCCGCGTCGATTCCCTTGGCTTTGGCGCAGGGGATCGCCGATGGTCGGCTGAAAGAAGGGCAACTGTTGCTTTTGCCCGGAATGGGCGCGGGCTTTACATGGGGCGCCAGCTTGATTCGTTTGTGATTTTTGACACGCGAATCTGCATAAATCCTTGAAAAAACAATAAGCCCTTGTAAAAAGGCGTAAAATTTCTTACCCTGATAAAAGTGTTGTGGTAAGGGAGTAACTTTTTATGGCTAAGGAAGAAGAAAAAAACGTCACGCGTGCCGAATTGGCGGAAGCCATTTATCACGAAGTGGGGCTTTCTTTGAATGAATCCGCCAAATTGTTGGATCAGGTGTTGGAGGAAGTGTCCAAAGCGTTGGAACAGGGGGCGGCGGTAAAGTTGTCGTCGTTCGGTTCGTTCGCCGTGCGCGATAAAAAAATGCGTATGGGGCGCAATCCCAAAACGGGCGTGGACGTTCCCATTTCGCCGCGCCGTATTTTGTCTTTTCACCCGTCGCATATTTTAAAACAAAAGGTCAACGGCGATAAATGACCGAAAATCAAACAATCGGAAACGACGGCGGCGATAAAAAAGCGGCGCGCGCTTTTCGCACGATTGGCGAAGTGGCGGAAGATTTGGGCGAACAAACCAGTACTTTGCGGTTCTGGGAAAAACAGTTTTTGGATACGATATCCGTTCAGCGAATCGGCGGGCGCCGTTATTACCGTCCCGAAGACATCGCTTTGCTGAAAAAGATTCAGTATCTGTTGCGCGTGGAAAAATACACCGCGAAAGGGGTGCAAAAATTGATTGACGACGGAACGATCAACGCGGTCGCGGGGCGGGGTATGGCGGCTGAAAGTGCTGAGGCGCAAGGCGATCCGAGCGTGGACACGCCGGAGGATCATGAAATCCGCATGACGGAACCGATGATTGAACTGGACAATGTCATCGCCAAATTGGAACAAATCAGCGCCTTGTTAAAAAAAGCGATTTAAGCTGAATTTTGAGCTTGCATTTGTAAAACGAGGAGGCTATATTCCCTCTTGTTCGTCGGAGCGTGGCGCAGTCTGGTAGCGCACTTGTATGGGGTGCAAGGGGTCCCGAGTTCGAATCTCGGCGCTCCGACCAAAACGAAAAAGGGTGAAGTTTTTAAAACTTCACCCTTTTGCTTTGACCGTTTTCCGTTAACGGTCGGGGACGATATTGATAACGACGTATTCGGATTTTGTCCCCGTTTTGAACCGGATCGCCCAATCGGATAATCCCGACGTGACGATGAAATCCGTTTTTCCGCGCCGTTCCAATCCGTAGGTCTTATCGTTCGCGCCGATTCGGACGCCGATGTCGTTCAGCGGGAAAAGCTGTCCGCCGTGGGTGTGTCCCGACAATACCAGATCAACACCCGATTCCGTTTGCTTTTTATAGTCGTTCGGCTGATGATCCAAAACAACGGCGTATTTGGCTTTGTCTAAATCTTTGACAAGCTCCGCTGTTTCCGCCCGTCCGACGCCGCGATATTTTTCGCTTGCGTCCTGACGTCCGATCAAAGCGATGTCGCCGCGCGGAAAGGCTGTTTCGTCCTGCAAAACGGTCACGCCGTTCTTTTGCAGTTCGGCGATCAGATCGCTTCCCGTGAATCCGCGGTTTTTCGGGTCGTGATAGCCTTTGTCATGGTTGCCGAAAACAAAGAAAACGCCGTGCGTCGTCTTCATTTCGCCCAACGCTTCGACGGCGGCGACCATATCGGCGCGGGACGTGTCGTCATCAACAAAATCGCCGACAATGACGACGATGTCGGGATTTTCGGACTGCATGGTTTTGACGTGTTTGGCAAAGCCTTTTCCGTCAAATGTCGTGCCGATATGCGAATCCGCGAATTGAACGATGCGGAACGGAGCCGAAACTTTGGGGGTTGCGATCGTATAGCGCGTCGCCCACACGCCGTGATCCAGAATCCAGCCCGCCGTTAAAACGGCAAAGCTCAGGACGATTGCCGTCCACCCCGCGTAATAGTGCTTTTCCGCTTTTTTGAAAAACAGGGCGGCGAAGTCGCAAACCAGCCAGACGCCGGTGAAATGGATCAGGCAGACGACCGCGTTCATCGTGTTCAGTACGGCGCAAAGAACGCCGAACAGGACGGCGACGGTCAAAAAATCAAACGTGTACGCCAAAATTTTTTTATCCGTGAATTTTCGCGACACGCCGAATTTATACAGTCGGGACGCCAGATACAACGCGCCGGCGGCGGTTGCAGCCATTAAAACGGCGAAGATAATCAGCCACATGGTCATTTTTGCAAGATCCTTTGTTCGAAAACGGGTTCAATCGTGATTGCCTGAACGGGGCAGGCGTTTTGACATGCGCCGCACCCGACGCATTCGTCCGCGCTGATGCGGGGCGGTTCGCCGTCCGCGCGTTCGATGATTGGACGCGGACATTTCGTCGCGCACAATCCGCAGGAAGCGCATTTATCCGCGTCAATAACGATTTTGTTGCGGGCGCGTTTGGCAATCAGCCCCGGCACCGCGCCGACGGGACACAGGTTCGTGCAGAACCACCGTCCTTTGCACCAAACCGAAACGGTCAGAAGCGCCAGAAAAGCCAGACCGACCGCCGCGCCCCACGAAAACGCGATCAGATTTCTTTGAAAAACGGCGGAAAACTGAACGTCGAACACTTTGACGGGATAAAACGTCCCCGTCATGCCGCCGATCATGAAAACGGCGATCGCGGCGGCGCAAATCAGACGAATCCGAAACATTCCTTTTCCCTTTTTGCTGTTTTTCAGGTCAGGATAGCTTTTAAAGCGAACTTTAAGTCAAGAATTTTTTTTGCGGCGCAAAGCGTCATATTATCAAGGTTACGCGATGATGTCGGGCAACAGCATGTTTTCCAGTTGCGCGATTTCGTCCTTTAACGCCAGTTTGCGCTTTTTCAGCCGCTGAATGCGAATCATATCGGCGGCGGAGTGTTTTTGTTCGGATTTCAATCGCGAATCCAACTCCGCGTGTTCTTTTTTTAACGCGCCCAAGCGGTGTTTGATTTGTTCTTGTGTCAATGATTCCATAGCGTTGCGTCGGAAAATGATAAAAAATTCTTCGAAAAGGTAATTTTACACTAGCAGAAACGCGTGAAAAAAGGTATTGCTTTCAATGAAAAAATTCACAGGGTTCATTTCAGGAGATTAAATGATGCCGCAAATCAAGAGAATTGGTGTTTTAACAAGCGGGGGCGACTGCGCCGGATTGAATGCCGTCATTCGCGCCGTCGTGCATCGCGCCATCTGGACGTACGGTTGGGAAGTCTATGGCATTCTGGACGGAACCGACGGGCTGACTTTCCGCCCGTTGCGCTACCGCAAAATGTCGATTGCCGATTTTCATACCCCGTATGCCCGTCTGGGCGGAACGATGCTGGGGACGATTAACAAAGGCAATCCGTTTGCCTTCCCCATGCCCGACGGCACGACCAAAGACTTGACCGAAGATTTCGGCGAAGGGTGTCGCGAACTGGGATTGGACGCGCTGGCTGTTATCGGCGGCGACGGTTCCATGTCAATCGTTTCCAGATTGTGCCGCGGCGCGGGCATCACGATGGTCGGCATTCCCAAGACCATTGACAACGACACGCCCATCACCGAACATTCCGTCGGATTTTCGACGGCGCGCGACGTTTGCGTCGAAGCTTTGGATCGTTTGGATTCGACGGCGTCGTCGCATCACCGCGTTATGATTTGCGAAGTCATGGGACGCGACGCGGGACATGTCGCTTTGCATTCCGCGATTGCCGGCGGTGCCGACGTGTGCCTGATTCCCGAAATTCCTTACACGCTTGACGGCGTCGTCCGCAAGTTGCACATGGTTCGCGAACAGGGACGCGATCACGGTTTGGTCGTCGTCGCCGAAGGCGTGAAAACCCCCGACGGTCAGAACATTTCCGTCGCGCAGGTCGACGGCGTCCGTTACGGCGGCATCGGTCAGTATATGAGCGCGCGCCTGAATGAAATCGATCCGCGTTTTTCGACCCGCGTCACCGTGTTGGGTCACGTTCAGCGCGGCGGCGTTCCCGCGGCGCACGACCGTTTGGCGGCGTCCTGCTTCGGCGTTCACGCGGTTGACGTGCTGGCGCAGGGCAAAACCGACCGCATGGTCGTTTGGAAAAGCGGTTCGATCACCGACGTCGGTTTGGACGAAGTCGCCGCGATCGGCACGCAAAAAGTTGATCCGAACGGCATGATCGTGAAAACGGCGCGCGGTTTGGGCATGTATATCGGCGAATAATTCGTAATGAAATCGGGGAGGGCGCAAACGCGTTTCCTGCCCGATTTTTATTTTCTTTCAAATGCTTTTGAAAAGCGATATACTGATATCAGTTGTTAAAATCTATCCCGTGGAGGTATCCCATGAAAGAAGAATCCGCCCATTTGCAGGCTTTAAAAGCAAAGCACGCGGCGTTGGACGATGAAATCGCCAAGGAAATGGCGCGTCCCTTGCCCGATGAAACGGCGATTTCGAATCTGAAACGTCAGAAATTGAAACTGAAAGAGGAAATCGAATCCGCTTCGGGCGAAGTTTGATTTTTCGACCAATGATTTAACGCCGTCTCCGCGCTTCGCGGGGGCGGTTTTTTTTACAATCTTTGATATTGCGGCGCGCGAATCGCCGGCGGAGTCATTCCGTCGTGTCGTAAATGACGTAATCGCCGTCTTGCGCCATATTCAGCATGGAGCGGGCGGATTCTTCCAGCATGTCGGTGTCAATGCTTTGCGGGGACAGCTGGCGGACGCGTTCCTCCATTTCGGCGCGTTGACGGGCGACGGCGTCGGCGACGCTGGACGCCTCTTGAATTTTTTGGCGCAAAGCCGCCATGCGAATCAATCCGCGTTCGCCGTTCACGGCGTGATAACCGAAATAAAACGTCAGCATCAGCCATAAAAACGGGGCGAGCATGGCGCGCAGACGGCGGCGGATTTCCAACCAGATTTGCATTTTCAAACGTCCTTGTTCTTTAAAACGTCGGACGCGACTATACAGCGTTTCGGTTAAAAAGTCATTTGAATTGAACGGAATAAAAAAAGTTGTTTTCTTTCGTGTTCTTATCATTTCATGTTGCAAATTCGGGAGAGGGGGGATTAAATTATTGGCATAGTTGAAAATCCAGTAAAGGAAAAAAAGATGAAGATGTTTTTGATAACGTTGCTGACGGCGGGCGGGCTGTGGGTGTCCGACGCTGTAGCATACGATGTTATTTACAGAGACGCCGCCGGCGATTGGTCGGGCGGAACGGCGACGGGTGCCAGTTTGGCGACGGCCGCCAGCGGGGTTCAATCCGCGATCGGTTCGGGAAAGCACGTTTCCTGCATCGGCAGTAACAATCGGGTCGAATGCACGTGCAGCGGCGGTTATTTCAGATCCAACGGTTCGAACTGCTGGATTTATTCCGCGAAACAGTACAACGTTGTGACGGGTAGCAATTTGGCGAACACGACGGCGGGCAATATCAACCCCGACCGCATTTACGGCGTTTGCTACACGGCGGGGACGTATTACGAAGCACTGGCTTCGACGACGACTAAGGCAACCGGACCGTGCGCCACGGCGTGGGAAGCCTGTTCGACGGGGTGTTTGCGATGCTATCCCAACGGCGCGAAAGAATGCCGCCAATGCAAAAGCGGATACATCATGTTTGACGGCGAATGCGTGACCGACTGTCCGTCGGGCTACGCCAAATCGGGGGACAAATGCGTCATTGCCGAACCGAAAAAGCCGATGAACACGGCATGTCCCGCTCCGTTAACGTTGTCCAACGACGGCTGCTGTTGCGTCAAATAAGGAGGAACACCATGAAAAAATTATTGTTGATCGCGGCGTTTGCGGTCGTTCTGCCGTATTGCGCCGACGCGGCGCAGACCGTTTTTAACGACGCGGAATCTTT
>OQVS01003050.1_pt1 | contig 10288 bp, 8 predicted proteins | sample 1691601 | NCBI WGS metagenome assembly OQVS01 (sample SAMN03418268, study PRJEB22391) | human gut metagenome | biome: human-gut; feature: organic feature; material: feces | host: Homo sapiens | place: Tanzania | collected 2013-01 | reverse complement strand
GTCCAAGAAAAATTTTTAGTTATTTGAGTTGTCTACTTGACAAGGGGCTGATCAATGATTCGCTCCTACGGGTATTCACTTTTTTAAAATCTCAGCTTTTTAAGTTAGAGTTGGAACCCAGACTTTTTTCAAAAACGCCTTTTTTAAGTTAGAGTTGGCAATTGTCATTATAGCTATTTACTCTTAGTGATGGAACAGGCGCAGTCCGGTGAAGGCCATCGCAATGCCATACTTGTCGCAGGTTTCGATAACATTATCGTCACGGATAGAGCCGCCTGCCTGTGCAATATATTGTACGCCGCTGCGATGCGCACGTTCAATATTATCGCCAAACGGGAAGAAGGCGTCACTGCCAAGAGCAACATCCTTCAGCTGTGCAACCCAAGCCTTTTTCTCCTCGCGAGTCAGCGGCTCCGGCTTCTCAGTGAAGAAGTTCTCCCATACGCCGTCAGCCAGTACATCCTCATAATCGTCGGAGATATAAACATCAATCGTGTTGTCGCGATCAGGGCGACGGATGCTGTCCTTAAACGGCAGAGCCAAAACCTTCGGATTATGGCGCAGCCACCAGATATCAGCCTTGCCGCCTGCCAGACGTGTGCAGTGTACGCGGGACTGCTGGCCGGCACCAATGCCGATAGCCTGACCGTCCTTAACATAGCATACGGAGTTGGACTGAGTATATTTCAGCACGATCAGGGAAATCAGCAGGTCGCGTGCTGCGCTTTCCGGGATCTCCTTGTTTACGGTAGGACGATTTTCGAGCAGGTCAGCAGTAATCTTCGCTTCGTTGCGCTCCTGCTCAAAGGTGATGCCATAAACCTGCTTATGCTCCAGCAGCTCCGGCTGGTAAGCAGGATCAATTTTGATAATATTATAGGTGCCCTTGCGTTTGCCCTTCAGCACGGTGAGCGCCTCTTCGGTATAGCCGGGGGCAATAACGCCGTCGGAAACCTCACGCGCCAGCATTTTGGCCGTCTGTACATCACAAACATCAGACAGAGCTACAAAGTCGCCATAGGAGCTCATTCTGTCTGCGCCGCGAGCACGTGCATAAGCATTAGCCAGCGGAGAAAGCTCCAAATCGTCAACATAGTAGATTTTTTTCAGTGTATCGCTCAGCGGCAGGCCGACAGCAGCACCTGCAGGGCTGACATGCTTAAAGGAAGCAGCAGCAGGCAGGCCGGTAGCCTCCTTCAGCTCCTTAACCAGCTGCCAGCTGTTGAAGGCGTCCAGAAAATTGATATAACCGGGACGGCCATTCAAAACCTCTATCGGCAGCTCTGCGCCGTTGCCCATGTAAATACGTGCGCTGCCCTGATTCGGATTGCAGCCATATTTTAATGCTAATTCTTTCATTCGTGATTTCCTCCTCTGATGTGCTTGTACCAGACAGCTCTTCTTAACGACAGACTGCGTTAAAAATAAAAAACCGACATACTGGTACAACAAAAAAGCTTTGTGCCCAGACGGTCGGCGTCACCAGTCATACTCCCTTGTGGTATCCCACTTCCGTCAGTTATATGACCTACTATGTAAAATTATAAAATGTAGAACGTTTTTTGTCAAGAGAGGCATGGTGTGATAAAATATTGTATAAGATAAATTATAGTTTATCGTTTAAAGGAGGAAAAAATCATGACACTCTGTTACGTCTGCCCGCATCGCTGCGGCGTAGACAGACCTGAAAACATGGCCGACACAAACGGCTGCTTTGGCAGCTGCGGCGTAGGCCTCGCTCCCATCGTTGCCCGTGCAGGACTGCATATGTGGGAGGAGCCGATAATCAGCGGCACCAAAGGCAGCGGTACCGTCTTTTTCTCCGGCTGCAACCTGCATTGCGTCTTCTGCCAGAACTATGACATCAGCCACAACGGCTTCGGCAAGGAAATCACGATTGCCCGCTTAAAGGAAATCTACCATGAGCTCATCGCCAAGGGTGCGCACAATATCAACCTCGTCACGCCCACGCACTTCACTGAAGCTGTGCTCAAAAGCCTCGACGAGCCCCTGCCCGTCCCCGTTGTCTACAACACCAGCGGCTTTGAAACGCAGGATACGCTGCGCCGCCTCAAGGGCAAGGTGCAGATTTATCTGCCTGATTTGAAATATAGCGACGATATCGCCGCCATAAAATACAGCAATGCCCCCAGCTACTTCCGCACGGCCACCGAGGCCATCAAGGAGATGTATCGTCAGGTAGGCGATTATCATATCGGTGATGACGGAATCATGACGAAGGGCGTCATTATCCGCCATCTGATTATGCCGGGCATGCTCGACAACAGCAAGCGCATCATTGACTGGGTTGCCGGCACCTTTAAGCCGGGACAGGTTATGTTCAGCCTTATGCACCAGTACGTTCCCTGTGGCCGCGCTGCCGACTATCCGGAAATCAACCGCAAGGTTACGGACGCGGAATATAAGGAGCTGGAAAACTACCTCATGGCCAGCACCATCGAGGACGGCTTCGTCCAGGAGGGCGACTCCGCCTGCGAGGACTTCATCCCCTGCTTCGACGGCAGCGGGGTGTAAAAATATTTTTGCCTTTATAATCAATTTATGCTATAATTACTATTTGAGATAGTCGATATCGGTTTCCCACTGGAAAGTGGGTGATACTATGTCTGTTTTTGAAGCATTACAACTAATGATTGGCTTTGCAACTCTCGTGGTACTCATTCTTTCGTATCGTTCGAAATAACGGCATGAAAAAAACCGCCTAGTGTAAGGCGGCTTCCTTCAAACTCAAACTTTGCTGGGAAAGCCGACCTACCACAATCGGCTATCTCTGTTTGTATTATATCATTTTTTAATAAAATGTCAAATTGCTTCCCTGCGCAGCACCTCTGCCAGCACTTCTATGCCGCGGCAGATATCTTCATTAGAAGCATATTCCGCAGGATTATGGCTGATGCCTGCACGGCAGGGAATAAACAGCATCGTCGTCGGACAGATTTTTGTCATATGCATCGCATCATGTCCGGCGCCGCTGTTCATATGCAGGAAGGAGAAGCCCTTCTCCACACAGATAGCCTCGCTCTGCACAGCCAAAGCGTCGTCTAAGGCCACAGGCTTGTCCGCTGTCAGCAGCTCCGTGCTCACGTCCACGCCATCAGCCGCAGCAACGCTCTCCGCCGCCTCGCTAATCGCCTGCAGCGTGCGTGCAATGCTCGCGTTATCCACGCCGCGCACATCAACCCACAAGGTAACCTCTCCCGGCACAACATTTATCGAGCCCGGGTCTATATCGACTACGCCAACCGTACCCACAGTACCGTTGGCTTTTTCGTTTGTCGCCGCCTCGTTCACCGCCAAAATCAGCTTCGCCGCACTCACGAGCGCATCCCTACGCATCCCCATCGGCGTAGCGCCGCTATGGTCGGCTACGCCCTTAATATGCAGCTTAAAGCGCGTCGGCGCAGCAATATTATGCACAATGCCGATAGCCTTGCCGGTCTGCTCCAGCACCTTGCCCTGCTCGATATGCAGCTCGGCAAAGCATTTATACGCGCCCTCGCCCAGCACAGCGTCCTTATACGCCGCAGGCTCGCAGCCCCATTCCTTAAGCGCCTCGATAAAGCTGATATCGCCCTTCTTCGTGCCGCGGGCAAGCTGCTCCGGCGTTGCGCTGCCCGTCAAAAGCTTGCTGCCCATCGTCGCATAGCCAAAGCGGCTCGACTCCTCCGCACGGAAAATAATCACCTCGACGCTGCGCTCCAGCTCCTCGTCCTGCAGCATATACAGCGCCTCCAGCGCACCGACAACGCCGCACATGCCGTCATAGGCACCGCCGTGGATAACACTGTCTAAATGCGAGCCGCTCGCCACAGGCGGCAGTGCACTGTCGCGTCCCTCACGACGCAAAAACACATTGCCGACAGCGTCCTCGCGCACCTGCAGGCCAAGGTCGGCCACCTGCGCCAGCAGCCACTGCTGCGCCTCCTTATCCAGCGCGCTATATGCAAGGCGCGTTACGCCCTCCTCGCTCGCCGTAAATTTTGCCAGTCCTGCCAAAAGCTCGGCCACGCGCTCTTTATTTATTTTTTTCATAACTATAAGCCCCCTTCATCTTGCCCAAGAAATATAATGTAAGAACAAATATATTATACTTGCTCCTCGAGCAGAGAGCAAGACATAAAAAAGCTTGAAAACTGTAACCTTTTTAGCATTTTCGCAATTTTTCCTTGCAATTCCCTGCGTTTCAACGTAAAATAATAACAACAAATTCTTAGAAAAGAGGTAGTTAATTTGCAACACAAAGTTATTCAGGTTGAAGAACGTCCACCACTATTATTAAACATCCCTCTGAGCATCCAGCATCTGTTCGCCATGTTTGGCTCCACCGTGCTGGTTCCCTTCCTGTTTAAGATCAGCCCCACCACCTGCCTGTTCATGAACGGTCTGGGTACGCTGCTGTACATCTTCATCACCAAGGGCAGGATTCCCTCCTATCTGGGCTCCAGCTTTGCCTTCATCTCGCCGGTTCTGCTCATTTTGTCCACCTCCGGCTATAACCATGCACAGTCCGGCTTCATCGTCTTCGGCCTGCTGTTCATGCTCTTCTCCCTCATCATCCACAAGGTCGGCACAAAATGGATTGATATCATCTTCCCGCCTGCTGCTATGGGCGCCATCATCGCCGTAATCGGTCTGGAGCTTGCTCCTGTTGCTGCCAATATGTCCGGCCTCACCGGCGACAACATCAACACCTCCAGCATCGCGGTTTCCATGTTCACGCTCGCTGTCGGCATTATCGGCTCCGTTGCCTTCCGCGGCTTCATGAGCATCATTCCGATTCTCTTCGGCGTAATCTGCGGCTATATCTTTGCTGCCTTCATGGGCATGGTCAACTTCCAGCCTATTTATGACGCACCGTGGTTTCAGGTGCCGCATTTCTATGCGCCTGTCTTTGATATCAACGCCATTTTGATTATCGCTCCGGCAGCTCTCGTAGTGCTTGCTGAGCATATCGGCCATCTGGTCGTTACCGGCAACATCGTCGACCGCGACCTCATCAAAGACCCCGGCCTCTCCCGCTCCCTGTTCGCTGACGGCCTGTCCAATGTCATCAGCGGCTTCGCCGGCGCAACGCCGAACACCACCTACGGCGAGAACATCGGCGTTATGGCTATCACCAAGGTGTACAGCACCTGGGTTATCGGCGGCGCAGCTGTCATGGCCATCATCCTCTCCTTCTGCGGCAAGCTCAGCGAGGTCATCCACAGCATCCCCGTTCCTGTTATGGGCGGCATCTGCGTGCTGCTGTTCGGCGTAATCGCTGCCTCCGGCATCCGCGTACTGGTTGAAAGCAAGGTGGATTACAGCAAATCCTCCAACCTCGTTATGACCTCTGTTATCATGATTATCGGCCTGTCCGGTGCGAAGCTTTCCTTCGGTGCCTTCTCCGTACAGGGCATGGTGCTGGCGACCGTTGTTGCCATTATCATGAGCCTGCTCTTCAAGTTATTTGAATATCTGCACCTCATGAACGAATAAAAATAAAAAATCAGCAGCCTGACTGTTACCACCTCGAGTGGCAGCAAGCAGGCTGCTTTTTTATTATTTTAAATTGACAAGCTCGCTGAAAATCCAGCCCTGCCTGCCGTCAGCAGTACGCACAAAATACCAGCTGCTGCCCCAAAGACGTCTGAGCTTGTCCTTGGGCACAGTAACAAAGCCGCTGCTGCTCTCCAAATCCAGGCGGCACAGGAAGGACTCCTCCTGCTCGCCAACAATCTTCACCGGCTGCCACGCCTCCAGCCGCAGCTTTTCGCCATTGAACTCCACCGTAAGCTTATCCGTCACTACTGCTGCCTGCTTATCCTCGCAGTCCCGCTTATCCAGCACCTGCAGCGCCTCGCCAGACTGCAAAACAGCGACAATCTGACCGCTCGTCGAAGGCCTGTCCTTGAGGAAAACATCGTAGCCCTTCACATAGGCTGTACGCTCAGCAAACGCCGATTTTTTACTACGCTCCTCAGCTTCAATGCTCTCGGAATTTTTCTTCAGCAGCTGCAGCCTGCCGCACAGGTTGAACCTGCTCGACGCCTGCGCCGCCGCCGACAAGCGCAGATTGCCCTCATAAGCGTCCGCGAGCGGATTGCTCAGGCGGATAGCATAGCGCCCCGGAAAAAGCTGCTCCACTCTGTAAATCAGCGTATTATAATTGGTCTGCTGATAATGCGTAAGCTCCTCGCCGCCCAGCTCCACCTTCGTGTTGTCCTCCACCTCCAGCAGCACCGTGCGGCTTATGCAGGGGTCAACAATGTAATTGCGTGCCAGCAAGCGTCCTAAAAAGGATGTATCGGCCTGTACAGCCAGCGTAGTCCGAACCTTGCGCTCCTGTCCCTCAGCGAGCAGCACAGCCTGCACAGCGTAAAAGCTCCACGCAGGCCTTACGCCCTTCAGCTTTTGCTGCGCCAAGAATTCCTGCTGCAAATTCGCCAAGGAATACGCCTCTGCCTGCTGCGCCTTATCCGGCAGCTCCAGCGCCGTCACCTCCAGTGACTGCAGCTCGCCGCCCTTCAGACCGCTCAGATAGCTTTCGCCATCCAGCTCACTGTTATAATCCCAAAACTGCATCTGCCGGACAAAATTCTCACGGCTCGTCAGCCTTCCCGGAGTCAGCAAAAGCTGGCTGTACGCCCTTGCGTACTGCTTCTGCTGTAACGCCGTAATATAGTCGCGCACCACGCGCTCAGGCCTGCCTTTGTATTGGCTGTAACCAATAAAGCCACACGCCACCGCCACTACCAGTGCCATCAGCACCAAAATGATTTTCTTTTTCTCTTGTAAAATATATTGCAGCATTGCTAATATCCTCAAGTAACTTAATGTAAGCATAGAAACAAAAATAGTCAAAAATATTATAGCATAAAGGCTGCTTCTATATAGCCGCGCGGCTAAGCAATTCACGCACCAGAAAACGCTTTTGGTCGCATTCTCTCTTCACCCTCACCGCTCCGTCTGCACGTCAAAGCTCTTGCCGTCTGTCGTCACAGTGATGCTGCCGTGGTCGAACGTCGTCAGTGCCTTCGCACCACTCTGCTTAAGCCTGCCCAAAACATCCTTATTCGGATGATGGAAAATCTCGAAGGGACCGCAGCTGATGAGCGCATATTTTGGCTTGACCGCCTGCACAAACTGCCAGATAGACGACGTCTGGCTGCCGTGATGCCCCACCTTCAGCACATCAGCCTGCAGCTTGGAGCCATATTTCTGCACCAGCGCGCCCTCCACGCCCTTTTCCGCGTCACCGGTGAGCAGCATCTTGAAATCGCCATAATGCAGCAGCATGACCAGGCTAGTATTGTTGATGTTCTTATACAGTCTTTTATCAAGAAAATCTCCCGGCGCCAAAACCTCCAGATAATAATTCTGCCCCAGCTTCACTGTATCGCCGGCTTTCAGGACGCGGTTATTATACATGCCTGCGCGCAAATCCTCGTGCAGCTTCACGGACGCGGCAAAATTATTGTTGGGATAGCCGCTGTCATAAATATTCTTCACGCTGTACTTACCGCGCACATACATAATATTGCCCATATGGTCCGAATGATGGTGGGTAACAATGACCGTGTTGATACGCTTGACGCCCGCCTTGTCTAAGGCCTTGACTAAAGCGTCCTTGCCACCATTGTCACTCACCTTGCCGTCCTTAGACCTTCTTGCTCGACTATCGCCCACATCGACCATCACCGTCTGCTTGCCGTTCTGCAGCAGCAGCGCATCGCCCTGCCCAATGTTGAGCATAGTAATCCGCAGCTTGCCCTCCGGCAAGCCCTTGCTTGCACCCTCCTGCTGCAGCACCGCAGGCAGCTTCTGCTTCACCTGCGCCTTGACGCTTTCGCTGTGCGGCTGATAGAAAATGTTATAGGCAAACAGCGCAATGACAAACGCTACCACTATTTGACAAATTAGCTTTATTTTTTTCATATACTGCTCCCTCTATATCACATAACTATCTTTAGATTATACCACAAAAAACAAAAAGCGTACATAGTTTTAGCTACATACGCTTTGTTTACTGTATATGTTTTTCATATCAAAGAGCTTATACTACACCCCTCACGTCCAGGACCGTGCACTCCACCTCTCAAGTCCAAGACCGTGGAGAAGGTTATAGATGCGAGCAAAATTTTCGACGGCGTACTAGAGGTACGTCTAGAAAATTTTGTGAAGCAGATGTGACCTTATACACGGTCTAACTTAGGCGTAATCGCAAACACGCGCACCGGAAGCCCCGTCGCCCCTTCAATACGCGGCCATGCAGCCACCAGCAAGGCTCCGGCCGGTGCCACCTTATCCAAGTTTGCCAGCACCTCGATTTGCACCTTGCCCTTGCTCAGCACGTAGCGCTCGCACGCCAGGTCGCCAGCCTTTGCCGCCTCCACAGAAGCGTCCGTATCCAGCGTTTCGTGACCGTTGGCGGCAGCGTGACGCTCCTCATAAATATATTGCAATGCAGGCAGCGACCAGCCGGGGAAGTTCTCGCTGCCATCTGCAGCGATGCCGCTGAGCTTGTCCATATCCGGCCAGTTCTTATACCAGTCAGTACGCAACGCCACAAACGCACCCTCAGGAATTGCGCCATACTGCGCCTCATACTCCTTGATATCCTCCACCGTCACCGCATAATGCACATCCTGCGCCACCTTCGCCGTAATATCAATCACGCACAGCGGAAACAGCAGATGGCCAGCACCAAACGCCTCGGAAAGCGCCTCGCCCTTAGCAAAATGTCCCGGAAAGTCGATATGCGTGCCATACTGTCCAGGGAACTTGAAGGTCTGAATCAGGCACTCCAGCATCGGGTTGCCCCAGTCGAAAACCGTCTTGGCAACCTCTACGGAGCCTTCCGGAATCCCGGCCCACACCGGACTGTCATTATTCATAGAGTGCGACAGCTCCACCCACGCATACGCGTCCGACTGCAATTCGTTTAATACATTCCAAAGCTTATACATAATAATCCCCCTCAAAATTTCTTTATATATCCAGCAGAAAATATTCCTACTGTATTAGTGGGGTTATTATATCATCCGTTCATGCTTTTGTAAATAAAAAACGACTTGCATTGATTAGCTCAACGCAAGTCGTAAATTTTGTAACAAAGCTATTTGTTCTGCACGTGTAATTGCTTCAAAGCCTGCTGAGCAGCGTGCTGCTCCGAGTCCTTCTTGGAGTGGCCCTGGCCTTTGCCAATGACCTTGCCCTCAAAAATTACCTCCGAGGTGAACACCTTGTTATGCTCAGGTCCCGAGCTTCCTAAAAGCCTGTAGGTAATCTCGACCTCGCCATCGCGCTGCAGATACTCCTGCAAACGTGTTTTGTAGTCGTTGAAGATACCATGGCGGCAGATATAGTCTATCTCCGGCTGCATCAGTCCCAACAGGTAGGTGCGTGCCACCTCCATGCCCTGGTCCAGATAAACCGCGCCCAGCACAGACTCGAAGGCATCTGCCAGAATGGAAGGACGCTCACGGCCGCCGGTAAAGTCCTCGCCCTTGCCCAGCTTGAGGTAATCGCCCAAATGAATCTTTTTGGCATATTCAAAGAGCGAATACTCACAGACAAGATGTGCGCGCAGCTTCGTCAGCTGACCTTCTGCCAGCTCAGGAAAATTATTATACATGTATGTGCTCACAATAATGCTGAGCACAGAATCACCCAAAAACTCAATCCGCTCGTTATGCTGCGGTTTAGGCTGCTGTTTAGCTTCATGGGCATAAGATGTATGGGTCAGAGCCATATCAAGCAGCTCTAAATCATGCATTTGCACACCCAGCGCCTGGCAGAAGCTCTGCAGCTGCTGTTTACGTGTTTCCTGCATATCTCAACCCTACTTCTTAGTCAACATATTTTTTGAAAACGAGGGAAGCGTTATGACCGCCAAAGCCCAGGTTATCGCTCAGTGCAACATTAACAACCTTTTCGCGAGCTACGTTCGGTACATAATCCAGATCCAGCGGACCTTCCGGATCATCAAGATCCTTATCCTGATAGTTGATGGTCGGCGGAATGATGTCGTTTTCAATGGTCATAACGGTAGCAATAGCTTCAACGCCGCCAGCAGCGCCCAGCAGATGGCCGATCATGGATTTGTTGGAGCTGATGCACAGCTCATAAGCATGCTCACCGAATACCTTCTTGAAGGCAATGGTCTCGCCCAGGTCATTACGGTGGGTAGAGGTACCATGAGCATTGATATAGTCAACCTCTTCCGGTTTAACGCCAGCGTCAGCAACTGCTGCAGCGATGCAGGCAGCCGGAGTTTCGCCGGTCG
>OQVS01003047.1_pt1 | contig 10295 bp, 23 predicted proteins | sample 1691601 | NCBI WGS metagenome assembly OQVS01 (sample SAMN03418268, study PRJEB22391) | human gut metagenome | biome: human-gut; feature: organic feature; material: feces | host: Homo sapiens | place: Tanzania | collected 2013-01 | reverse complement strand
TCCACGAGCTGCAGCGTCTGGTAGATGTTGCCGTACTGGGAGAGCTTCTGCATCAGCTCGTCCCGCCCGTCAAATTCCATCATGTCGAGGCAGAGCAGCGTCTGGTCGACGATCTGCGGATTGAAGAATCCAGCGCCGAAGAACTGCAGCGCCAGCTCGTTCTGCGTCACTTTGGTGTAAACGCTCCGCTTCTGCGCCGAGACCTTGATGTCAAAAACCGGCAGCCGGTAGCCCATGTCCTGCCCGAAATCCTGTCCCTGATACTGCGGCTGGATCCCGGCGTTGGTGTAGGAGACAAACTGCTCCGCGCCGTACTGCCCGACGATGCGGAATTTGCGCGGCAGATCGTAAAACTGGCGGATAAGCTCGATACACAGCTCCACGATCTCGGCATAGGCGCGGTATGCCGCCTGCGTGCTGTCGCGGCTGCCCTTGCCGCTCGCCTCCTGCAGCGCCGCGATGGCGGAGCTGATGCAGAAGCTCTCCCAGCGGCTGCCCTTGCCGCTCGCCTCCTGCAGCGCCGCGATGGCGGATGCCGCCGTCACGCCGGCACTGGTCGAGCCGGTCGAGGTCTCCGTGTTGCCGGAGGTCTCGCGCAGCTCTTGGATCGTGTACTGCAGCGCGGTCAGATAGTTGCCGTCGAGGGAGTTGTGATCGACGACGCGCAGGGACGCCTCGTCCACGTTGCCATTCACATGGACGACGGCTTTGGAGAGGTCGAGCAGCTCCTCCTCGTTGACGTTTCCGTCTACGCGGGAGAAGTAGCGCGGCGTCGCGCCCGCCATCGCGTTTTTCACGAAGGCGGATTTCATCAGATCGATCTCCGTCTGCGGATTCCGGCAGATGTCCACGAAGCCGTAGCCGCAGGGACTGCCCTCGATGGGATAGAGCGCGTCAAAAACGTAGGGATACTTCCCGTGGTCGTACAGCCCCTTCTCCGCCGAGAGCGGATCGTTCTCTGTCGCATAGAGCACCTGATCTCCGACATAGCGGCAGTATTGCAGCGTTTTTCGTCCGCCCGCATAGCGGCGGTAGTAGACGTCAATGACGGTCGCCTTGTCCGCCGTGTCAACCGCGTCGTCGTAGAGAAACTTTGTGGAGACGAACGATGTGCCGCCGAGCTTCCCCTCAAGCTGCGGATGCTGTTCCAAAAGGATGTCCTTGTCCACAAGCTCGGTGTGGAAGAAATAGCGGCTCTTCTGAATGTCGGTGACGCCCGGCTCCCAGTAGATGTTCAGCAGGTTCACGCGCTCGACGGAGATGTCGCCAAGCCCGTTCAGTTTCTCCTTGTCCCAGATCACCTTGTAGCAGCCGGTGCCCGTCTTGAGCTTCTGCCACATCGCGTCGGAGTAGGTGCGCTCGAAGCGGTTCTGCTCCAGCACACAGGGGATGATCGCGGAGAGCATCCGTGCCTCTCCCTTGTCACCCTGCTCCCGCGGCAGAATGTTCGGCTCCGGATAGCTCTCCATCGCATCCGCGTGCTTGGCGACGATGACGTTGTGCAGCCAGCCGGAGACGCTCCGGAAGCCGCCGTCCTTCCCGATCTCGGTCTCCTTCTTCTCTTCCGTGGAGTTGCGCAGCTTCCACCACTGCTCGGAGGCAAGGATGCGCTGCTCCGTCCGCGCCTTTCCTGCTTTGTACTTCTGCAGGATGCGCGTGAAGTCCTGCAGCTCTTCTGCGCCGATTCTTGCCTGCATCATCGGCGTGCCGCCTGCCTCCGGTATTGTGTCCGTCTGCGCTCCCATCTGATATGCTCCCGGCATTGCCGTCGTGCTATGCCCATATGCGTCCTGTCCGTAGCCGTCCATGCCTGTCCGTGCCTGTCCGGTTTCCAGTCCCTCGCGGACGTTCTCCCTGCGCTCCGGCAGGGGCGCGCCCTGCCGGTTCTTTTCTTTCTTCATGTTTCCTCCTCATAGCGGACGTTCCACGGCTGAAAGTGCTTTCCGTTGATCTCCTTCAGCCGCGCGTCGATCTTCGCCTTAGAGTATGCAATTTCCGGATCGGCTTCGCCATCCTCGGAAACCATCTCCATCATCTCGTGCAGCACGCGGGAATAGACCTGTGTCCACCGCACCGCACGTCCCTCGCCCAGCCCGAACACCTCGTTCGCGGCAATGTCTGCGGCGTCCTTCGCCATCTGGATCGCCGTGTTCACCTTCCGCGCGGAGCGTGCGCGCCACTGCGCCTCAAGTCTCGCCAGCATCGGATTCGGTTTCATCGTCTCCTCCTTCCATCTCGCAGACCAGCTTGTAGCCGATGGTCTGGTTCCCCGTTTCTTTCCCTTTCCGGACAAACTCCGCCTGCTGGATGGACAATACGTCCACGCCGGAGCGCATCAGCCAGAACACCATCTGCACCGCCTGCTCCAGCAGCAAGCTGTATGCCTTGTCCGTCGTCTTGTCGCTGCACCGGATGTAACTCCCGTAGGTCACGAGTCTCCCCATTGCTTCCTCCTCGCCTCATAGCGTGCCTCGCTCATGTCGATGCGCAGGTTCCGCACCAGCTTGTCCACCACCGCGCCGGGATACTTCAGCCCGGACATGTACGCCATGTCACAGAGGTGTCGGTACGTCGCCCCGCTCACGCGCACCGTCTCAAGTCTCCGACGCTTCTTCTGTTTCTCCTGCTTCACTGGATTCCACCTCCCGGTCCTTGCAAGTGTGATTCGCCCAGTGACTGCCGCCTTTGGTTACGAACAAGTCCAGCTCGCACCCATCCCAAAACTGATGTTTGCATCCGCAGCATTGTACATTGTTGCCATGCGCCAGTTCCCTGCGCATGCGCGCCCCGCAGCATGGGCAGAAGTTGAAGTGCTCAGTTTTGTTTTCCATACGATCCCATAGGCTCCCACACACGGGACACTCACATTCGCCTCCGTGCCACCCATGACGCTTCCAGCGCCCACAAACCGCCTCCTGCGCCTGCTTTCCGTCCTCACCATTGTCTCCTACTCCAATCCGCACGCCGCTGCTGCAAAAATCGTCCGAGTCGCTCATAAGCCACGGATAGCCCTGATCCATCGGGCATTCGCCCGTTCTGCGCTTTGCACAGTCTTTGCACCGCACGACCGGCAGAACATCTTCAGCCGGGATGTTCTTGAGATTCTCCAGCGCATCGTTCCATCCGGCTTCATACGCATCGTCAAGGTTCGATGTCTGATATGTACGGTATTCCTTCGGCAACACCGGAACCGTCATTGCCGCCTTCCGTTCAATATGTTCAGCCATCCCGCACCACCTCCAGCAGCTCTACCTTCTCGCAGCGGATCTTTCCGTCTGTCATATACGGCACGCAGACGCCGCAGAGCCATTCCCAGCGGATCAGTACTTTCCAAATCTCGCCTTTGTAATTTTGCTTCACCCAGTCAAGCGGTGCAACGTTAATTCCGCTCCCGCACGTTGCACAGCGATCGAAGTTCACGTTTTCTTCAATTACGGAGCCAGTCTCGATCTTCCACGTTGCAGGTGCCGTGTAGCAGTCGTTGAACGTTTTGTATGCGATATACCCATCCTTTGCGCGCTCAAAATGCGCTGTCATGAAATTAGCTGAATGCAAAAGCCCGTCTGCCCCGCTCAGGTTTGCCCCGCGCAGGTTTGCCTCGCTCAGGTCTGCCTCGCGCAGGTCTGCCCCGCCCAGGTTTGCCTCGCTCAGGTCTGCCCCGCCCAGGTTTGCCCCGCGCAGGTTTGCACGTTCTCCATTCCGTTCGCCGTTCACCCAAGCATGATGCTTCCTCAGAATTTCAGCCAGTTCTTCTTTCGTCATCGTTCATCCTCCTGTTTTGATTGCATAGTATAATTCGCACCACTTGATTGCCGTCAGTGTGTGCTCTCTGCTGCTCGTCCACCACTTGTTCTTCGCCATGATTGCCGCAATGCTCCGGTCAATCGGATAGAGGTTTGCAAGATCAAAATTCTGCGGATTCCCGTCGAGAAAGCACACCATCTTTCCCTCCGGCAGATTCCCGTGCGCATCCTGCCAGATCTTCTTCTGGAGCGGCAGCCAGTACGGCTCTGCATAGCCGCTGGAGTAGCTGCTCTGCGCATGCTGTACCTTGATGTACGTTCCGGTCTGGCTCCTGCGGATCGTCCCGATCGGCAGCTCCTCCTTCGCCTTTTTCCCGTAGACGGTCGGATTCGGCATCCCCTTCAAGCCGAGATGCTTCGTGCATTTCTCGCGGAGCGCGTCCTTGCGCCGCTTTACGCCGAACATCTCATTGAAGCGTGCCGTCAGCTCGTCATAGCTTCCGACTTTCCCGTAGTTTTCACGGAGCCACAGCTCCTGCGGCTCCGTGAAGCGGACGCGGCGATTCATCGCAGGAAGCTCTCAATCGCACTCTGCTTGAGCTTTCCCTCCGCGACCAGTTTCTCCGTGCGCAGCACCACATCCGCGTTGTTGATCATCTGCTTCGCAAGCGAGGATACCGTCATCGCCACATCCGCGAGGTTTTTCTTCGCGCTGTACGGCGTATTCTTGTCGGTCAGCAGCTCGATCTGCTCGCCGAGCTTGTTCTGCAGTTCCGTCAGTGTCATGTTCTTTCTCCTTCCAGTTTCTCCATCTCCACCAGAAATGCCACATTGCAGGCGAGATGCCAGAGGTGCGGCAGCCCGCTCTCCTCGTCCACGCCCTGCGGATCGTCGAGGTACGCAAGGAAGTGCCGGAATGCTGCGTCCCGGTATCGCTCCGGCTCCACAGTGCGCCAGTTCTCCGGATCGTGATACTTCTCGTTCCCGTACATCCGGATCGCCGCAATCGCGCGGATGATTTCCCGCGGCACGAGCGTGAGCTGCAGCTTTCCGGCATCCGCCTTTGCCGCCTGCGTGTCCGGTTCGCACAGAGAACATTTTCCACTCGCTCCCATCACGCATGGTTCTTTTATCAGCTCACACGCTCCGTCCGATGTCATGTGTCTGCATACCGGATCGTTGTTTCCTGTCACTGCTTGTCATCCTCCTCATATTTCGTCATCAGCCCCTTCTGCAAGGGGCAGTATTCGTATTCCCGGCAGCAAAAGCGGAGCATGTGCTCCTCGCACTCCTCCCGCGATTTGAACATCTGGATGCTGACCGCGCCCTGCGCCGCACCCTCACAGACGATGCGCCGCCGGTCGTCGAACCGGTAGAAGGGGCACTGCACATCCGCCTGCAGATAAGACCCGCTGCTCATCTCCAGTGCCGCCTCCCTTCCCGCTCCTTCCTCGCGCTTTCGCGCCCCATGCGCTCCATGCCGCAGGTCTTTCCGTTCCGGTCTCCCCGCGCCGCTTTTCTGGCATATTCCGCATGCTTCTCCCGCTCGTAGGCAAGGTATCTCTCGCAGCGGCTGTGGCACTCCGCGCTCCGTTCGCGGCAGTCTTTGCCGCAGGGACAGGTCACGGCTTTTCTCCCAGCAGACGGAAGAAGTCCTCCGCCTGCAGGACGATCAGCCAGTCCTCACCGTTCCTCCGGTGCGCCACAATGGGCATCTCGCCCCTGCCGCCCGCCTCCGCATCCCGGATGCTCTGCGCCATCGCCTCGTAGAGCCGCAGCGCCTCCGTGCGCTTGACCTCGATGTGCACGCCGGGAATGCCCTCCACATCTCCGGCTTTCCCCGTGTTGCCGCGGCATTGCGCCGTCCGGCTTGCGTCAAAGCCGTGCGCACGGCAGAGCGAGGCGAATTCCAGCTCGCCGCGCTTGCCCTTATTCCTCGCCGCTTTCCCGGTCTGGCTCTTCGTCCTCACTCGGCACCTCCCATGCTTCCACGATGTCCATGCAGTCCGTGCAGCCAACGATCTCTCTGCCCATGGACAGGTAGAGATAGCTGAAGCTGTCGCTTCCGCAAATTGGGCAGACGTTCACCCTGCGTCACCTCCCAGCCGCTTCCGGATCTGTGCCAAGGCAAGCGGATCCGGTTCCTGTTCCTCGTATTCCGCCGCAGACGGGAAATACCTGCGCTTCTGCTGCGGACTCTGCGCGTCCCGCTTCGCCCATGCCCGGATCGTGGCAAGATGGTTCTTATAGCTCTTGCCAGTGCTGGCGATGTACTCGCTCAATCGCTCGATCCGCGCCTCCCAGTCCGGAAATTCCTCCCGGAGCTTGGCAAGATCCTCGTCGGAGAGCAAAACGTTGCGGTAAGCGCCGTATTCATGGCGTACAGCATTCGCCTTCCGTGGCTTTTTCGGCGCAGAAGCAGGCAAATGCTCCGGCGGCGAGGGGGGGACCCCCTCAGGGGGGGAGTAGTTGTTGTTGTCGTTGTTGTTGTCGTTGTTATGCGTGCAATTGCATGCATTTGCCACACTTGCGTGCATTTGCTGCACTTGCGTGCATTTGCTTCGTTTGCGTGCATTTGCTGCATTTGCTGCCTTGCTTCGCTTTTCGGAGAGGTCATACGCAACGGCATTGTCTCGATCAATCTGCGCCCGCATCATTGGGAATAGAAACCGCTCGTTCCCGCAGAGCTGCGGGGCTTCGCCCGTCCTTGCGTAGGTTAACAAGGAAGTGAAAAGCCGCCCCTTCTCCGCGTCACCGAGAGGCTCCATCGCTTCAAGATAGTCGACGAATACTCGGATGTATGTGATTTTCTCCATGGCTGCTTACCCGTTCTCTTTATGCGGGAGGAAGCAAACAACGAGGTCTTTCTGTGTCTCTACGATTCTGGACACGTCGTCCATATTCTTTGGTGTTAAGCAGGGCAAGACAATCGCCGGATTCGTGGTGTCCGCGTAGTCTGTCAGCCCGGTTCCCTTGAAGAGGATTGCATCGTATTTCATGCGCCCACCTCAGAACGGAAACTCGGAGTCGTCGCTGCTGAGATCCTCGAAGGACTGCACCGGAGCTGCGCTTCGCGTGTCCTCATCCCTGCGGCTCTCTCCGAAGTAGATGCGGTCTGCCACGACCTCCGCCGCCGTCCGCTTGTTGCCGTCCTTGTCCGTGTAGGAGCGGATCTGCAGCCGCCCGGAGACGATTGCCATCTTGCCCTTGGAGAAGTACCGGGAAACGAATTCCGCCGTGCTTCTCCACGCGACGCAGCTGATGAACTGGACCCCATGTTCGCCATCATCCCGTTTAAAATCGTCTTGTACCGCGAGAGAGAACGAGGTGACCGGAATACCGCTTCCGGTCCGTCTCAGCTCCGGATCGGCGCAGAGCCGCCCGGCAATGTTTATCTGATTTAGCATCTTATCATTCATTCCTTTCTGTATAGCAGTGCGGCTTCATCCCAATCCGGATAACACCCGCACAGATAGTCCCGTACAGCCCTCCGTGCCTGTACCGCGGCATAGCCGCTCCCTTGGTCAAACAGTCTGTGGCAGCGCCTGCAGCCCGTCCAGATGTTTTCTTCGATGCCCAGTCCCCCGCGTGCGCGGGGAATGAAATGGCACCACGGTCCAGCCTCGGCGCTTCCGCAGAGCACGCAGCGCCGTCCGTCCCGCTTCCAGACCGCGTCCTTCACGCTTCGGGGGATGGCGGTGTGTTTCGTTTGCCTTCTCATTTTCCATATCTCCATGTGTAGCCCGCGTGGGTATCGCGTTTTCCTTGGCAGCAATTGGAGACGCAGCTCGGTTGGAAGCCCATATCGCGGCACATGTTCAGTGCCGGGAAACGGATTTCCTCCCCGGTGACAATGTTTGTCCCGACGATACTCTTTCCAAATTTTCGACGCAGTGTAGTTGCCAGATGTTGCCGCCATTGATCTGTTCTTTTGAATCGCCCTCTTATTTCGGAATACTTGTAATTCCCATACAGTGTTGTGTATTCCAAATTTGATACACAGTTGTTCCTTGGGTTGAAATCCTTGTGGTTTACAACGTCTCCAGCCTCAGGCTGTAAGAACGCTGCCGCGACAAGTCTATGTACGAACAAGCGCTTTTTGTGGCCGCTAAGGTCGGACAGCGGGACACGCTCATACCCACGACTGTTGAGGGTGGATTTCAGGACACGCCCGCGGTAATGCACCACGCGCCCGTTCTTTTGCGCTACGTCCCTTGGTAACGAGCGGACGCGCCCCAAGTTGCTCACTTCATACAGGCCTTCGTACCCGTTGATCGGTTTCCATATTTCTGCCATGCTAACCTCCCTTAAACCCCATGCGAAGCATTTCGTCCGGGGTCAATGTCTCGATGCCAAGCGCTTTGGCATCTTCTACAGCGGCCTCGATAATTCGGCTCATCTGTTTCGTGTTGTAGGTCGAAGAACCGTAGTAAGCGCGGATCACCAAGTCGTTCCCGTTGCTTTGGTAGTCAACGATTTCTGTTTTCCACCCCGTCCCGAGCATTCCCCATGCCGTGCGGAACGTCTCAGCCTCCTCATGGGACAGATGAAAGTCCCGGAACACACCCACCATTTTGATGTAGTGGATATAGACCTCGTCTTTGGTTGTCAGCAGTTTCTCCGCAATCTCATCGCAGATTTTCCAAAAGAACGCATTCGCGTCAAGACTCCGCCGCTTGCGGTGCTCCTTGAGCTGCACCTCGTAGGTCTTGCCGTCCCGGAAGGACTCCGCCGCGTGCATCACCTCCCGCAGCGGAGCCTTGCAGCAGAGCCATGCTCCCTCCTGATCGCTCAGCCACTTAACCTGCGTCGTCAGCATGCTTCTCCATCTCCTGCAGCTTCTTGTAGCAATAGAAGCACATCTGCTTTTTGTAGAGTTCCTTGGTCGTCTTGGCGATGTCCGCCGCCTTGGAGATCTTGCCGCTCTTGAAATGGATATCCTCAATGGGCTTGCCGCACATCTCGCAGACAGGCGGCTTGTACGGGACGGACGGCTCTGCCGGTGCAGTGTACTTCGTCCGCTCGCCGTTTGCGAAGTAGATGTCCGCGCTCATGCCGAGCGCCTTGCACGCCGTGCCGATCGCGTCGGAGAGCGCCATCTTGTAGCACTCGTCGTTAACATAAATGCCGCCGCGCTCCTTGGATACGAAACTCGATCCGCCCTGTCCGGGAATGGGAGCACTCCATTCCCCATCCAGCTTGATGTAGAGATCCACGGAGACGAACGCCTTGACCTCTCCGTTCTCCGCCTTTTCGAGCTGCCGGTCGGTGACGACGTACTTCCACCCGATCCCGCAGGGACCGAACACCTCGGTCAGCAGCTTGAACCGCCAGACCGGATTGATGTCGGTGAAGCCGTTCAGCCGACCGCCCTTGATCGTTTTCTGCGCTTCCTTCGGCGTTTCTGAAACCGCCACCCAGACATTCATGTTTTTATTCATCAACGACATCCTCCTCTATTTCGAGCGGACACTCCGCTCCGATATACCGCTCCGGGAACGCCGGAATCTCCCCGCTCAGTCCGCACCGCCGCGACGCCTGCCGGAAAAACCTGCAGTGCATGCAGTCGATAAAGGGATTGCCCCGCAGATCTACGGGGAACGGATTCCGGACCGTGCAGGTGCCGTGAATGTATCCACGCACGCCGGAGACAGCACCTAGCTTTCTGCCCACGCGAACACCTCCAGTCCGTTGAACGGGACATGGTAATACGTCCCGTACTCGGTCTTGACTGCGGGGATGTCCGGGAACAGCTCCTTGAATACGTCCTCCCGCAGCGTGATGCGCGAATCCGCACCGAACGTCACCGTCTTGATTGCGCCGGTGCGCTCCAGCGAGGCAAGCGCACGAAACATGCGGCTGAGACTTGCAAAAGTCAGTTTCATGTGATATAATCCTCCTAGTCATTGTTCTGTGCCGTCTGTGGTGTGCCAGCACCGCAGGCGGCTTTCTCTATGAATCGCCGGATTGCCTCCGGCACCTTGACCGCACCGGTCTCCCAATTGGAGATCGTCGCTTGCGTCACGCCGAAGATCTCGCCCGCCTCGTCCTGCCGGAGATTGTTCTGCTCGCGCCATACGCGGAGCGCGGTATACAGCTTGTTCTTCGCCTTTGCCGCCGCTCTGCGCTTCCTGTTGTCCACGACATGGTTGACCGGCTTGCCGATCCATCCGGCTCCGCCATATTGTGCGAGGTACGCGCGCCTCGTCGCTTTGATCTGCTCGTTCGTCATGGTTTCACCTCCCTGTATTCGTTCGGGCGCAGGATGATCTCCTTGCCGCCGATCTCAATCGTCATCACGGCTGCCATATGCCCGCGTGCCGGATGCAGCTTTGCTGGATACTGTCTGCCCTCCTCCGGCATAAGCTCCGGAAATACGCCGCTCGGCAGCTTCGTCACGATGATCTGCGCCGGCACCGTCACCGGAGTTCCCCTTCGGTTTCGGTTGACGTCCTCGCGCCGGACCGGCGGCGTTTTCCTGCGCGCCCGGTATTCCCATGCGTTCCGGCAGCGAGGCGCGGAAGGCGCACTGCTGCATCATCCGCGACGAGG
>OQVS01003044.1_pt1 | contig 10302 bp, 12 predicted proteins | sample 1691601 | NCBI WGS metagenome assembly OQVS01 (sample SAMN03418268, study PRJEB22391) | human gut metagenome | biome: human-gut; feature: organic feature; material: feces | host: Homo sapiens | place: Tanzania | collected 2013-01 | reverse complement strand
GATCCGCAGCCCGTTATCACAAAGGATAACGTAACAATGCAGATTGATACGGTAGTATTCTTCCAGATAACCGACCCGAAGCTTTATACTTACGGTGTTGAAAGACCGATTTCAGCTATCGAAAATCTTACCGCTACAACGCTTCGTAATATTATCGGCGAGCTTGAGCTTGACGCAACACTTACCTCCCGTGATACAATCAACGCTAAAATCAGAGTAATTCTTGACGAGGCGACAGACCCGTGGGGTATTAAGGTAAACCGTGTTGAGCTTAAAAACATCATTCCTCCCCGTGAAATTCAGGACGCAATGGAGAAGCAGATGAAGGCAGAGCGTCATCGCCGTGAGGCAATCCTTACCGCAGAGGGCGAAAAGGCAAGTAAGATACTTGTTGCCGAAGGTCATAAGGAGTCGCAGATTCTTGACGCAGAGGCTCAAAAGCAGGCTGCTATTCTTCGTGCCGAGGCTGTAAAGGAAGCTAAAATCCGTGAGGCAGAGGGCGAGGCTGAGGCTATCCTTGCCGTACAGAGAGCAAACGCAAAGGCAATCGAGCTTATAAATCAGGCTAATCCCAATCAGGCGGTGCTCACTCTCAAGAGCCTTGAAGCATTCGCAAAGGCTGCCGACGGTCAGGCTACAAAGATTATCATTCCGTCGGAAATTCAGGGAATGGCAGGTTTGGCAACCTCTCTGCAGGAGGTATGGCAGACGCCGAGCCCGAAGGAATAGAAAATATACAACAAACAGCTGGCACGACTGCCGGCTGTTTGTTCGTTTTAGAACCGATGGCGCGGCACATATCAATCTAATAAGATTCAAAATTCCAAAGTTTTGCTGTTGATTCGAAACATTTCTCAAAATAGTTGAAAAAAACACAAATATGCATTATACTAAAATTGTCGATACTTGTTGACAGAAGATACGAACAGAAGGAGGAGCCTTTATGTCTGAAGAACGATTTGCGTTCAGTCCGGAGGTTTTTGGACTGGATGACAGAAAGAGCGTAGAAGCGGTCATTCATCTGCTGGATCGCACGTATGAACAGGCGCACGCCGAACAGTCGGCAGAAGATGTGCTGTATGACTTCTGCATTGCATATTTGGAACAAGCGAAGAAACAGGAAACCTTGTCGGAAGAGGATGCGAATAAGCGCCTAAAGGTCATTGTACAATGGTACGCACAGCATGCGCGCACGGCAAGCGGAGAGCGAATTATTCCGGAAGAAGCGGCAAAGGACATTCAAGATAATTGGGATGAATGGCTGCATGGACCGGAACCGTTGTTTTCCGGATTGCTCCGCAAAAAGCGCAAAGAAAAACACGTGTCTGCGGACGAAGCATCTAAGAAATCTGCACAGGAAGCACCGGAAACAGAGGAACACATGCATCACGAACCGCGTGTGAATATATCCTCGCATGGCGCAAAAGTGGCACTGGTTGTTGTCGGCATGATTGTCTGTTTTCTCGTCGGCATGGCTGCCGGATGGGGTCTGAGCAATTCCGGAAAAATGGTGCAGCTGACAATCGGACAGTCGGCGTCACAAAGTGATGAGACTGCCGATAAAACCGAAGAAAGTGCAAAAGAAAATGTTGCCGTGATGAAGTGGGGCATGAATGTTCGCAGTGAACCGACCACGAAAACGGAAAAGAATATTTTAACTGCGCTCAAAAAGGGAGATACCATTACGATTCTCAGCAAGGCGGATGACGACGGCTGGATTAAGATTTCCAGCACAGACGAAGATGGAAATGTCATCTCCGGATATATGCAGTCGGTATATGACGGAGAAACCGTATATACCGTGAAATAAGCGCAGAAGCATGCGGCAGGTTGCCGCATGCTTCTTTCGTGTATAAACAGCTCCGATATGGCATAGGCTGTAGACAGGAGAGTGTTGTATATGCAGATGCGCTGGAAAAAGATTGGTATTGGAGTCGCCGTTTGCTTGGCGATCGGCATTGTGACGATGAGCAGAAGTGCGGGAAGGGATGCGCCCGAACACACACCGGGAAATGCAGAGATACAAGAACATACGACTGCGCACCAACAACCGGTGCAGGCACAGACATCGCACATGTATGACAGTGCGTTTTTCGTATCCTTGATACAGGATACGTGTGAACAGGTGCTGCCGCTGACAAATCTTTCCGTCGAAATTCAAGAAGATGGTGTCCTCGCTGTGTCCGGACTCCTGCAAAAAGAACAGGCGAAAAAGCTGCTGGAACAGCAGACGGACAGCATTTCCCAGTCCTATGCGGCTGTGTTACAGATGCTGCCGCAAGCGCTGCCGGTATCCTGCAAGCTCCGAATACAGGCACAGGATGGAACGGCGGCGTGGACGATGCTGCAGCTTTCCGCAGCATCTATGGAATTGCCCAATGCATGGATGCAGACAGACATGATCGAGCCATTGGAACATCGGTTTCGTGCAGAGCTAGACAAAACGTTTTCTTCCATTTCTTCGATTGAAACCAAAGATGGTGTGCTGTGTATTTCGGGAGAGGGCAAATAAAAATAGCCTGCACAAAGCAGGCTATTGCCGGAAAAGCCGGTATTAAAATGTCGCTTGAAACATATCGGCGGTTTCCATCGCTTCTATGAGAGAATCACAGCGGCGATAGCCGAATTGTCTGCACCAAATTTCGGTTTCTTCAAAATCAGACAGCTGCCCTTCGTCAGCCAAATCCGGATCCCATTCGTCCTCGTCACAGACGCGGGCATACAGCTCGCATTCTTCTTCGTCATAGACGAGAAAAACGCCCCAGCCGGTGGAGGGACAGATAAATACATCTGTCATCATTTTCATACAATATCAATCCTTTCGCAGTCAAAAATAGGAGGTATACCATGCGCGTTGTTACCGTTGCACAAATGAAACAAATCGAAAAACTTGCGGATGCCAATGGCGTTTCCTATTATCAAATGATGGAAAATGCCGGAACGGCAGCCTATCACATTCTTCGGCAGCGTGTGCCGCATGCAAAGCACATTGCTGTGGTTGCGGGAAAAGGAAATAATGGCGGAGACGGCTTTGTCATGGCGCGTCTCGCGGCACAAGATGGTCTGTCAGTCACGGTTATTCTCGCAGAGGGAGAGCCGGTGACGCGCGATGCAAAAACCAATTATGCGTTGCTGCAGCAGTTGCCGGTTACCATCCAGACCATAGACACGGTACGCAGCATTCGTGCAGAAGTTGTGATTGATGCGCTGTATGGCACCGGCTTTCATGGTGCTCTGCGTCCGTCCGGACAAAAAGCCTGTGATTTCATGCGGACATCTGGCGCATATATTCTCGCGTTGGATGTGCCGAGCGGATTGCAGGCGGATACCGGAATCGCGGCAGATGGCGCGGTACAGGCACAATGTACGGTCGCCTTTGACTCATACAAGCAGGTACATATTGCACCGGCAGCAGCGGCGTTTTGCGGCACCGTTGTGCTGGCGGATATCGGCGTGCCGGATGCTTGTCATCCGCATGCGTAACCAAAGACATCCAGCTCGGGTATGAGCTGGATGTTTTGACTGCCATATTATTTCACGGCTTTTTTGTAAATCTCATAAATTGCTTGTTTATCCAAAACAACAAATTGACCGATGGTTCGTGTGTCCATGAACGTGCACTTGTAAGCGAGTTCGTGCAGATCCTCATCGGTCGGCGTAATGCCCATCTCGGAGATACGTGTCGGCATGCCGATCGAGTGGAAGAAATTCTCCATTGCATCAATGCCGCGGTTGGCGGTTTCTACATCGTTTGCACCGGCTTCCACGCCGAGGACGCGCGTGGCAAACTTGGCAAATCGTGCAGGATTTGCCGGCATAACAGTTCGTGCCCAGCTGCTCCATACTGCGCACAGACCCGCGCCGTGTGCAATGTCGTATTTGCCGCCCAGCTCATGCTCCAGCTGATGGCACGACCAATCTCCGCCGTCTGTACCGCATCCGGTTAGACCATTGTGCGACAGACTGCTTGCCCACATCAAACCGGCACGCGCATCATAATCCTGCGGATTTTTCAGCGCTGCCTGTACATCCCGCATGACCGAGCGCAGCAGACCTTCCGCCAGCTCATCCGTCAGACCCATCGGATCGCTCTCTGCGGTGAAATATCGCTCCATGGTGTGCATGAGGATATCGGTGCAGCCGCAGGCGGTCTGATAATCCGGCAGGGTATATGTGATGGTCGGATCCATAACAGCAAATCGGCAGCGGCAGCATTCGTTGTTTAAACCGCGCTTGAGCCATCCGTCCTCGTTGGTGATGACAGAGGAGTTGCTCATTTCACTGCCCGCTGCGGCAATGGTCAGGACGGTACCGACCGGCGTGCAGGCAGTTGGTATCTTTTTCTTGAGATAATAATCCCAAACGTCACCGGGATTGGCGAGACCGTAGCCGATTGCCTTGGAGGAGTCGATGACAGAACCGCCGCCGACGGCCAGAATAAAGTCGACACCTTCTTTGCGGCACAAGTCAATGCCCTCCCGCACCAGACTCAGGCGCGGATTTGGCACAACGCCGCCCAGCATAACATATGCGACGCCGGACGCATCCAAAGACTGTGAAACACGGTCGAGCAAACCACTGCGCTTGGCACTGCCGCCGCCATAATGAATCAGGACCTTTTTGCATCCCTGCTCGGCAACCAGTGCACCTACTTTTTCAACAGAATCCTTGCCAAAGACCACGTGGGTCGGCGTATTGTACTCAAAACTGCGCATACAACATTCCTCCTGTCTGCATGTTCTCTTGTGTTTGGTGTATGGCATTATCATAGCATATTTACGCGAAAAAGACAATTGACAGACTTTGCGTTTTCCGTTACGATAATCGTACAGAAATCATAGAAAAGGAGAATGATATGAGTTGTTCAAAGAGCTGCGGAAAAGACTGCGGCAAAAATCATTGTGGGGCTTGCTGCGGCGGAGCGTGTCATTCTTTGACGCTGGTTCCGGCAGAATATGCGTTGCTGCAGACGTTTGCTGTGACACCGTTTTTGCCGGTTGCCGCCAGCTGGAATTTAAAAACACCGATTTATTTGGAGGATTCGGAGTTTTCACAGGAAGAATACAGCTGGGCAGTCCAGGCCTTGGCGCTGAAGGGCTTGGTTCGCATAGATTATGATATTCCGCTGGGAAAGTTTGATTATTCGGCGTATCGTTCGTACCCCATGCACGGAAGCATGGCGCTGACAGCCGCCGGACAGGATATTGTAGAGCAGCTGGCGATTCAAGATATTACGCCTATTGACAAAAGCGAGAGAATGAACTAAAATGTGGATAAAAATAGTATAGTTTATTTTTACGCTCAGATGAATCCATCTGTTAGAAATTGAGGGAAACATGTCAATAGAAGTCGTACAGGGAATTCTGATTCCGTTTGCCGGAACTTCATTGGGTGCGGCCTGCGTTTTTTTCATGCAGCGAACCCTGCGGCCGATTGTTCAGCGCGCCTTGACCGGATTTGCGGCAGGCGTCATGGTAGCGGCCTCCATTTGGAGTTTGTTGATTCCGGCTATGGAACAGTCTGCGCCAATGGGCAAGCTGTCATTTCTTCCGGCTGTCGCGGGGTTCTGGATCGGCGTTTTGTTTTTGCTGGTTTTGGATCGCATCATTCCGCATCTGCACATGGGAAGCAGTGAAGCGGAAGGCCCTTCGGTGAGCCTGAAGCGCACAACCATGCTGGTCTTTGCGGTTGTGCTGCACAACATTCCGGAAGGCATGGCGGTCGGCGTTGTATACGCCGGTTGGCTGGCGGGAAGTTCTGGATTGACTTTGATGGGTGCGATGGCTTTGTCCATCGGCATTGCTATTCAGAACTTTCCGGAAGGCGCTATTATTTCCATGCCGCTCCGTGCGGAAGGCATGGGAAAGGGGAAAGCCTTTGTTTGCGGCGTGCTGTCCGGTGCCGTGGAACCGATTGGCGCATGGATTACCATTTTGGCAGCAGAACACATTGTTCCGTGGCTTCCGTATTTGCTCAGCTTTGCGGCAGGCGCAATGATGTACGTCGTTGTGGAAGAGCTGATTCCGGAAATGTCGGAGGGACGGCATTCCAATGTGGGAACCTTGCTGTTTGCCGTAGGCTTTACCTTGATGATGACGTTGGATGTTGCACTGGGATAAAGGGAGGCGTGTATATGCAGATATATCGAAAAACAACGCAGCAAATGATGGCGGATACAAGAGACAAATTGATTTTGGATCTGCGAAAGGACAGAGAATTTCGGCTGGGAACCATTCCGGGCGCGGTGCATATCTATTGGGAAGATCTGCAAAATCAGATGCAGGAGCTGCCAAAGGACAAGCCGATTTATATGATGTGCTATACCGGAGAAACCAGCGATGAATTTGCACAGTGGATGCAGGAGCACGGCTGGGAAGCGTACAGCATAGAGGACGGATACCGAGGATTTTATCGTTGGCAGATTACACAGGAATAACAGACAGAAAAGCCTTCCGGCGGGAAGGCTTTTTTTACGTCTATCGGGATAATCGACACGAAATCTTAATACCCAAATTACCTGAAATACGCTATACTAAGAGCATATACGCGCGGATATGCGCGCAAAGACTTGAAAATGGTCGAAAAATGCTTTACAATAGGAAGAAATTTGTAACCATGTAAACAATACGTGTGAGGATGAGAAAAAATCAAATGAAACTGTTGAGTTTTGCTGTTCCGTGCTACAATTCGGAAGCGTATATGGAAAAGTGTATTGAGTCTCTTTTGCCGGGCGGGAAAGATGTGGAAATTTTGATTGTTGACGACGGCTCGTCAGATCGAACGGCGGAAATTGCAGACGCGTATGCAGAGCGGTATCCGGGCATCATTCGCGCCATTCACCAGCCAAACGGCGGACACGGCGCGGCGGTCAATACCGGCTTAAAAAACGCCGCGGGCATCTATTTTAAGGTGGTGGACAGCGATGACTGGCTGGATCGCGATAGCTATTTGCGCGTGCTCAAGCGCCTGCGGACGCTGATCAAGCTGAATACACTGCCGGATATGTTCCTCGCCAATTATGTGTATGAGAAGGAAGGCAGCAAGCACAAGAAGGTCATGCGTCAGAAGGGCTTTCCGAAAGAGAAAATGTTCGGGTGGGACGATGTCGGACATTTGGCCAAGGGTCATTATATTTTGATGCATTCGGTGATTTACCGCACGCAGATGCTGCACGACTGCGGATTGCAGCTGCCGGAACATACCTTTTACGTTGACAATATTTACGTGTACAAACCGCTGCCGTATGTCAAAAACATGTACTACATGGATGTGGACTTGTATCGGTATTACATTGGACGAGAGGATCAGTCGGTCAACGAGCAGACGATGATTCGGCGCATTGACCAGCAAATTCGCGTCAATAAAATCATGTTCGCGGATGTCAATTTGCTGGCGGTCAAAGATAAAAAATGCCGCCGATACATGTTTAATTATCTGGAAATTGTCACGACCATTACCGTGACATTGGCGATTTTATCCGGCACAAAGGAAAATCTGAACAAGCGCGACGAGCTGTGGTCGTATATGAAACAGACGGATAGACAGCTGTATAACAAGCTGCATCACAGCGTCATCAGCCGATACATGAACCTGCCGGGAAGAACGGGACGGTTCTTAGGCAAAGTAGCATATCGCATTTCCCGCAAAGTCTACGGATTTAACTAAATAAACAGATAAAAAGTGTCTCTGAGCGTGTTCAGAGACACTTTTGGTATTTATTGCCAATACTGTACAAAATTTCCTTCTATCAGAAGAAAGTTGACAACCGGTTTTGTGATGCCTATAATGTAGTTTGTATAAAAATTCAAAAGATTGGTGGAAGACAAATACATGAGTAATTTGAAAATCGGTCTGCCGCGCGCCATGCTGTACCATCGGTATTCGATGTTGTGGACAGTGTTCTTCCAGCAGTTGGGCGCAGAGGTAGTAACCAGTCGGCCGACGGACAAGGAGATTTTGGATCAGGGCACCGCACTGTGTGTGGATGAAGCCTGTCTGTCCGAAAAGATTTATCTGGGACATGTGAAATCACTGATAGGCACGTGTGACTATATTCTCGTGCCGCGCATCAGTAACTTTGGGCACAAGCATATGATGTGTGTGCGCTTTGAAGCGATGCCGGACATTGTCAAAAATGTATTCCGAGATGTTCCGCAGAAATTTTTGACGTATAATTTGGACGTGCTGCAAAAACAGGATGAGAAAACTGCCTTTTACGGCATGGGAAATCAGCTCGGGTTTGACAAAAAGACCATCAAAAAAGCCTATGCAACGGCAAAGGCTGTGGAACAGCGTGCATGGAAAAAGCAGCTGGCAGAGCAGGAGACCTTGTACAAGTCTGCGGGCACGAAAATCCTCGTTGCAGGTCACAGCTATGTCATAGAAGACCCGTTTTTGGGAAAGCCGGTTATGGATGTCCTGCGCAAGCTGGATGTCACGCCGATTCGAGCAGACATTACCGAGCGCGAAACCGCTTCCAAACGCAGTACCATACTTTCCCCGACGATTAAGTGGGAGCTGAACCGCGAAATCGTCGGCAGCCTGATGGCAAATAAAAGCAAGGTGGACGGCATCATTTTACTCAGTGCGTTTCCGTGCGGACCGGACTCTATGATTGATGAGATGATTCAGCGCCGCATGAAGGGCGTTCCGATTCTCACGTTGACGCTGGACGCGCAAAGCGGTACCGCGGGTGTGGAAACCCGATTGGAAAGCTTTGTCGACATCATTCACTTTAAGGAGGGAACATTATGACACCGGTAGAAATTCCGTCTACGTCAAATCAGAAAAAAATTATGTTCCCGCGCATTGCCCATTACAGCGGCGTGATTCGCTATTTTATCGAAGTCTGCATGGGACAGAAATACATCCTGCCGCCCAAAATGACGCGGCATACGCTGGAAATCGGCGCACGATACAGTCCGGACACGGTCTGTACGCCGTTTAAGAGCACACTGGGATGCATGATTGAAGCGCTGGATTCGGGCGCAGATACGCTGATGATGTCACACGGTCTGTGCCGTCTGGGTTATTACGGTGAATTGCAGGAGCAGATTCTTCGAGACCTCGGTTATGAATTTGATTTTATCAATCTGGCTGCGTACAGCACCGGAAAGAAAAAGGACTTATTAAAAGTCCTCAAGCGCATCAATCCGAAAATAAAGTATACGCGTATCATCCCCGGAGCAATGGATGCGCTCAAGCTGCTGGAGTACATTGATGAAGTGACGGACGAGTATTATCAAAATTGTGGATTTGACCCGTCCGGTGCGTACAAAAAAGCATATAAGCAGTTCTTGCGGGAGACAGAGCGCGTATCATCTCGACAGGATATGGACCGAATCTATCGGGAAGTAAAGAAGGTATTCAGCGACACGCCGCTGGATAAACCGGCGGAGCCGCTGCGTGTCGGCATTGTCGGTGAGTTCTTTACGGTTATGGATCCATTTTCCAATTTGGATTTGGAACAGACCATCGCAGATATGGGCGTGGAGGTACATCGTTGGATGAATGTATCCAACCGCATGGTGCATTATCCGGGCGAAAAGAACATGAATGCGAAGATCAAAGATCTGTGCACGTATGAAATGGGGCCGACGTCTACGGCAAATATTTGGGCTGCGCGGGAGTACGCGCGCCGCGGATTTGACGGTATTATCCATGTGAAATCTGCCGGATGCACGCCGGAGATTGATGTCATGCCGGTCTTGCAGACTATCGGCGCAGAAGAAAAGATTCCGATTCTGTATTTGACCTATGATGTACAGACCGGCGAAGCGGGTCTGATGACGAGACTGGAAGCATTTTATGATATGATTGCAATGAGAAAGGATGTATTTTAACGGATGGGACGTCAACATGCATATCTTGGAATCGATGTCGGTTCCATTTCCACCAAAGGCGTGATTATAGATAAACAGAACAATATTTTGGCGAGTGCGTACATTTGGACACAGGGAGATCCGATTGGCGCCGTCAAGAAGCTCGTCGCACTGCTGGAAAAGCAGTTTGACAAGCAGCAGTACAAAGTCGTGGCAACCGGCACGACGGGCAGTGCGCGCAAGCTGGTCGGCGTTATTGTCGGCGCGACCATGGTAAAGAACGAAATTACCGCACACGCTGTCGGCACGACGACATTTTATCCGGAGGTTCGCACGATTTTGGAAATCGGCGGTCAGGACTCGAAAATTATTCTGGTAGAAAATGGCGTGGCGGTAGATTATGCGATGAATACGCTGTGTGCTGCCGGAACCGGCGCATTTTTGTCCAGTCAGGCAAAGCGTCTGGGTATAAAATTCCATT
>OQVS01003043.1_pt1 | contig 10303 bp, 10 predicted proteins | sample 1691601 | NCBI WGS metagenome assembly OQVS01 (sample SAMN03418268, study PRJEB22391) | human gut metagenome | biome: human-gut; feature: organic feature; material: feces | host: Homo sapiens | place: Tanzania | collected 2013-01 | reverse complement strand
TCCGCCATTCTGGTATAGAAATTAACTTTCCTTGTCTCTTTCTCCTCGCCGATCACAAGTGAAACCTGAAGTACTGCCTCCTGGATTTTCATACGAAAGCATTTAATAAGACGGATGTAGATTCATTGAATATTTATCTGGAACCGGGAGATGAGAGTGATAATACAACTTATCAGACCGTCAACATTCATTCAGACATTTCCCATATTCAGTGGGGAACTATGCAGCCACAGTTGCTTGGTGATGTGCGTTGGAGCATAAAGGAAAGTAATAGTGTGTATACATCTCTCCTTGCGAATTACAGAGTTTCCTGCGTGGATGATGCAGGTGAAAATGCAGTGTATGACATTAAGGAATTTTTCCGTGTGAGAATTGCAGGAACTACAATTTACCTGTTGGATTACAATCGTGATATGCAGGAAGTATTCAGCGAGAACAGAAGTGTGATTGATGGAGATGGGATTTTGCTTGGAGTTACACCTTCGGATGTTCCATATGAGACAAATGAGAAAGAAACGATTGCAGCGTTTGTTGAGTCCAGAAACCTTTGGATGTACAATAAGAGTTCGAATGAATTATTAAATATTTTCGGATTTGCAGATGCAGATACGACAGATGAAAGAAATCTGAATGATCAACATGCAGTTCGTATCATCAGTATGGATAACAGTGGTAATCTTGCGTTTGCTGTGTATGGATATATGAATCGTGGAGAACACGAAGGAGAAGTTGGTGTCGGAATCTATTATTTTGATGTAGAGAGAAATCTGATCCAGGAGAAAGCATTTATACCAAGTAAGAAGTCCTATGCAATCGCAGCGGATGAGCTTGGCAAGATGGTTTATTATAATCATGCGGAAGAGCAGTTATATGTTTTGGCAGACGGAACTTTGTATCAGGTAGATCTGAAAAAGAATAAACAGACAACACTTGCAGAGAATCTTAAAACGAGGGCGATGAGTCATAACCTGCTTTGAGGGTAAGGACGGAGTGTCCGACTTGGAAACTATCGGCTGATTGTTCTCGTACATCGTAATGACGGCATCATCCAGAATCATTGCCTCATCTTTGAAAATTTCGAGGGCGAGTTCAGGTTTTATATTGAAAAATTCGCGGTTTTGACGGATGCGGAGATCCGTCAGACGGTCAATGGCCTTGTGAATCTTTTTCTCCACGACGTCATATTTCAAGGTCTGGAGTGTGGCGTAGATTTCAAACGGAAGTGGCACGGCAGTATTATCCAACTCCTTTGAGCGGATATCGACAGGACGGGAGCTTTTGCCTATCTTGACCCAATCTTCTCTGAAACTGGGATTTGTGAGGATGTAAACGTATCCGGGTTCTTTATTGGCCATTGAGTGGTGATTTCTATAATTTGTGAAGTTACCATTTTTCGCTGAAATAATCAACTCACATATTCCGGAGCTGTGTCTGCCTCTTAAAACTGAACAAGTTGGCAGGAGAGAATAGCTCACATAATTCGGATTACTTGCTGATTATCAGGTTATTAGAACCGTTACACGCAACAAGATGACATGCCAAGTCCCATATTTTTTCATGAGACTTGGCATGGGTGCATTTACGCAATTCATTGACACATAGACATTTAGCAAAAAAAACAGGCTGCCAACTTGTTCAAAAAAAACAGGCGCAGCAAACAGTCCAGGTCTAGCAAAGGGTGCAGGTTTAGCAAACGGTGCAGGCGTAGCACCCACAACGCAATTCAGAGATCCGTAGCAGAACCGGACCTACCTCGGCAGCGGGCGGTCGAAGCGGTAGCCGGCGGCGGTCAGGCGGTCGAGGAGGGTGGAGAGGAGAGACGGGGCGGCGGAGAGACGGTCGTGGAGGAGGATGACGGCGCCGGGATGGAGGTGGCGCATTATGCGGTCAGCCACGCGGGATTCCCAGTCAGGGCGATTGCAATGCATTGTGTCAAAACTCCTTATGCTCCAGCCGACAGTTTGGAGTCCGAGGAGTTTTACGGAGCGGGCAATCGTGGGATTCACCACGCCGAACGGAGGACGGAAAAGACGGATCTCTTCGCCGGACAATGCTTCCAGAGTTTTTTTACAGCATAGAATATCCTCGGTCATGCGCGACGCAGAGTAAAGCGGAAACAAATTCTCATGACCCCACGAGTGGATTCCTATCTTATGTCCATCTGCAAGCGCCTGACGGACAATATCTTCGTTTCCGGAAATATTCTTGCCTATGATAAAGAAGGTTGCGCGGGCTCCATGTTTACGCAAAACGTCCAGGACCCCGGTGGTGCAAGTCGTATTGCGCAAAACATCGGCATATCGTTCACCCCGGACCGGTCCGTCGTCAAAGGTCAGATAGACGACTTTCCCGGTTGCACGTTCACGACAAAAAGCCTTCAGATACACGCCCGACCTGATACTTGCGGATGCCCAGAAAAGGAAACCGCAGACAGACAGGACAATGCAGATGATAACGAGCGCCGACATAGGGAATTACAATGCAAAATCATTGGAAATCAATGCCATGACACCGTCAGGATTGACATCGTCCACGTACAGGGTCATCGGACCGGAACCATTAGTGGAGAGGCGGTCGGCGATGATGACGGGAAGCATTGACCCGAAAGCGCCATATTCGGAAACAAGGCTGCTGCAACGGACGGTATCATAAACAGTCCCGTGTCCGGCACATGCTGAAACGAATTCATCCACAGGACAGAACGCCGGAGCCATGCCCAAAATCCGTGCAGGACCGCCGACTGAAGAAAGAAGCAATGCGCCCGCACCTTCACCGAGAGGCATAAAATCGCCATTGTCAGCACGATACAGCCCCAGACGACGGCGCAGCACATCCACTTCCGGTGTAATCTCATCGAATCCTCCGACAAGCACATGCTGCCCCGGATGTTCATCCAGAAGCATGACGGCATCGGCAAATGATGCCATGAAACCGGACGCATGCTGGACGTAGGTGGTATTGTAACTTCTTATCTTTCTTATCAATGCGATGTAGCCGGATGCTGTATTGAAAGTGGACTGCATGAAAGGCGACGGATTCAGAAGGTCCTCGTCACGGTCATAAATATTGTTGCCGAAAGAGACGGTATCTTTCATGAAGCCCATCCCCGTAAACGTCACTATACCAGCCACGTCCTCGGATACGACATCACCCAGCGCCTGCAAGCCGCAATACACGGACATTTTCAGGAGCCGCCCCATACGGCGCCGCAAATTGGCATCGGTTATCACCGGTTTATAGTCAGGTTCGGACGCGGACAAAGGCAGCGCCGCCGCACCGGCTATATAACATGGTTTCTCCGGAACTATCATCAACTTGCTCATACTCTGGAAAATATCAATGATACACAATTGCCGCTGAAACCGAATGCCGAAGACATGGCATGATTCGCATGCAACAACCCGATTCCGTCATAAGGCACCAGACCGGTTTCTTCAACAGGTCTCCCCCACTTTATCTGTCGCATAAACCAGAAATCATTGGTTTCCAATGCTTTGCAAACCAGAGCAGCTTCTATTCCTTCGGACGCGCCAAGCGTATGCCCGATGAACGGCTTTACGGAACTGAACGGCGGAACGCAGCCTCCGAAAACCCGCAACATGGCATTGCTCTCGGCAAGGTCATTCACTTGGGTTCCGGTACCATGGGTATTCACAAAGCCGATTTCACCCGGTTCCAGTCCCGCAAGTTCCAATGCGGCTATCATTGCCAATCCAGGCCCTATTCCCTCAGGCGTGCTGGCCGTCTGATGGTACGCCTCATTGGCATTGCCCCAGCCCGAAACCTTACAGTAAGGACGGCCTGATTCAGCCGTAAGTACCAGATAACCTGCACCTTCACCAAGATTGAGACCAGCGCGGTCTTCACTGAACGGACGGCAGATTTCCGGATCAAGGATGCGGAGCGAATTGAATCCGTTCAATGTGAAACGGCACAGTGAGTCCACGCCCCCGACGATGGCGCAGTCAGCCATACCATGGCGTATCATTCTGGCTCCCAGCATTATGGCATTGCCGGCGGCAGAACATGCAGTACTGACAGTCGACACCAGGGACGGCTCACCTATAATATCCTGATTCACAAGAAATTTCACCATGGCAGAAGTCACGGCACCGGGTGAATGCATTTTAAGTAGTTCCGCATTCCCTTCCTCCAGATTCTGACGATGCGCCGACCAGAACACTTCGCTCAAGTCCATTCCCCCAACGGAAGTACCTGATATGAAGACGGTTCTGCCATTTGTCCTGACACCTCTGGAAAAGGCATCCGAGACAGCCTCCTTGACAGCCTTCAGGCCCAAAAGAGCTGTCCTGCTTACAATCTCATCCGGATTGATACCAAGTTCCGTTTTAAGTTCAGTATCAGACAGATGCACCTCCCCTACCGGGGAATCTACACATGTTTCGATACGTTCCGGCTTGGCAAGACGCGAACACCCCAGGAGCATACTGGAGACCGTTTCCCCAAGATTGCCCCCGGCAGCCGAAACCACGCCGGCCCCGCTCACGTATACATTCGGGCCCAAGATTATTTGTTCTGGTTAGCCCTGATACAGTCGGCCATCGTCTTGACCGAATAGAACACCTGCTTCCCTTCGGCAGGATTCTTCAACTTGATGCCGTAATCCTTATCCAGAAGGAGTATAATCTCCAGAGCATCAATCGAATCCAAGCCCAGACCATCCTCGCCGAAAAGCGGAGCCTCCGGATCAATGTCTTCAGGTGTAATCTCTTCAAGATTCAGCGCGTCAATGAGTTGCGCTTTCAGTTTTTCTATCAGCTCGTCCATATAAATTTCAAATTAATTCTCACAAAAATAGCCATAATCCGCTGCAACTGCAAGATGTCAGTTCTGCCGCTCCAGAAGTTTGAACACAGCCTCATATTTGCCTGCAATGCAGTCGAAATATCCTATCATACAATATTTGAGGTCCTGCGCAGCCATCATCAGTCCGGCATATTGACGGATGTCGCGCATCTGCCTGTCATCCGACCAGAACCATGTATTTTCCCCTTTGATATGATGCCGGATGGAAACTTCACCGGCAGCCACATTCGGCAGAGTATATACGAAAACGGCAGGGCTGGCACCCGCATCTCCCTCACTGTCAATAATCTGCTGATGTTTCATATCCGTATCGAGACAGCCGTAACGGCCAGACAAAACCATTCCGCATTCTTCCTCGCCGAAGTCAATGCCCTCCAGCAGCCTGTCAGCAGCGACATATGCCAGCTTACAGAAATCATCCATCTTGTAGAACTTCATGTTCTGCCCGCCCCCGGCCTTGAACGCATCACGGATAAACGCATGATAATCAGCATTTTCATCAGCAAAAACAACTTCGCCGTCCACCTTCACGCTGCCGTCACAGATCACCACTTCACGGCATTCGCGGAAAGCAATATCCAGCAATCCGCCGACTTCGCCGCCACCGCAGCCGCCCGATTCCAATATCACCGCAGCATTGGTCCCGCCGAACCCCGAAGCCGTTTTAAGACAATGACGGACAGCGTTTTCGCCCAATTCGCGGTTCGCGGCAGACACGTTCAACGGCATCGGCACGCCCAATTCGGAAAAACCTGCCGTTCCGGCACAGACACCTCTTTTCAATTCCTCTGCGGCAATGATTGTTTCAATGACTCCCGAGGCGCCCATCGTATGGCCGAAATACGGCTTGAGGCTCTGGGCCGGAACATCTTGAAGTCCGGCAAGCGAGGCCGCTTTCGATTCCATTTCATCATTGTAAGCCGTGGCGGTGCCGTGCATCTGCAACATATCCAGATGCCGGGGAATCACCCCTGCCTCATCCATGGCCATGCGCATTGCGAAATACAATCCGTCACCGGTTCTGGACGGGCCTGAAATATGGTTCGCATCATCGGTTATCGCTCCGCCTGAAATCGCCACGTCACTGTCGGAGAGGCGGTTCCTTGTCAGAAGGATTGCCCCGCATGCTTCGCCCAGGTTCAGGCCGCAGCGCGATGCGTCATAAGGCCTGCAAACCTCATCATCCAATGATTTGAACGAAGCGAAACCACTGGTAATGAACCGGTTCTGTGTATCTACCCCGACTACGACAGCATTGTCACAAACGCCGGAAAGAATCATTCTTCTGGCGATTACGATGGCTGAAACGCCGGAGATGCAGGCATTGGAAATAACCCGGATGCGCGCAGCCGGGAATCCTGTCATTGCCCCGATTCGGGATGCCATCTGCCCGAAAAGCAGCGGGGCGTCATCTGCCGGGACGTGAGGGCCTTCCCCGCATCGGCCTTCCAGAAGGGAAACATTGCCCTTGGCGGAAGCGATGATCATCAGAGTCCGGCCGTCCGGAGCGCCAGCAAAAACATTCTTGACACATTCAGCTGCAAGGAGTTCCGCACGAGTATATTCTTCGCCGTACTTTGCGCGGAGAGCCGCATAGACCGCCTCGGGAATTATCCCGGCCATCACGGAAGATTGCGTAACGCGCGGATCCGTGCACAGTTTCACGCCGCTTTCGCCACGCAAAACCGCATCCATGTTCCGCTGCACGCCTTCACCCAGCGAAGTGATCATCGCCGCGGCCGATATGTAAACCTTTCCCGTCAGCATTTCATTTCAGGACGCAACGGATAAGACTATGTCCATATCCCAGATTATCAATGATTTCCACAATCTTCAGACCGGCATTGCCAATCATGTTTTCGAGGTCCCCGCTGAAGAACATCTTGCTGTTCCCGTTCGCCATCGCCGTGAAATAGACGCTGGTCTGCGCCAAGTCGAACGAGGCTGTGTCAAACCTCTGCCTGTCCCACAATGTCTCCATGATAAACACCTGGGTATCAGCTGTTATGCTCTTCGCGACGCGGGTCAATATGCTTACGACCTGTTCCTCGGAAAAGCAGTCCAGGAACTGGCTCATCCAAACCACGTCGAAACCGCCCGGAATCGCCGTCTCAGGCTTGAGGAGGTCGCCAGCGTGGGTATGTATCCGTTCAGATCCAGGTTTATCGTCAATGTTTTTCTCCAGCATGCCGATCTGCTGAGGCAGGTCCATGACGGTAACATTGACATCAGCATATTCGGAAACGCATTTCAACGCAAATCTCCCGGTGTTGCCGCCGATATCGAGAACGCCGGCGGGATTGTCCGCAAACACGTGAGGCAGAGCTTCTTCGAAAGAATTGTCCGAATAGAAATGGTCGAATCCGAACCAGCTTTTCTGGATTTCCGGCTCCAATGAGGAGAGCCCTTCGTACAATGTCGGCCAGTTTCCAAGTTCCTTGAGCCCGGCGGGTTTCCCTGTCTCAATCGCCTCGTCCAGATGGAACATGCCCTTATAGTTCACGTCATGGTTGAAGTCAATGTCGGCTTTCACCATAGGGTCATTCAGCAGGAACCACCCTATCTTGGAAATAGTGAAACGACCGTCGTTGTAAAATACCGTTCCGGCCGTGAGAGACGACTCCAGAAGGACCTTGGTCCCGTACATTGAAATGCCTGACGCTGAAGAGATTTCGGCGATGGTAAGGCCGGCAGGATTGTTTCTGCCCGCTTCTTCCAGCATGGCGAAAATACCATATTTGATCATCAGGCGGCTGACCTGAAAGACAATCGGCGCAAATGCAATCTGATGTGCAACACGTTGGGCATCAGCGGCCGACATCCGGTACCCGTTATATTTCTTGTCCATAATAATCAGAGGTTCATTTATTTCGCAATCCCCAGAAATCATAGTAATTATACCATTGTTCAGGATGTGCAGCAAGTTCTTTTTCCAATGCCCGTACAAATTGTTCAAGGACAATGTTTTCCGCACCTTTCCGGTGCTCGGGCTGATCAATCATTGAAAATGAGAAGCGGTAGGTCATGTGCGGCTCGCGTACGGAGAAATAGAGCAGCACCGGAACACGCATCCGCGCAGCCAGATGGAATACGCCGAACGGAAACCTGGCCTCGTGCCCCATCAATGATGATGTCATGAGTTTCTCTTCATTGACATACCTGTCTCCCAGGAAACATACCAGTTCTCCCCTGTCCAGCGCCTCAGTGATCATGAAGATATGCGCGAGGTTGTCCTTGTTTACAGGTATTATCTTGAACGGGGCGTCGGACTTCTGGTTTTCTTCCAGAACTTCCTTTATATCAGCATGTTCATTGTCATACATCACGAGGTTCAGCTTGGTGCCGTACCGCTTGAAAAACGGTTCGCCGGCAGCCCAGTTGCCGAAATGCGCACCGATTATAATCGCGCCGCGTCCTGCCACGACGGCATCTTTCAGCAAGTCGAAATCCTCGAACTTATAGTTGTATCTGTCTGACAATCCGGAAGATATCGCCACTTTGTCAATGATTGACTGTCCGAAGGAGAAGTAGTTCCGGAAAATGAAAGCCGCCGACTTCAGCCTGCCGTAACCGAGAATTTTCCGTGCATATCGCCAGATGTCGGCTGTCGAGGAAGGTGCTGCCGCAATGAAATACAGGGCAACGAAGAACAGCAGGAAATATGCGGCCTTCACGCCGCAATGCCTTATCAGAAAAATGAATATCTGATAGCCCGTCTTTCCACCCCGGGATTTTCCCTGCCATTGTTCCGCCATAGGTTCAATGTTTACTGACGGGTTTCGGCCCCTGAAATCTTTCCGTAAAGAAAGTCATAGAAATCGGAAAACGTCCGGATTCCGGCGAAGTCTTCCTTCTTCATTACATAACCGAAATTCTTCTCGACGATCACCACGATGTCCACAATGTCCAGACTGTCCAGGTCCAGCACTTCCATTAGTGGTGCATCAGGCTGCATATCAATGATATCCGCCTCAAATTCTTCCGACAATATATTATTGACTTTAGTGACAAGTTCTTCTTTGGTCATCATGGAATCAGCATTAAACATCCAAAATTCTCCTCAATATCAGGTTTACGAAGTTATAGCATTTTTTCGGCTTGTGCAAATCGGAGAAATAATATAAATTTGGATAATTTATCATTGACAATGAACTTTTCCGCTTCATATATGCGCCTCACCCTCATCACCGCCGCTGCAGTCATCTTGCAAGCATTTGCCTTCCCTCTTGCTTACGGAATGGAATCTGCTCCGGATTCCTCAAAATTCGGGCATAGAATGGGTATAGACACGCGTGGGGCATGGCTGATCCCGACCAATGATTTTTTTCGCGGAGAGAATTATCTGGGGCATCGTTTGAACAGCGCTGCATCCTTCCACCTGAAATATGCATTCACTTTTCCGTCATGGAGCCGTGAGGGGTTATTGCATCCCACTGCATATCAAGGCATCGGAGTTGCGTGCAATACATTTTTCGACCACGAGGAAATCGGCACCCCTGTTGCCTTATATGTTTTTCAGGGAGCCAGGATTGCAGACATCGGGCCGAAACTTTCACTGGACTACGAGTGGAATTTCGGCATTTCTTATGGCTGGCATCCGTACGAGGGCCCGTTCGGTTCGTCAGGGACTTCAGACAGCGCAGACAGGCTCAATGACAAGAACACCGTCGTAGGTTCCAAGTTCAACGCATATATCAATGCCGGGCTGATGTTGACGTGGCGGGTCACCCCCTCACTTTCATTGAACGGAGGCATTGACCTGACACATTTTTCGAATGGAAACACGAAGTATCCGAACGCCGGCGTGAATTGTCTTGGCGCGAGGCTCGGGGCGGTTTACGGTTTCGGCAATGCCGGACGTAACGGTATGAACAGCAGTCTTTTAAAAGCCTCAACCAGGCACAAGGAAAGATTCATTGACAGACTGTCCGTCGATGCCGTCATCTACGGTTCCGTCAGGGCCAAAGGCATGATTTACAATGGCCAGGCCGAGATTGCCAAAGGCAAATTCGGGATTCTCGGGGTAAATATCAATCCTCTTTACAGGGTCAGCCGCTGCTTCCAGACAGGCATTTCTGCCGATATCCAGTATGACGAAAGTGCCAATGTCTTCGACCACGTGGCTGATGAACGTAGAGATGACGGCAGTATACAGTTTTATAGACCTGCATTGCGGGAGCAGATTGCGGCAGGCCTTTCGCTCCGCGCAGAACTGACGATGCCGATCTTCTCCGTAGCAATCGGTTTCGGTCACAATGTCATCTACAAGGGCCGCGACATGACAGGATTCTATCAGCTGGCAGCCCTCAAGGCCCACGTCACGAAGCACCTGTTCCTGCACATCGGCTACAAATTGCGCAAATTCCACGACCCCAACAATCTCATGCTGGGCCTCGGCTGGAAATTCGGCGCAAGGACCAATACGTTCTTTTCAAAAAAAGGGTTGTGCAATAGTGGCTTAAAGGCTAAAAGCACT
>OQVS01003042.1_pt1 | contig 10305 bp, 10 predicted proteins | sample 1691601 | NCBI WGS metagenome assembly OQVS01 (sample SAMN03418268, study PRJEB22391) | human gut metagenome | biome: human-gut; feature: organic feature; material: feces | host: Homo sapiens | place: Tanzania | collected 2013-01 | reverse complement strand
GGCATAGACGGTGAGCCTGACGTCGGCATCAGACGCGTCTATATGCCACTGTGCCAGACGCAGACGGAACGGCAATTCTGTCTGGTCGGTGCGTAGGTCGACGGCTTGCGTGCTTTTCTCTTCTATGTCGGGATCATACACGTTGTCGCTGTCGCTCAGGAGTCCGGATGCGTGGCTTTGGTAGCGTGACGTGCGGTGGGTGAAGGTGTTGTCGGGGGCTACTGCCATTGTCTTGCCGCTGCCATACACGAGCAACTCGCCATGGCTGGCGGAATAGACAAGGCCTTCTGCCGATGGGTCTGTGATGCCGGTCGACGTGACGCGCGTGCCTTCATAGCGGCAGAGCTGTCCGTTGCTGTCGATAAATGCCAATCCGTTTTCTGTGACGGCGGCAAGACGCGATGAGGCTACAACCCGTTGGGAGATTCGGGTGGAGGCGGTGCAATGCCCGGATATTGACGCCGTACCTGACGGGTATGAGGTCGTCATACGCAGCCACGGCGTACCCAGAACGGTCTATGATAGAATAAGCACACGCCGCCTGGCGTATCATGATGCCACCTGCCCGTTTGTAGCAAAAATCCATAAAATTGCAATGGAAGCGGACAAAATCGGTGCGCTATTGCTGGTTGCCGGGGATGCTGACCACAGCGGGCCGAGGGTCGCAACTTTGCGTCCCTCCGCCAATAAATCGTATGTCAGCTTGACGGCGCGGTCCACGCCGAAGCAGAACCCGGCCGTTTTGGCACGAATGATCTCCATAGCTTGGCTCCTTTTTGATGTCGGGGCGTCGATGACGCCGCCCCTCTACAGCTTACGGCTGCTCACTTTTTTCAGGCAGCGGCTCCGGCTCCGGTGCAGCCTCCACGGCGGGCACGGCAAACGCATTGTCGGCCAACAGCTGCTCAAGCTCATCGCGCAGGCGGTTCTTCATGCGGCGCAGCTCGGCCATCTTGTGGCTCTGGTCCTTGATCTGCAGCTCCTCGGCCGGGATGGGGGTGCCGAACACGATGCGGATTTTGCAGAAAAGGTGTATCCTGCCATCCTTGCTGCCATAGATGATGCGCACAGGCAGCATGTCCGCACCGGCTGCGGCGGCAATGACAAAAGCGCCGCTCTTGATCATGCCGAGCTTGCCGGTCTTGGTTCGGGTGCCCTCGGGGAAAATCATAACACCGGTGCCGTTTTTGCACTCGTTCGTGATTTTTTCCAGCGTGACGGTATCGCCCTTATTCGCCGCGGCGGTGTTGATCTCAATGTTATTTTGCAGCGATGTGGACGCGACAAACTGGATGAGCGCCACGGTTGCCACCGCCAACGAGGACATCATTCAGCATATCACAAACATCTGCAAGCGCGACCCGCGCACCGGCAAGGTAACCACCGGCGGTATCGTGACGGTAAGAGACAGCACAGACAACTGGTATCTCTCTTGGACCATCAACCGCCAGCCGCAGTTCAAATCACAGGACAAAAACACGGTGCTTGTGTGGCTGTACTCGCTCAACACCAATATTGAGGGCAATTATGTGAAGAAGGCCATGCGCGACTGCACCGGTGAGGAGGTCTGCCGAGAATGGCTGTATCACATCGGCATCCCGACCGAGAACATCGACGCGCTGGCACACGATGCCTGCAACACAACTACTTGCTTCATGCCGTATATCAACGCGTTCTTCCAGCCCCGCAAGGAATCCGACCGCCCGAAGGTTGTACCGGATGGCGCAGTCAACTTTGCTTTTATCGGTCAGTTCGCTGAAACGCCGCGCGACACCATCTTTACCACCGAATATTCCATGCGTACCGGTATGGAGTCCGTGTATACGCTGCTGGATATTGACCGCGGTGTACCTGAAGTCTGGGGCAGCAAATACGATGTGCGCGAACTCCTGCGCGCCTGCTATTATGCCATCGACAAAAAGCCGCTCAGTCAGGCCAGCCTGTCCTTCACAGAGAAACGCATGCTCAAGATTCTCTTGAAAAAGACCAAGGGCACCGACATCGAAATTCTGCTGAAGCAAAGCGGACTCATCGAATAACATCATACGAAAAAGACCCGCAGACAGCACGTCTGCGGGTCTTTTTCGTATGATGTATTACTGATTTTGAATGCCGCCAATCATTGCCGGAATAAACTGTTTTTTGCGCGAAACAACGCCCTTGAGCAGCAGCGGCTGCCCCTTCTTTACCAGACAATGGAAGGCATTGCTGAGCAGCAAATCCGCATCCTTGCCCGCAAACAGAACCTCGCTGGACTGATCCAGAATGTTGGTCACGAGATAGAAAATCATGTCTACATTTTCCTTTGCCAAAACCTGCTCCATCTCGCCTTGCAGCATTTCCTTTGCCATTTCGCGGTTTTTTGCGCTGACATAGCTGCCCTGACCGACACCAAAGCGGATGCCGCCGCTGGCGAATACCTTATAGTCCTGTGTCAGCACCTGTTCTGCTGTGCGCTCCTGCAGATTCTCGCCCGCTTCAAACATTTCCTGTGCAAACTGGTCAATATCAATGCCTGCAATTTCCGCCAGCTTGCGCGCCGCATACTCGTCCTGCGCCGTGCAGGTCGGAGAGCGGAAAATCAGCGTGTCCGACAGAATGGCACTGCACAAAATGCCCGCCATATTCGGCTCGATTTCCACGCCATTCTCTCCATACATCTGATAGATAATGGTTGCCGTGCAGCCAACCGGATGGTTGCGGAAATACACCGGACTGCTCGTCTCCAGATTGCCAATGCGATGATGGTCAATAATTTCTAAAATTTCTGCTTCCTCGAAGCCATCGACGCACTGGGTCTTTTCGTTGTGGTCAACGAGAATCAGCTGTTTTCTCTGCAAGTTGAGCAAGTTACGGCGGGAGATAACGCCCTGATAATATCCCTGCTTGTCCATGACGGGGAAATAATTATGACGCACACGGCCCATGATTTTTTTCGCTTCTTCAATCGGCGTATCCAACTGAAACGAAATCATCGCTTTTGCCATTGGATGGCGAATCGGAATACTCTGATTGATGAGACACGATGCCGCATAGGTATCATACGGGGTGCTGATGACCGTGCAGTTGTGCTCCTTTGCAATTTTGATGATGGTTTTGGCGATTTTCGGGGTCATGCACACGACCAAGCACGCCGCTTCCAGCTCAATGGCGCACAGCTGCGCCTCGTAGCGATTGGCAACCAGCACAATATCTCCCGGATCAACCATATTTTCCATTGCTTCCGGACTGCCCGCCGCGATAACAATTTTGCCCTGATCGAGAATCATATCGTGATCGCCGGTAATCAGCGTGCCGTGCAGCGTCTCTACGATATTGGCAATCGGCGTGCACGCATTGGATACCGCGTGCGGATCCAAGCTGTCCATATTTGCCATTGCCAGACGTTTCAAGGTGATGAGACCTTCCGGCTTGTTGTCGTTCGTCGTAATCGGCAGCGTCGTGATATCCTGATCTCGCATGGTCTCCCATGCGCGGCGCAGCGTCATATTTCCATCCACGCCGTCGATATATCGAATGTCAATATCGCTGACCGTCGCATGAACATCCAAACACATCTCCGGCGGCTCCATATGGAATTTTTCCAAGACAAACGCCGTTTCCTGATTGATCTCTCCCGCTCGTCTCGGCTCATAGGACCGTTCTGAAGTCAAATTCTTCAGATTTGCGTAAGCGATTGCAGAACAAATGGAATCTGTGTCCGGATTTTTATGTCCGATGACACAGATGCTCCGCTGCATCGCATTTTTCATCTTCATTTTGTTTCCTCCCATACGTATATTCCCAACCTCATTAGTTATATCGTAAAACACCATATACCAAATGTCAACCGCTATCGCACGCTGTCTTTGTTATTTTTAACACGCTTTTGTGTCAAACGCTGTGCCACAGCAAACTACTTCTTGACAATCTGTCGTTTCTTGGTAAACTGGATGTAACAAGTTGAAAAGAGAGTAGTTTTATGACGCATCAATCCCACCAAAAACGCCAATCGACACCCCAGCAGCTCCCGCCTTCCCGCCGCAGGGAAATCGCGCGCCGCAAGCGCAAACGCCGCAGACAGATTCGGCGCATCAGCCTGCTTCTCGTTCTCGCGGTGTTGTTTCTCCTGCTCGCCACGCGCGGCGTAAGCTGTGTTCGTCAGACATTGTCACAGCATTCGGAGAGCAAATCCTCCCACTCTTTTTTATCCAGCAATGACAACAAGAAAAAAACCGTAAAGCCCGGCAGTCTGTCGCTCATCGCAGTCGGTGACAATCTCATGCACAACACGCTGCTCACAGACGCCGCGACCAGCGACGGCTACGACTTCACGCCGTTTTATTCGGAAATCAAGCCGTATGTGCAGGCGGCGGATATCGCCGTCATCAATCAGGAATCCCCGCTCGGCAAGGGCAAGGCGGAAGGCTATCCGAGCTTTAACACCCCGCAGTCCTGCGGTGACGCGCTGGTTGACGCCGGTTTCGACGTCATCTCGCAGGCAAACAACCACATCATGGATTCTACATCCAGCGCCGTCTATGACACGATGGACTATTGGGATTCTCAGGCAAAAAACGGCGTCATCCGCATCGGCATCAGCCGCGACGCAGAGGATCGCGCCACCGTCCGTTACGTCAAGCGCAACGGCATCAAGGTCGGTTTTCTCGCCTATACCTATGGTCTCAACGGCGCGCGCTTGCCGGACAGCAATCCGGATCTTGTCTCTCTGATTGACAAGGATACGATGAAAAAAGAGCTTGCCGCAGCAAAGGAAAAATGCGATGCGGTTGTCGTTGTCATGCACTGGGGTGAGGAATATCACCAGACGCCCAACGAGGAACAGGAAGATCTCGCTGAATTTCTGACGGAAAACGGCGCGACACTCATTATCGGCGCGCATCCGCACGTCTGTGAACAGGCGGACTGGGTTGAGTCGGAAAACGGCAACCGTGCCTTTTGCATCTACTCTCTCGGCAATTTCATCTCGGGCCAGAACAAGGCGGAAACCATTGTCGAGGGCATGCTGCAGGTGACCTTGACGCGAGATGAAACCGGCACCGTAACGGTAGAGAACCCCGGTGTCATGCCGCTGGTGTGCACATCCAGCAAATTCCGCTCGTACCGTGTGATTCCGCTCGATGACTACACACAGGCGATGGCAAAGAAGCACACGCTGGCAGGCCGCTGTGACGTCTCTCCGTCCAACCTGAACAGCATTGCGAAAGATGCCTATGGAAAATATCTGATCGCAAAAACCATTCCAAAAACATATGATACAACATACGCCGAAAAATCCAGCAAAGCATCCGAATCTTAGCGGTATCACCTTGCAATGCCCGTAAAAAATCGGTATAATAATTCTCTGGTGTAAAAATACCATAATTTTGCTGAAAACGAGAGATATTTCGGCTTTTGTATACGAGGATGATTCACATGGTTTACAACAATGTATTAGAAGCAATGGGACATACGCCGATGATTCGGCTGTCCCGCATGGCAGATCCGGACAGCGCACAGATTCTGGTGAAATTTGAAGGTCTGAACGTCGGCGGCTCCATCAAAACCCGCACGGCCTTCAACATGATTGCAGACGCGGAACGCAAGGGACTGCTCCACGAGGATTCCATCATTGTGGAGCCGACAAGCGGCAATCAGGGTATCGGCTTGGCACTCATCGGCGCTGTACGCGGCTATCGGACAATTATCATCATGCCGGACTCTGTCAGCGAAGAACGCCGCAAGCTGGTTCGTCATTATGGCGCAGAAGTCATTCTCATCCACGATGACGGCGACATCGGCGCATGCATTGATGAATGTCTCCAGACCGCTTTGCGCATGGCGAAGGAAGATCCGCATGTGTTCGTTCCGCAGCAGTTTGCCAATCCGGCAAACGCGGACATTCAGCGGCGTCAGACTGCACAGGAAATTCTGGAACAGGTATCCGGCCCCATTGACGGCTTCTGCTCCGGAGTCGGCACCGGCGGCACCATCACCGGCATCGGTGAAGCGCTGCGCGCAGCCAATCCGGACATGACAATCTGGGCGGTTGAACCGGAAAACGCAGCAATTTTGTCCGGCGGCTCTGTCGGCACGCATTTGCAGATGGGCATTGGCGACGGCTTGATTCCGGATATTTTAAACACGCAGATTTATGACCATATCCAGATTGTCACAGACGAAGAAGCGCTGCAAACCGCCAAGGATCTGGCGCGTCTGGAGGGTCTTATGTGCGGCATTTCGAGCGGCAGCAACGTGGCAGCGGCGCAAAAGCTCGCCAAAAAGCTCGGCAAGGGCAAGACGGTCGTGACGATTTTGCCGGACACCGCAGAGCGCTATTTCAGCACGCCGCTGTTTGAAGATTGACAGCCCGTATAATGCTCACGCAGTCGGTCAATACTGACTGTGAGGTGAGAATATGATGAACGATGACTGCACGCTGCTCAATGCCATCCGCCAGACGACAGAGATGGGCGCGGACGGCATTGACGCGGTTTTGCCGTACACCAGCGGCGAATTTCGACAGGCGCTCAAGCAGCAGCGCACAGAGTACCAAAAAATTCACGATTCTGCGGACACCCTGCTGCACAAGCTCGGCGGCGAACCGGAAGATGTCAGCACCTTCACCAAGTGGTCGAGCGAGCTGACCTCCGGACTCAAAACCATGATGGATTCCTCACAGTCCAACATCGCCAACATGATGATTCAGGGAAACACCATGGGCGTGACCAAGAGCATGCAGACCATGCGCCGCTGCGATGTGCAGGATGCAGCGGTCTCGCGCTTGGCGGATAAGCTGCTTGCAACCGAGCGCTCCAATATCACGCAGATGAAATCTTTTTTATAGGCGTGTCAGATGACAGAAAAAGCCGAGGGAATTTTGTCCCTCGGCTTTTGTATTTCCTGAATATCTGCACAAAAATACGGTCTTTTGCCAACTGTGCCGCAAAAACTTTTCGATTTCTTCACAAAAATAATACATAATCTTTATGCAAATTTCATGCCAAATCATTGAATGCCGGAAAAAACTATGCTATGATATTTTTGTTAGCGGACAGAAACGGAGGTAGCTTTATGGAGTATACAATGACACTTGACCCGTCTCTTTGTCCAGATGCGGAGCTGCGCACAGAAGGAACGTTTGCAGGAATGTATTTGCCCAGACCTGCGGCAAATGGGGATGTGCATCTCATCTGGAAGCTCAAAGGCACAGGCAAACAGAATCGTCTGGAAACCATCGCCTCGTGCACGAAACAGCAGCCGGTTTTCATCATCTGCAATTCCAACGGTTCCAACTGCACCGTCATCACGGAAAACGGAGATGAAATCGGAAAACTAAACAAAACCGACGCAAAGCTCTATCATCAGTACGTCGAAAAATTCCGGTATCATGTATACATCAAATCCATCAAACGCGAGCTGGAAAAACCGCGTGTCCGCATCCTTGTGATTGTCCACGAGAGACCGGAACCGCTGCGGCCATAAAAAAAGCCTGAGAGAAAAAATCTCTCAGGCTTTTGTGTTATTCTTCTGCCATGCGGTATCCCACGCCGATTTCGGTTCGGATGTAATACGGCTCTGCCGGATTGTCCTCCAGCTTTCTGCGGATATGTGCCATATTGACGCGCAGAATGCGGTTGTTATCCACGGCATACGGCCCCCAGATGCGGCTGATGATATAGTCATAGGTCAGCACGCGGCCGGGACGGCGGGCGATCAGCTCGACAATCTTATACTCGATCTGTGTCAGGTGCACTTCTTCACCGCGCAGCGTGACCTTGCGGCGCTCAAAGTCTACGGTCAAATCCCGCACACTGTAGCTGCCGCGCGGCATATCGTCGCCGGATTCCAGCTTCGCCTGATGGCGCAGCGCGGTGCGGATGCGGGCGAGCAGCTCAGAGGTTCCAAACGGTTTGGTGATGTAATCATCTGCGCCGAGATCCAGCGCCTCAACTTTTTGGTTTTCTTCCTCTCGTGCGGATACAATCAGAACCGGCACACCCGACCACTCGCGCAGCCAGCGCAGCAGCTCCAAGCCGTCCATATCCGGCAGACCCAAATCCAGCAAAATCAGACGCGGACAATGCGAATTGATAATCGAGCGCGCCAGCGTGCCGGTTGACGCCTGCAGGGTATGATAGCCGTTGGCAGACAAAATCGTCGTGAGCACGTGCGCAATCGGCTGTTCGTCTTCTACAATTAAAATGGTCTCTCCATTCATTTTTCTTCCTCCTCCAGCGGCAGGGTAAATAAGAACTGTGCACCGCCATCCGGATGATTGACCTCCCAGATCTCACCGCCGTGCGCCGTGATAATCGAGCGGCACAGCGTCAGACCGATGCCCAGACCGCCGCGGCGGCTGTCCGGCTGAACCTGTACGGAATCAAACAGATTTTCTTTTTTGTCTTCCGCAATGCCGGGGCCAAAATCCCTGACGGAAAATTCCGCCCATGCTCCATCGCGGCGCAGGCCGATGTCAATGGGGGTCTGTGCATAGCGCACGGCATTTTCCATCAAATTGATAAGCACCTGTACAATGAGTGTGGCATCCATCGGGACAAACAGCATGTCATCCTCCGGCAAATCCACGCGAATTTGTGCATCCGGAAACCGCTTTTTGCACCGAGATACCGCCTCTACAATCACTTCTTCTGCGGCTTCTTCGGATTTTTTCAGCTCTGCCACCTGCGAGACGCGCGTGACAGACAACAGATTTTCCACCATGCGCAGCAGCCACTCTGCATCTTCATGAATGTCTGCGGCGAGCTTGCGCGTTTCCTTTACGCCGATGCTGTCGCCGTTTTCCTCAATCGCCGCGGATGCGCCGATGATGCCGGTGAGCGGTGTGCGCAAATCGTGCGAAATCGAGCGCAGCAGATTGCTTCTGAGCTTTTCTCTGTCCGCTGTCATGGCCGCGCGGTTGCGCTCCTCCGCCAGACGCTGCCGCTCCAGAGAAATGCCTGTCTGTGCCAGAATGGCTCTGACATGCTCTTGAATTTCTTCTTCTGCAATGTCCTTGCTCCACAGCAGACCGATGCATCCCAGCATGCCGCTGCTTCCCGGCACCGGAATATAATGGAATCGGGCATAGGGAGAATGTATGGTACCGACGCCGGTATCGCACACCTCGCGGAAGCAATCGGAAATGGCACTGTGCTCGATGGCATCCGAGACAAACCCGCCGATTTCTCCGACAATGCGCTCCCGGTTTTCGCGGATGTCATTTTCATCCTCTAAATACAGTACCGGACAGCCGAGCTGGTCGTGCAAATACTGCATGGCCAGATCTATCATCTGATCCGCGTTCTGTGCACTGGCAAGTTTTTGCGAAAAATCATACAGCCGCCGGGTATGCTCCTCGCTGTTTTTGGCGCGACGCGCCTGCAGCTTGACGCTGCCCGTCGTCGCGCTGGTCACAACCGCGATGAGCGCCATGGAAGCAAAGATAATCGGATAGCCCGCCGATGTAAAATTAAAAGCAAAAAACGGATCGGTAAACGCATAGTTGACCGCGAATACGCCGATGATGGAGGCGGCGATGCCCCATCCATATCCGTCCGTCACCCGCGCCGTCAGCAGCACGGCAAGCGTAAACACCGCCGTGACATTCGCCGAGCTTTTGGAATAATGCACCAGCAGCGAGGACACCAGACACGCGATGAGGATAATGCCAATCGTAAAGCCCAGATCCAGCACATTCTTTCGGCTTATCGAAATGGACTGCCGTTTTTTTCGTTTTTTCTCATCCATTCAATATTTCCCTTCTTTCAACTGCCTTCCAACCGAATCGACAGTTTTTTGTTTCTTTTGTTTCTATTATACCAATCAGGCTGTGTCGAAACAAGCGTTCCTGCGTTAAGGATTCGTTTCGTCAATCAAGATTCTTCTGTCATATTTGCCGATTTTTCCTCAAAATCCCCCCATGATTTCCAGAAGAAATCTCCATTTTTTCTTAAGATCCTCGATATATTTGTCAAAACCTATTTGCATTTTTATTTTTTATGCTATAATATGGAGAGATACAGGAGGAACACCTATGGATAATATTTTAAAACCAGTTCTGATAGCCGTTATCATCATTTTAGCTGTACTTATTATCTGGAAGGCAAACCGCTTTACGACTGCTGACCAGCCGGAAAAGGAAACAAAAGCTCCCCCGGAATCCAAGAAGCCGTCTCCGGAAAGACCGTCTTCTACTCCGCTGGAATTTTTCATCGTGTATCAGGGCAGACGCGTGCCGGTGACACATTATCCGTTCACCATCGGCAGCCGCAACGACAACGATTTAATTATTACTGACTCCACCGTCTCCCGCCAGCATGCGGA
>OQVS01003038.1_pt1 | contig 10314 bp, 10 predicted proteins | sample 1691601 | NCBI WGS metagenome assembly OQVS01 (sample SAMN03418268, study PRJEB22391) | human gut metagenome | biome: human-gut; feature: organic feature; material: feces | host: Homo sapiens | place: Tanzania | collected 2013-01 | reverse complement strand
TTTTGTGCTCTTTCAGATGCTCGGTCAAATATTTGATGCGTTCGGTCAGAACTGCAATTTGTACTTCCGGAGAACCGGTGTCGCCTTCATGACGAGCGTTGTCGACGATAAGTGCTTGTTTAGCTTCGCTAGTTAACATTGTTGTTTCCTCCTAAAATTTAAGAAATTGCCAGAAGCAGAGCAGCCGTTGGAGTTTCGTACTGCCAGGCTTTGGTTCAAATACTATGATAGTATACCATATCTGCGTCTAAGACGCAAGATTTTTGTAAACTTTTTTATAAAAACTTAAGACAATCCAGCTTATCCTGAGCAAGCTGTTCCTTCAGCGCATCAATACCGGCGAACTTCACCTCGCCGCGAATGCGCTGCACAAACTCAATCGTTAGCGTCTTGCCATAGATATCTCCGCTAAAGCCGAAAATATTCGTTTCCAGCCTTGGCTTTTCCACATCGCCAAAGGTCGGATTTTTCCCGATGTTCGCCATGCCGCCATACACGCCGCCGTCTACGTATGCACGTACAGCGTACACGCCGCCCAGCGGAATTGCCACATGCGCATCCACCAGCTCCAGATTAGCCGTCGGATAGCCAAGCAGTCTGCCGCGCTCATTGCCATGAGCAACGATGCCGCTGATGCTATAGCTGCGTCCCAGCATCTTGGCTGCCTGCTGCACCTCTCCGGCCGTAATCAGGCGGCGGATTTCCGTGCTGCTGATAATTGTTCCATTGTTGCTGATGAGCTTGCGCACAATGAGCTTAAAGCCCAGCGCCTGTGCCGAAGCAGCCAGCGTATAGACATTACCCATGCCGCGCTGACCGTAGGTGAAGTTCTCGCCTACGACAAGACAGCTATAGTTGAGCGCACGCAAGCGCTCCAGGAACTGCTGCGGCAGCAAATCTGCCACCAGCTGATTAAAGGGAATATCAATCAGCACATCCACGCCCAAGCTCTCCAGCAGCTGCAGCTTGACCGCAGGCGTAACCAAGGCCACAGGCACGTGCGCAGGATTTATCCATTCCAGCGGATGGTTGCTGAAGGTAAAGACTGCCAGCTTGGCGCCGGTATGCTCCGCCTCCTGCTTTGCCGTCCCGATGACATCAAGATGACCGCGATGCAGTCCGTCAAATGTGCCCAAGGCCACAACGCAAGGAGCAGCGAAGCTATGCAATTGTTCTAAAGAAGTGATAATTTCCATATTAATCCTCGGGCATCGCGTAATGCATCAAGATTTTTTCTGCCTGCAGACGCTCCTGCTCGCAGCGGACAATGCCTAAAAACTCGTCTGCAGGACCGAGCAGCACATAGCGTCCGTCCGCAGTCCCGGCCAGCGTCGTGCGCACACCGTTGGTAATGCGTGCCGCCTGACGCGCATTCACGCGCAGCTTCGGCAGAGCATCGACCGCCGTTAGCGGCTCCGCTGCACAGCCTTCGGGATTGGCAGCGATTTCCTGCAGCGTAAACGCCTTGTCGATGGTATAAGCACCGACCTGCGTGCGCAGTAAAAAGCTCATTGTGCCGCAGGTGCCTAAAGCCGTCGCCAGGTCCTCACCCAGCACACGGATATAGGTGCCCTTCGAGCAGGCCACACGCACGGTAAAGCTTGTTTCAGTGTAATGCAGAAGCTCCAGCTTATACACCTCAATCGGACGAGCGGTGCGTTCAACCTCCACGCCCTGACGTGCCAGCTGATAAAGCTTCTTGCCGTTGATTTTGATAGCCGAATACATTGGCGGCAGCTGCAGCTGCGGGCCGATGAACTGCGCCAGCACAGCTAAAAGCTGTTCCTGCGTAAACTGCGGCACAGGCAGTGTCTTGACAACCTCACCGCTGTCGTCACCGGTATCAGTCTGCGCTCCCAGCGTAAACTCCGCAATATATTCCTTGCGTCCTTCTACGGCAAATTCTAATAAACGCGTCGCACTGCCCGCAAAAACAGGAAGGACTCCTGCCGCATCTGGGTCAAGAGTCCCCCCATGTCCGATTTTTTTTGTGTTAAGCGCTCGCCGCAGAAAACCAATCACATCGTGAGAGGTCATCTTAGGTGGTTTTAATACATTAAAAATTGCGTCCATGTAATAACCTTTATACCAGCTTGCTCAAAACAGCTAAAAGCTGCTCGCGTGCTGTCTCAACAGGAGCATAAATCGTGCAGCCTGCTGCACGCAGGTGTCCGCCGCCGCCAAAGGACAGCGCTACCTGGGCAACATCAACGCTCTTCGAGCGCATGCTTACACGGATAACCTCCGGCTCCACAGCCTTGAACATAACAGCCACATCCACACCGTCAATATAGCGCGGATAAGAAACGAAGCTGTCTGTTTGAGCATTCTTATCATATAAATCGTTAGTAATTGTGATATAAGCGATTTTGCCCTCGCAGGCAAAGCTCAGGCTCGGCAGCACCTTGCCCAAAAGCTCGACGGTTGCACGCGAGCGGATATCCAAGCAATCACTGATTTCGTTCGGCTGCACGCCGTACTCCAGCAGCTTCGCTGCATCACGCATCGTCTTCGGCGTCGTGTTGGCGTAGCGGAAGGAGCCGCAGTCCGTAGAAATAGCCGTATAGAAGCACACAGCCATCTCCTCGTCCATCTGCCAGTGCATAGCCTCGAATAAATCGCACATCACCTCGCCCACAGCTGCAGCCTTATCGTCCAGATAAAGATAATCTGCAAAGCGTGTGTTGGAGATATGATGGTCAATATTCAGCAGAAGCTTCGGCTTCACTACGTCCGCCACCAGACCAACACGGTCAAAGGAGCTGGCATCAACGACAACCAATAAATCAGCAGTCACCGTGCTGCCCTCTACGGGACGCTGGCACATTTCTATGCCGGGAATAAAGCTCAGGCTTTTATTAATATCATCATCACAAAATACTGTTATCTGCTTGCCCTGCTGACGCAGAAAACGCGCCAGGCCCAAGGCAGAGCCCAGAGTGTCGCCATCCGGGCTGACATGAGTACAGAGAACTATGCTTTCTGCTGCCTGCAGCATTCTGCCCGTTTCCAGCAGGCTGATTTCCTTACTCATGATTTTCTTCCTCAGCAGCAGGCTTTTCCTCCTGCTTAATTTTGTCGAGAATGCTCTGGATATGCGCACTATATTCTGCAGAGGTATCCTTTTGCAGAATCAGTGTCGGCGCAAAACGCAGGCGGATGCGCTTTGCAATTTCTGTACGCATAAAGCCTAACGCCTTGTTCAGAGCCTTCCAGGTTTCTTCCTGTTTGTCCTTCGGACCATACAGGCTGATAAAAATCTTAGCATAGCTCATGTCGTCCGTCAGCTCCACGCCGGTTACAGTAACAAACTGAATGCGCGGATCCTTAACGTCGTGCAAAAGCATCTTGCTGATTTCGTGCTGTATTGCCTCCTGGACCTTTTCTACTCTTAATCTAGCCATAATTATTTACCTTTTATACATATGACACCCCGTTAAGGGGTGTCATCATAAATTAATCCACTGCAACTTCTTCCATATCGTAGATTTCGAAAATGTCGCCCTCTTTAAGGTCACTGAATTTCTCCAGCGTGATACCGCATTCGTAGCCTTGAGCAACCTCTTTCACGTCATCCTTGAAGCGACGCAGGGATTCGATTACGCCCTCATGCACAACGATGCCGTCGCGAACGACACGCACCTTGGAGCTGTTGGTAACCTTGCCCTCGAGTACATAGCAGCCTGCGATTTTCAGCTTGGAAATGGTAATCAGCTGACGAACCTCTACGCGGCCTTGAACAACCTCTTTGAACTTCGGAGCCAGCATACCCTTGATAGCTGCTTCTACATCGTTAATTGCATCATAGATAACGCGATAGGTGCGGATATCAACCTTTTCAGCTTCAGCAGCCTTACGAGCGTTTGCGTCAGGACGAACGTTGAAGCCGATGATCAGCGCATTTGCTGCGGAAGCCAGGGAAACGTCGGACTCGTTGATAGCGCCAACGCCTGCATGGATAACAGCAACCTTAACCTCATCGTTCTTAATCTTCTCTAAAGAAGCCTTCAGTGCTTCGATAGTACCCTGAACGTCAGCCTTAACGACGATGTCCAGCTCCTTCAGCTCGCCTTCCTTAATACGCTGGAACAGGTCATCCAGAGATACCTTGGAATTAGCCTTGATTTCGTCCTCTTTCTTCTTCGCGATACGTTTTTCAGCAACGCTGCGAGCAGTCTTCTCGTCAGTGCTGTCTAAGATATCGCCAGCCTGCGGCACATCGTTAAGACCGAGCACCTCAACAGGGGTAGAAGGCAGAGCCTTTTTAACCTTTTCACCACGATCGTTGATCATAGCGCGAACCTTGCCGTAGCTCATGCCAGCGATAATGGTATCGCCAACATGCAGCGTACCGCGCTGTACCAGAACGGTAGCAACAGGGCCGCGGCCTTTATCCAGCTGTGCTTCGATAATCGTGCCATGAGCAGGCAGATTAGGGTTAGCACGCAGCTCCTGCATTTCAGCAACAAGCAGAATCATTTCCAGCAGGTCGCTGATACCGGTTTTCTGATGTGCGGAAACAGGAACCATAATGGTGTCGCCGCCCCAATCCTCAGGAATCAGCTCATGCTCAGCCAGCTGCTGTTTTACGTGATCCGGGTTTGCACCCACACGGTCGATTTTGTTGATAGCGACAATGATAGGCACCTTAGCAGCCTTAGCATGGTTGATAGCCTCGATGGTCTGCGGCATTACGCCGTCATCTGCTGCCACAACTAGGATAGCTACGTCAGTAACCTGTGCGCCACGCGCACGCATTGCGGTGAAGGCCTCATGGCCCGGGGTATCAAGGAAAACAATCTGCTTGCCCTGATAATTTACTTTATAAGCACCGATATGCTGGGTAATACCGCCAGCCTCGCGAGAGGTAACGTTCGTTTTGCGGATAGCATCCAGCAAAGAGGTTTTACCGTGGTCAACGTGGCCCATAACAGTGATTACAGGCGGACGCGGCAGACGCTTTTCAGGCGGATCATCAACCTCAGGTACTTCGGTCGGATCTTCTTCCGGAGCCTTCTGGCCTACCTCTACGCCAAAGTTATCACCAATCAGCTGTGCGGTATCGTAGTCGATATCCTGGTTGATCGTAACCATCATGCCCAGCATGAACAGAGCCTTGATAACCTCATTTACTTCGCGTTTGATTAATTTAGCAAATTCCTGTACGTTGATGGACTCGCCAACCTCAACATAAGTCGGGCGCACGATTTCCACCGGTGCTGCCGGAGCCTTCGGTGCCGGCTTCTTGCCGCCGCGGTTTACCGGCATCTGATGACCGGCACTGCGGTTCGGACGGCTTTCCTTAGTAGCATAGCTGCCCTTAATCTGCGGCTTTTCTTTACGACGGCGCTGCTCAGTAGCACGACCGGTATTGCGGTCGCCACGCTCTACGCGGTTTTCACCACGGCTGCCCTCATTGCGACGGCCTTCATTGCTGCGGCCACCGCTGCTCATAGAACGGCTTTCGCCGTGTACTGCAGCACCCGGCTGCTGGCCCTTCGGGCCTACAAAGATACCGCCCTGACGTTGGCCGCGGTTATCGCGATTGCCGCCGTTGCGGTTGTCGCGGTTGCCCTGCTGACCGCCGTTATTGCGGTTTTGGTTTTGGCCGCGGTTGTCACGATTGCCGCCGTTGCGGTTACCCTGCTGACCATTGTTGTTATTGCGGCGGCCCTCGTTATTACGGCTGCCATTATTGTTATTGCCCTGACGATTTTCAGGACGGCCCTGCTGGCCATTATTATTACGTTGATTTTGATGGTTTTGCTGCATATTCCTCTGTCCGTTATTACTAAATTTTTTGTTGTCATTCTGCTTCGGCTGCTCCTTAGCAGATGCTGCCGGCTTCACATCACGTTTTTCAGCCTTAGCCGGTTTTGGCGGCTCAGGCTTTTTATCATAAGCTTTGTGAATAACAGCCATAACACTATCATCGGCAACATTCAGATTGCTTTTGTTAATGTTATTTTTCTTCAACAGTTCAATTACTTCATGTACAGGCTTGCCAATCTCCTTGGCAACCTCATAGATTCTTTTACTACTCATGTATCCACCTCCAGTTCAGAAAGTAGCACTTTAAAGTAGGATATTTATTTCAGCAGCATTTTGGCAAAATTACTATCAGTAATCGCTACCGCTGCTCTTTTAGCTTTGCCTATCGCGTAGCCCAGCTCATCGCGCGTCAGCAGCTCCAGTACGGGCACACCTGCCTGCTCCGCCAGAAAGTATAGCTCCTTCTTCGTCGCCTCGGCAGTATCCTGCGCCACAATCAGCAGCTTGGCCTTACCGGCCTGCAATGCTCCGCGCACGGCGAAATCGCCGGACGCTGCCTTGCCTGCCTTCTGCGCCATGCCCAGGGCGAAGGCAGCTTTATTGTTGGCCATGTTCCAGGTCCTCCAGCAGCTGCTTGTATACGTCCTCGCTGATGGCTTTTTCCAAAGCACGCTCCAGGCGTTTTTCCTTCACGGCCTTGGTAATACAAGCCTTATCAGGGCAGACATACGCGCCGCGACCGTTCTTCTTGCCGGTCAAGTCCAGGCTGATTTCTCCCTCCGGAGAACGAACGATACGCAGTAAAGCTTTTTTATCCTTCATTTCGTTGCAGCCTACACATTTACGCTGCGGAATCTTCTTTGTTTTCATCATTATTCTTGCTCTTCAACAGTAGCCTCGTCAGCAGCAGCTTCTTCAGCAGCAGCCTGAGATTCACTCTTAATATCAATTTTCCAGCTCGTCAGCTTAGCAGCCAGACGTGCATTCTGGCCTTCCTTGCCGATAGCCAGAGACAGCTGCTGGTCAGGAACAACTACGCGGCAGATTTTCTCTTCCTCGTTTATGCTGGTGCTGATAACGCGAGCAGGGCTCAGCGCATTAGCAACATATTGTGCCGGATCCTCGCTGTATTTGACAATATCGATTTTTTCACCGCGCAGCTCATTAACGATGGTCTGTACACGCATGCCTCTTTGGCCTACGCAAGCACCAACCGGATCAACATTGCTGTCAGCAGTGTAAACGGCAATCTTAGAACGCATACCCGGCTCACGGGCTACGGATTTGATTTCTACAACGCCGTCATGGATTTCGGGAACTTCCAGCTCAAACAGGCGCTTGAGCAGGCCCGGATGAGTACGGGAAACCATAATCTGTGTTCCCTTAGTTGTTGCCTTAACCTCAACAACATATACCTTCATACGATCATGGTATTGATAGATTTCGCCCGGAATCTGCTCATTCGGAGTCAGCACGGCTTCAATCTTGCCCAGATCAATATAAACATTTTTGTTCTCCATGCGTTGGATGATACCGGTCATGATATCATTAGCACGGCCTTTGAAACGCTCATAAACCTGTCCACGCTCTGCCTCGCGGATACGCTGTACAACAACCTGCTTAGCGTTCTGCGTAGCAATACGGCCAAAGTTCTTCGGCGTAACCTCGATTTCTACAACGTCACCGACCATATAACGAGCGTCGATTTCCTGTGCCTGCTCGAGAGAAATCTCGTTAGCATCAGCGGGCTCGCCCTCTACAACAGTGCATTGTGCATATACATGAATTTCACCAGTTACTTTGTTCATATCCACACGGACATTTTGGCTTGCGCCGGTATTTTTCTTATAAGCAGTAACCAAAGCTTCTTCAACAGCCTGGAACAGGAGCTCGGGTTCAATTCCCTTCTCCTTTCCCAATTCCTGAATGGCTGAGATAAAATCTGCGTTCACTTAGTACGCCTCCTATTTACTTATTTAAAAATCTATATGCGGTCTAATATTCGCAATCAATCTGCGTTCAATGCGGTCAGGATTCTTGAATTCCTTACCTTTAATAATTTTTTTCACCTGCACAGCCTCATCGTCGTGAGCAACGAGTACGCCGGTCAGATTTTTGATACCCTCCCACGGAGTAAAGAACGTAATGTCGACCTTCGTGCCATAAGCAGCTACAAAGTCCTTTTCCTTTTTCAGCGGACGGTCAATGCCAGGAGAAGAAACCTCCAGAAAATACTTCTCAGGAATCGGATCCTTAGCATCAAGCACCTCTGTCAGTCTTTCGCTGACCATCTGGCAGTCGTCGATTTCAACTCCGCCAGGCTTATTGAGAAAAATCCGTAGGTACCAGTCTTTTTCGCGCACATACTCCACATCTACGAGCGTCATGTCAGTGTCCTCCAACAACGGCTCGACCATTGCGGTAATCAGTGCTTCAACTTCTCTTGCCTGCATCATTTTCACCTCCATATTAAGTTTTCATCGGATATATCCTTGCAGACACACCATAATAAGCGGAAAGAGCGGGTGTTTAACCCACTCTTTCACAAGTACACTTATATTTCTTTTACTATTATAACATCTGCCCGCGTCTATGGCAAGTGCCAGACGACAGATATACAAGCTTAAAGCAAAATTTTGTGTAAAATACGCAACAAATTGCACGCAAATACTCAATGCTGCTCTTTAAGCCAGTCCTCATAATTCGTTGTCTCGATATCGCTCACGATACGGTGATAACCCTTCAGCGTAATCATGCCGTTGCTGTCGGCAGCACGCACGCCCACGCAGCGCACACGCACACGGCCAAGCTGCGGATGCTCCCACCAATATTCAAGCTGGACAATATTATCCTCTTCAATAATCCGTTGTACCTCGTAGTCAACGTATTCTCTGCATTCCTCACAAATGCGCTTCTTCCAATACGAATATGCTTCAGCCGGAGTCAAAGATTTTTCAAATCCAAGAATGTCAGCGCAGTTTGCATCCATGTACATTTCGCATTTATTTTCGTCCTGATTAAGGCGTATAATCCATAAGCCCATGCGCACGCGACGCAGAATACTTTCGCGGTTATTGCTGACTATATCATAGCCGCTCTCATTTTCGAGCGTCGGCCAGACTAAATGACTGCCAATTTTACGCTCCGCACCTTGTCTCGCAGCAAACCTTGTCACAAACGACTTATACTCCTGATAAGCAGCACTCTGCTCGTTAATGAATTTATCCTCGAACTCCTCTGCTCTAATCGGCTTGCTGAAGATATAGCCCTGCAGACAATCAGCACGCAGATCATGAATAACCTGCAGCTGCTCCTCTGTCTCCACGCCCTCCAGACATACGCTGATTTCGGAGCTGTTCGCCAAATCAAGCACATTGCTGATAAGCTTGTAGTTGTAAGGTGATTCCGTAATTCCGGCAATAAAATACTGGTCAACCTTGATATTATTGAAATGCAGCTTTTTCAGATAGCTGAGGCTGGAATAGCCTGTACCAAAGTCATCAACGGAAATATGAATGCCCGCTTTTTCCCATTTACTGAAAATAGCATTGCACTTATCAAAATCACGCAGATGCATGCTTTCAGTAATCTCCAGTGTCAAAGCATCACCAGGAGCACCAAGCTCCTCCATAACCTTGAGCACAGCATCGGCAAAGCCTTCCTTATGCAGCTGCACATAGGATACGTTCACATTCACGCGGAAATGCGGATAATGCTCACGCCATTTCAAGCACTGCCTGACAGCCTCACGCAACACCCACATGCCGACGTGACAGATCATCTCTGTCTCCTCCAGCACCGGTATAAACTCCACGGGGCTCATCAGTCCTCGACGCGGCGAATTATAACGCAAAAGCGCCTCCGCTCCCAAAAGACTGTAATCCTTACCATTGATCAGCGGCTGATAGCAGAGAAAAAAGCCCTCGCAGTCGTTGCGCACGCTGTCGCGCAGCTCATTTTGCAGCTTCACCCTGCACAAATGCTCCTCATAGCCTGTCTCCGAAAAAAAGACGACTTCCTTATGGTAATTGTGTTTTGCGCTTTTCAGCGCCACCTCAGCGCGTTGGATTACACTGATGCCCTCATTATCTTTCTTAGCATCAAAATAAGTCGCACCCACGCTGACAGTACATTTTCTGTCCAAATTTTTGTTGAGCTGTGTACCCAGCTCCTCCACATCCTCATGTGTGTAATGAAATAAAAGGGCTGCAAAACGGTCACCTGCGAGCCTATAAACGTGATCCCAGTCCTTTACCAGCATATTAATTGCTTCCGCTACATCGCACAGAACAGAGTCACCAAACTTCTTGCCCTTCTGCAAATTAATATCCGCCAGATTATCAGTGTCAAAAATCAGCATATAGCCATCAGAGCCATGATTCAGACAAACCTCTAAATCCCCTTGCAGCTGCCTGCCAAGCAACAATCCCGTTAATTCATCATGAGTAATATGTTCTTCCTTTGCCATTATTATCACTCCTTGAATGAATTCCCCCCAAAACATCTCCCAAAAATCCTACAATGCAAGCATCCATTATCGAA
>OQVS01003037.1_pt1 | contig 10315 bp, 9 predicted proteins | sample 1691601 | NCBI WGS metagenome assembly OQVS01 (sample SAMN03418268, study PRJEB22391) | human gut metagenome | biome: human-gut; feature: organic feature; material: feces | host: Homo sapiens | place: Tanzania | collected 2013-01 | reverse complement strand
TTAATCCTGGCAGCCTCAGCCGGCACAGCGGTTAGTAAAACTACAACACAAAACAGGGTAGAAAATAAAGTATTGAGAAAAGATTTCATGGTCTTCACCTCGCCAAAAAACTGTCAGTTCGACATTTGTTAAATATACTGCAAACCGTGTGCCAACTTTTAACTATTAATGTATCTTTTTTTCAATTTACTTATAAAAAACTTTTTCGTGTTGCTTGGCTTCGCAATAATCCATCTTTGGTTGGCTAAAACTTACTCAATCTCAAACCAACACTTAATTAGCCTCCCCAAAAACAAAAAAGAGCTCAAGGAGCTCCTTTTTCTAGATAATTAAACAGATATTTGATAATCAATTAGATATTTGACACTTTAAATTTAAACCTCACGGCCTAAACTTAACTACACGCCATTAAAATGGCATCCACTTGCTATTAAAGAATCTAGTTAACCAGCCTTTTTCGGCAGCATTAGCAAAGTCTCCAGTTCCACCGTATTGGATTCGAGCGTTAGCAATTTTTTGAGATGAAACCGTATTGTCTGCGTTTACGTCTTCTGAGCGTACAATACCAGTGATTCTAATGTATTCATTACCATTAGTGAGCATCACCCACTTTTCGCCTCGAACTACCAAGCCACCATTAGCTAAAACCTTCACTACGCTTACTGAAATATTACCCCGTAAACTATTGCTCTGTGAGGCTTTAGCTTGCCCCTTAAAGCTTTGGTCGGAGCTCATCCCAGCCTGAGTGGAATAACCATTTATGGAAACTGGGCGACCACCTAAACTAAGTGGCGTTAGATTTGTGCTCCCTTCTTTGGAGCTATCATTACTAGTGTTTTTAGAAGCTGAGGTAGATTCTTCTAATTTCACGCTAATGATATCCCCAACGCGATGGGCTTTAATATCAGTGTAGATACTATCGACTCTAGAATTAGCAAAAATAGAACCATCGGGCACGACATCAACCACTTGTTCTTCTGGCATAGCCGGAGCAAAGTTTGGATCATCGGGTTCAGGATCCATCATTTGAGCACAACCATTTAATCCTAGAATAATGATAGTAGCACCACACAAGACCTGTAAGCTCTTCATCTCTCATCCTCCAATCCGACAATACGTTAGACCACCGTAAATCCTAGAACCAATTAAAGCGTAACATTTTATTCTTTAAAGCGCCGTGATCAACTTTTATATACCGGCAATTTTATGCCGGTACTTTGGCCTCAACCCCAAAAACTAATTACAAACGTTGAGTCAAAGCCCCCATCATTTCGTCGACGGTTGAAAGGACCTTAGAGTTCATTTCGTAAACACGTTGTGCGGTAATTAGATTGACTAATTCTTCAGTTACATTTACGTTAGAAACTTCGAGCGCACCTTGGCTAATTTTGCCAACCCCATCAGCCCCGGCGATCCCCTGAATTGGTGCCCCTGAAGCTTGAGTTTCTGCAAATAAATTCTCCCCAATCGGTTCAAGCCCGGTTTCGTTGACAAAGGTAGTAACTGTAAGCTGCCCTACTACTTGCGCTTCAGCTTCAGCACTAGTAGCAATACTAACTTGACCATCGCTAGAAACAGAAATGCTCTTAGCATTTTCTGGCACTTGGATTTCAGGAAGTAAGGGATAACCACTCCCCACAGTTACAATAGAACCTTCTTCGTTTAAGGTAAATTGACCATTTCTTGTATAGCAAGTAGTCCCATCTGGCATCTGAATTTCAAAGAAACCACGACCATTGATCATAAGGTCAAGTGAATTACCTGTAGTATTAACGTCACCTTGAGAAAATTGTTTTTGGGTAGCTACAACTTTAGTCCCCGCCCCAAGCATCAAGCCAGATGGCAAAGTAGTATCAGCAGACGATCTCCCCCCAGGCTGATTTACGTTTTGGTACAACAAGTCCTCAAAAATAGCACGCCCCTTTTTAAAGCCAACAGTTGAAGCGTTCGCTAAGTTGTTTGATGTAACAGAAATATTGGTCTGCTGAGCGTCTAAGCCACTCTTACTAATCCATAATGCTGAAAACATAATAACTACCTCTCAATATCGAGTTAAGACAAGCGCAGCAAACTAGTCTGGCTTTCATCTATATCTTTAGCCGTTTCCATGAGCTTGAGCTGCATGTCGAACTGGCGTTGCAATCTAATAAGTGAGGTCATTTCCTCAACTACATTCACATTACTACTTTCAAGCACCCCACCTAAAAGTTCCACTTCTGGATCTTGAGGTACATTATTGTAAATATCGTTTCTTGTTAAGGATGAACGGAATAAACCATCGCTTCCTTTAACCAAAGTTTTTGGGTCAATTTTTACTAATTTAATTTGCCCAAATTCTTCGATAACTTCAGGCCCAGCCCCTTCTGGGCGGCCACTAATCACGCCATCTTTATTGATTTGAATCTTTTCAAGAGGCATTGGTAAAACAATTTCCTCGCCTTCAGGACTTAGGACTGCTAACCCAGAAGAGTTACGTAACACCCCATCGGCATCAATTTGCAAGCTCCCATTTCGAGTGTAACCTTCTTGCGCATCGGTTCCTTTAACTGCAATAAAACCATCGCCTTTAACACATACGTCCAAAGCGCGACCAGTAGTCATTACTGTCCCTAAATCTAAGTTATAGCCAGCGCGTTCGGTCATGGAAAAAGCGCGACTTTGTAAGCCTTCGCCATAAACATTCATAGCACGAGCCTGCCCTAAATCAGCTTTAAAGCCGGTAGTTGAGGCATTTGCCAAGTTGTTGCCATGAACAGAAATACCGTTAAAGTTTTCTTTGGCGCCTGACATGGCTATGTAAAGCATCTTATCCATTTGTAAATCCTCCGCATTTAGGCGTGTGCTTTACATGTTGCAAACGTCATGCCAATAGTAAAAGTCTCTTCCTTTAAGTTAACCAAGCAGCTAATAATTTTTTATTTTCCCCAGTCGTTGCCCATTTTCGCTTCTAAAAATTTACTACTTACTCATTTGGTTTTATCTTTTTTAAGTTTTTAACAAAACTTAAAGCCCTTTATATACAAGGCTTTTACATCCTTCATCCGTCCCTCTCTATGAACCAAGCTTAAACTATTCCCCCCTCTAGGCCACCTCTCTTTAGCATCTTGGATTTTAAATAAACTTACTTCAACCCAAATCGTTTTGTCCATGGCCTCGCTTTTTACTTCTGCTTTTGAAGCACAACCTTGCCAAAAAAACGACAAAAATAAAGGGAATAGCACTTTCGTACCATTCCCTATGCCAAAAATCCGCCGCCATGATTTCATGAACCTTGGTCATGAGGAGAGCATGCCCGTCATCCTCAAAACCATGGCGCCTTATACTAAGTTTTATCTAATGTTGAGAATACTATCCATTACAGTGTTGTTAACTTCAAGTGCTCTAGAGTTAGCTTGGTAATTACGTTGCGCGGTAATAAGTTCAACTAACTGTGAAGCCAAATTGGTGTTAGAAGATTCCAAAGCTGATGATTGCACCGAACCACAAGTCCCAACCCCAGCTTGAGATGGTACAGCACTGCCTGAATTTAAAGAAGCACGCCAGCTAGTATCACCAATCTGAGTTAACCCCTGAGGATTTGGAAAGTTAGCCAAAGCCACCATCCCTAAAGTAGCAGTGGTCCCGTTAGAATATGAAGCACTGACTAGCCCCTTCTCGTCGATTTCAACATTAGTAAGCTGACCTACAGTCGAACCATCCTGCTTTAACCCATCAACAGAGAAAGAAGTCCCACCATACATGTGAAGTTCATCAAAGGCAAATTCAATAGTTTGAGTTTGATTTGCCCCTGCTGGAATAATATCCGCACGTTTATTCCCACCTACACTTTGGCCAAGTTCTATTGTTTTAATGGTAGCTGGGATCATCCCAGTCACAGTATTGGTGTTTACATCTTTTTTAACGTTACCTTCACTATCAAAAACAATAGTTGCTGGACTTAAAGTCTGACCGGCAAGGCTTGAAGAAGCGCCAATCTCAACCTTATTTTTATCAGCTACCCCTTGAATGTCAGCAGGTTTATCATCGATAAACATGAACATCTTCCAAGTATTGGCCCCGGAGGTATTAGTTTCAGCTGAGTTTTGATGGTTAACATCTTTAAGAAAGTAATAGGTTGCAGTATGAGATTCACCTAAAGAATCATATACTTTAACCGAAGTTGAAGCCGCATAAGTTTTGGAGTCATTTGGGTCAAAAGCTTTTGGATCTTGATATTCAGAAGATGCTGGCAAAGTCATGCTGGCATTGACCTTGGTGGTTTCTTCTGGAGAACCTGCAGTATCAGGAATCTTAAGCGCATGAGTAGAATCAAGGCTGATTGACTTTACAGTCCCGTCCTTATTCACATCATAAACCTGCAAATAGCTCCCCATGCTATTGGTAACATAACCACTTTCATCACACTGGAAAGCCCCTGCACGAGTAAAGGTACGATCAAGTGAATTGTTATCTGGAGCTAAAACAAAGAACCCATCGCCTTTGATTGCTAAGTCCAAAGCTGAAGTAGTGGTGTCGATTGAACCAGAGTTAAACTGCTGACTAACAGCTGCGGTCTGCACACCGTTACCAACTACAGTTCTAGTATCAGTAAAAACAGAGCTGGAATAAACATCAGCAAATTCAGCACGAGAACCTTTAAAACCAATAGTGTTAACGTTAGCAATGTTGTTTGCAGTAACGTCGAGGTGTTTTTGGGCAGCGTTGATACCACTTACAGAAATACTTAATGACATACGAACTCTCCTTTCGCTTGTCGCGCTCTCGTTATCTTTGGGATACCCTAAGGTATTTATAAAACAACGAAGCGACAGTTATATCGGGACTATATAAATGATGCCAAAAATTCATCATCATATAGCTTCTTGATATCAATCTTGCAAACGGTGTGCCATGTTTATAAAACAGCTATAAAGATTTACTTTAACTTAGGTTTTATGCTCTAAATACCAACATTAATCACAAAAACAAACCATGTCTTTAAAAAGACGCCCTGGCTCTTTTTATCTAAAACCTAAGCCCTACAAGCCTTAGAGCTTAAAGGAACTTACTTTGTAAACCTAGGCTCTATATCCTTATTAAAAACCGCTTATTTTCCGCTTTTTCCCTAAAAATACTTCTATTACCGCTTAACTTTGCCTCCGGCAATAAATCGACGGTAAATTTATGCCTCTAACGCTTCCGCTTGCCAAAGAACAGTCACGGATTACTGACAACTCTTACTCTTCCTAGGAAAAACCATATTAAAACGTCTAAAGTTCCGTAATCAACGCTCTAAAAGCCCCATAGCGTGGCAGCTTCTTTGGTCTTTGCTACTCCCCCAATTTTCTCTTAGGCTCAACCTAAAAATATCCACCGGGTCACAAAATAAAAGGGGCTTGCCACCTTTTGGTCGCAACCCCCTTTTTGTTTTCTCTCTTTTTGGATCTTTTCTAATTCATCACTTTAAAAGGTTTGAATCGACTTTAGAACCTTAATTATTTTGTAATTATCTTTATTATTTAATCACTGTATTAAGCCACGCATTATGTGGTGAAGGTGACATCCTCCCCCACCTATAGAGGTGGGGGCTTCCCACCGATAAGATAGGTTCAGTTCTCGCTCAAGCACTCTAATGAGTACAGTATCAACGAGCTAACCCCGTGTGTCCCACGGTTCTATTACATTGTGGCATAACGTTTAGAAAACTGTCAAGTAGATTTCGGCAATTCATCTCACCACCTTAGAGGTTGGGGACTTCTTGCCGAGTTCTGTTAAATACCACCGATATTCTTAACTTCGTTCATTTTCAAGGTGCCACCACCTAAAAGGTTGAGTACTGTGCCATCTAAACCTTGACCAAGACTTACACTTGAAACTTTAGCATAAGCATATACCGGAACGGTTGAACTAGTGCCATTAACCCTACCACTAACACTATAGCTATAGTTCCCAGGTTTAACTTTAGCCCCTGTTGAATCAGTTCCATCCCAATAAAGGTTGATATCACCTGAACCATCCCCAATCTTTATGGAATTGATAAGACTACCATTAGCATCAGTGATATTTAACACCATATCCTGCGCCCCTTCGCCAGCCTTAATCGCAAACTGAGAAGCTTCCACCCCATCAAAATAGCCAGTGTTACCAGAAAGCTGCACTTCTTGACCAACCAAACTTGAAGCCATTAAAGCTTGAGATGAAGTTACGCTATTACTTAAGCTAGTTGCGGTATCGTTTAATGATGCAATCCCGCTAACCATATTCATCTGAGCCAACTGAGTCACCATCTGTGAATTATCCACAGGGTTTGATGGATCTTGGTAAGACAACTGAGTAGTCAACAAACTTAAAAACTCTTCCTGCCCCAAGGCATCATTTGGTTTTTTAGTAGTACTAGCACCAGCCGTACCGGCACCGCTTGTGGCGGTTAAACCTAAATCTGAATATACGGACATATCAGTATCTCCTAATTATTTAACTGTTCTTGCCAAGACGCAGAGTTTGAAGCAGCATTTGTTTTGCACTATCAGCCACCTGCACGGAAGTTTACTTCCTGATGCAGGATCGTCTCCCGTACGACTTCATATTTATATCCGACAACCAGACAGATATCATCTGCACCTGCTCCGATCGCTGCTTCGATTGCATAATCTACCAGACATTTTCCTTCTATTGTATGTACCACTTTCGGCAAATCTGATTTCATACGTGTTCCTTTACCTGCTGCAAGTATTACCGCTTTTAACTGTTCCATATGTATCCTCCTGCATTTTCGTGCTTTTTTTCTGATATTGTTCACCATACCATACTGTTTTTCTCATTGCAGTCTATGTTTTATTTTACAGGACTTTCCTGATTTTACAAGTATTTTTCACACCGTCATTATAATAAGCTGCCACCAAATGATGGTTTGTTGGGGACATGAGTCGCCCATTCAAATGGTGTGTCGCAGGCTTGTGATCGGCATCTTGCGCAAAGCCGGAGGTAATTTTGGTTCCGTTGTACGAAAATAAGAAAAGCTAGGTCTGCCTGATTTAGGTTATGGCGGAGTGACGTGACCGGCGTTCAACGAGCCATCCTTGGCTCGTGAAGCCTTGTTCTGCCATCCGTGGCAGAACATCACTGTGTAACTACAGGCAGACCAAGTTTTTCTAATTTTCTCCCAAAGTCACAAAATTAGCTTCGGCTTTGTGCAAGATGCCAGTCTTCAGGTTGTGAACACCATTTGGGCGGGCGGTTCATCTCAAAATTGGGGGCGTAAGTGCAAATTTTTGATATTCACATTATGCCTATAATCTGCTTATGATCCTAATGTACTGTATCATTGATATTCAGCCTGATGACTTGTCTGAAGTTTCATCTGCTATGTCGCATTACATTAATCATTTCGTAAATTACCAGACTAATAATGCAGATTATTATTCCAAGTATGTATGGTTAAAAGCATAGATATAACAGATTGCGTCGAGGTTTTTCGACATTTTTAAAATGAACGTCACAAAAATTTATGCACCCCCAAGGTTGTAAAATGAGTTCCCCGGCGAAGGGTGGTTCACAACCTTGCGGCTGGCAAATCGCATCAAGCCGGGACTCGTTTTGTGACTTTGGGAGAAAATTAGGCAATCTTAGTCTGCCTGTCCGTAACACAGTGTTGTGCTGCCACGGACGGCAGCACAAGTCTTAATGTGCCCGGATGGCACATTTAGGACGCACACGTCACTCCGCCGCAACCTGAACCAGGCAGCCTTAGATTGTCTTATTTTCGGACAACGGAAACAAAACATTCCCGGCTTGATGCAATTTGCCAATCATAAACCCCCCGGAACCTCCCTACACAGGGAAACTCATGTCACCCACAAACCATCATTTGGCGAATCAACTGTTTAACACACACCAAAAAGCGGCTGTAACAACAATCCCCTGTTACAGCCGCTCATTCTTTTTATTCTGCCGACACAACAATCTTCCTCAAAAATCTGCTGCCAAAAGCTCCTTACTCTTCAGCAGCTATTGTTTCCTCGTACTTTTCTAAGATCAGTTTCTGGATCCGCTCCCTTGTTCCAGAGTTGATTGGATGTGCAATATCACGGTACTCTCCATCTGCGGCCTTGCGACTTGGCATTGCAATAAAAAGACCTTTTTCCCCTTCAATGATCTTGATATCATGTACCACGAATTCCTCATCGATCGTGATTGAAACTACCGCTTTCATTTTGCCTTCTTTTTCAACTTTTCTGATCCTTACGTCCGTTATCTGCATGTCTTATGTCCCCCTTTAAGTTGTTTTACCCTTGTCCCAAAAATGCATTTTTACAACACGTAGCGCTCATTATTCTCAGAAACAATCTTAATACCATTGTCCCCACAATAATATGTATTTGCTTTCAATGTATCCCTGCTTTCAACGATACAGTTCTCAATATGTGTGTTATCACCAATATATACATCATTTAAAATGATGGAGTTTTTGATCACACAGTTCTTTCCAACAAATACCTTTTTGAATAAAATAGAATTCTCCACCTTACTGTTCACGATACATCCACTCGCGATCAGGCTGTTGCGCACATCGGAACCTGCATTATATTTTGCAGGTGGCAGATCATCAACCTTCGAGTAAATCTTTGGCTCATCATGGAAAAAGTATCTGCGCACTTCCGGTTTCAGGAAATCCATATTGGTCTGGTAATAAGACTCAACGGTCGCGATATTGCTCCAGTATTCTTTCATCTTGTAACCATAGATACGTTTCATATTCTTATAACGGATCAGAATATCCGTAACGAAATCCCAGCGTCCTTCCTCTGCACTGCGCTCTAACATCTCGATCAGCTGTCTTCTGCGCACGATATAAATACCGGTAGAAATCGTATTCGACTGGGATACCATCGGTTTCTCCTCAAACTCTACGATTCTGGAGTCCTCATTCATCCGTACCACACCAAAACGGCTTACATCCACATCCGGTGCCATATCCTTGCACACTACCGTGATATCTGCTTTCTTTTCAATGTGATACTCAAGTACTTTATTATAATCAATCTTATAAACACAGTCACCGCTCGTAATGATAACATACGGTTCGTGGCGTTTCTTTAAGAAACTGATATTCTGATACATGGCATCTGCTGTTCCACGATACCACCAGCTATTGTCAACCGTAACTGTCGGGTTAAATACGAACAGACCTCCCTGTTTTCTTCCGAAATCCCACCATTTAGAGGAACTCAGATGCTCATTTAAGGATCTGGCACTGTACTGTGTCAGTACTGCAACTGTCTGTATATGTGAATTGCTCATATTGCTGAGTGCGAAATCAATGCTTCGATAGCTGCCCCCAACAGGCATTGCTGCAATCGCTCTCTTATTGGATAGTTCCTGCATACGGCTGTTATTACCGCCAGCTAAAATAATACCTATTGCCTTCATTCTGAGTCACCTGCCTTAATAATTACTTCACCGCTTCCAAGAATTCCATCCGGATAATCTTCCTTTTCCGTTACTCCGGAAATTGCCGTGTTCTTTCCTATCTGAACGCCATCCGGCACCACAGAATCTTCACCTATTGTTACAAGACCAAAAGAATATATACTTGCATTCAGCTTGTTCGGTGCTTCCTCACCGACTCCAAGCACCACATTGTTGCCAATGCGGCAGTTTTCTGCAACGATTGACTTATCTATCGTGACACCTTCACCAATCTGTGTCCCCTTCATAATTATTGAGTTTCTTACTACGCTGCCCTTACCGATCGTAACACCTGCACCGATGACAGAACTATGTACTTCTCCATAGATCTCAGATCCCTCACCGATGATGCTCTTCTCAACCACAGAATCTTCTGACAGATACTGCGGCTCAATGATATCGCTCTTTGTATAGATCTTCCAGTATTCCTCATAAAGATTGAACTCCGGAATCAGATCGATGAGTTCCATATTTGCTTCCCAGTAGGAGCCCAGCGTTCCAACATCCTTCCAGTAGCCGTTAAATTCATAGGCAAAAAGACGTTTTCCTCTCTCATGACAATATGGAATTATGTGCTTTCCAAAATCACAGCCACTCTGGTCTTTCATGGCATGCAATGCTTCTTTTAAAACATTCCAGCTGAAAATATAGATTCCCATGGATGCAAGATTACTTCTCGGCTCTGCCGGTTTCTCCTCGAAATCCTGTATTTTTTTATTTTCATCTGCAATTACAATTCCAAACCTGCTTGCTTCCTCGATTGGTACCGGCATCGTTGCAATCGTCACATCCGCATGATTTTCTTTATGGAAATCGAGCATCACCTCATAATCCATCTTATAAATATGGTCACCTGATAAGATCAGGA
>OQVS01003036.1_pt1 | contig 10316 bp, 6 predicted proteins | sample 1691601 | NCBI WGS metagenome assembly OQVS01 (sample SAMN03418268, study PRJEB22391) | human gut metagenome | biome: human-gut; feature: organic feature; material: feces | host: Homo sapiens | place: Tanzania | collected 2013-01 | reverse complement strand
GGAGAATGACTTTTGAAGGAGCGAATGTAAAAGTTGTAGCCGAGATTTTGCCTTTGTCAGGTAGAAACTTGTAGTCGTTGAACGTGAGGAACTTATCGACACTTGCAGCGAATTGCTCCATGTTAAAGGCATTATGTCGCTCTATCTGGTTCTCGATGTAGTCGAAATAAGAAGATACTGCACGCTCGAGTTGGCGAATCTCATTCTCTTGCAAATAGTTCTTGGCAATGCTCACGTCAGACTTCAGAATACGTCCGTCAGGTGCATACTTCCATGTTGTCAACCCCATGTTATCCTTTGTGTGGTCAGCCTTGGTATAGATAATCTCTGCCGCTGTTTGCCCTGTGATAGCATAGTGAAAGCGGTTTTGAATCATAGCGTAGAAGTCGCGCGTGGTGGGAGAGTTTTTGTCGTAGTCCGTACTGCACTCCGCGTAGATGTCCGTAATTTGTTGCCAGATGCGACGCTCGCTGGTGCGAATAGAACGAACACGTTCGAGCAATTCACGGAAGTAATCCTTTCCAAATACAGCAGTGCCTTGCTTCAGACGGTCATCGTCCATGGCAAAACCCTTCTTGATGTATTCACTCAAGATTTTAGTTGCCCATTGACGAAATTTAGTGGCTTTGGCAGAATTGACGCGATAGCCAACTGCAATAATCATGTCAAGATGAAAGAAGTCAACCAACTCTTCAACTTCACCACGAATGCCTCTATTTACGACAGTTGCAATTTTTGCAACTGTCGTATTTTGTTGGAGTTCTCCTGTCTTGAAAATGTTTGATATATGTCGGCTTATGCCAGATTTATCAACTCCAAAGAGTTGCGCCATAGCCTTTTGCGTACACCAAAGCGTTTCGTCCTTGATGACCACTTGCACCTTACCCTCAGCATCGGGCATGTTGTATAACAGGAACTGAATTTCGTTACTCATTGTCTTTCCCCACGTTTTCGTTAAACTTCAAGCTTTGCAGTTGCGCCAAGATTTCCTTTTCCAACCGATGACTTTCTTCAAACTGTTCGGTAAGCGTCTGTTGGAAGTTTTCCATACGACGGTTGAACTCCTCTTCGGTAATATCAACATAGTCAATCTTGATGTCGAAGTATTGACCAGCAGAGAGGCTGTACCCCTTCTCCTTTATATCATTGTAGCTGACGGCAACAGAGAAATCATCCACAGCCTCCTTGTTTTGGAAAGTTGTAACAATCTTCTCTATCTCCTCGTCACGCAGACGCACCTTCTTCAAGCCGTTGCTGTCTTTGTACTCCTCACCAAGTTTGCTCGCATCTATGAGCACAACCTTGTCGTTGCTCTTGGAGGCATCGAAGAACAACACGGACACGTTTGTACCCGTATTGGCAAATACATTACTGGGCATAGATACGCAACCATACACAATCTTATTGTCGACAATCTGCTTCAATATCTTGTTCTCAATACCACTCTTTGCCGTAATGAAACCTGTCGGTATGACAATGGCCCCCTTACCAGAATCCTTTTTCAACGAGTTGATGACGTGCTGTATGAAGCAAGTGTATATGGCCATGCTTTCCTTCTTCTTGGCTGGGACCTTTGGCACACCAGCCCAAAAGCGTGCAGGGAAGGCCGCTATCTTCTCACGTGTGTCGCTGAAGTCCATCTTGAATGGAGGGTTGCTCACAACGAAGTCGAACTGACGTAGGCTCTGTCCGTCGTCGCTCTTGTGGTAAGGCGAAACAAGCGTGTCGCCCTGAATGGCATGGTCGAGCGACGACACCAGTCCGTTGAGCAGCAAGTTGAGCTTTAGCATCTTGTTGCTTCGTTGGGAGATGTCCTGTGCGAAGATGGTGCAACGGTCTTCGCCTATCTGATGAGACAGTGCCATGAGCAATGTGCCAGTACCAGCTGATGGGTCGTAGCACTCTACGTTGTGAAGGTCGGCATTGTCGCCAATCAGGAGGCGCGCCATGATAGTGGCTATAGCATGGGGTGTGTAATATTCGGCATACTTACCGCCACCTGCCGTGTTGTAGTCTTTGATAAGATACTCAAAGATGTTGGCAAAGAAGTCGTAGTGCTCGGCAAACGCTTCCTCAAAAGAGAAGTTGGCGAGCTTGTCAACCATGGCACGGGCAAATGGCGCACGCTGTGCAACGTCCGTAACATACTGTGTTAATGGCTCGAAGAGCGGTATCTTGGTGTTCTGTGTGGTCTGCGTGGAGAATATGGCAAGGTTCTGCTCGGCAATGTCGCTCATCGTATTGTCGAAGATGAAGTCGAAATCGCCTTTTGCCTGCTGATTCCATAGGTTGGCAATTAAATGTTCTGGCTTCAGGCGAGGCAGGTCAGGCGATAGCGAAGCCCAAAGCATCATGCGCTCCATGTCGGTAAGCTGGCTGTAAGCCACTTCCCATTTATCTGCTGTGTGTATTTTTGCTGCGTATGGACTCTTGGATGTCTTAAGGGCATAGCCAAACTTATCATTAAGGAATTTGTACAAGAACACCTGTGTTATAATCTTGTACTCGTTGCCATCGTTGCCCATGCCGTATGTCTTGCAAGTAGCTTTCAAGGCATCAATGAGAGCCACTGTCTTTTCTCTTATTGTCATATTTTAATTTAATTTCTTGGATATGTTGCGTTGTATTGGTTGATGTACTGTCGGGCTATGCGCGTCTGTATGAATGAGAAATCGTCCATCTGCGGCTCAATGGTTGGATAGTTGTAGAGAGCCTGTGCAATCTCTGTCATTACCGTCATTTCAAAATACTCGTCTTTCTTCAGTATATCATTGCGGTCGTACACCTTTTGGTCTATCTCCGACTTTATGTCGGTGAGTATAGCCACAATGTTGTCGTCGTAATAGCTGAATATAAATGGCTTGTGTTCTGCAAAACGTCGTTTGTTTTCCTCGCGTATGCGCTTGTGCACATTTGCAAACTTGGTGTCGCCATTGTACTTTTTAAGGAGGCGGTTGTTGCTTTCCTGCAACTTGACAAGCCGTTCGATGATTTCATCAAGTTCCTTACTTTCCTGATTAAACTTGGCTATGCTGTCAACCACAAAGCCGTGCTCCTTGAAACGCTGCATGAAGGCATCGCGCAAGGTGATGTATTCAGGATCGTCGGGGTCGGTGTTTTCTGTGAACTTGCGGATTGCCACCGACCACTTGTCCTGCAACTCACGCCCACCGGCTATCATCTTCATCTCTTCCTCTCCAATCTTCGAGAAGTTGAAACGTATGTCTTGCATAGCCTCATTGACAAGTTGCTTAGTCTCGTCGGACACGGCAAATGCTTCCTTCTGGTTGATGATGTCGATATGGTGTTGCACCTCTTTGAGCATGTCCGGAAGTTTGGTTATCTCCAACTTGCTGAAAGCTTCTTTAAGGTTGTCGTCACCAAATGTTCGGACAATGTTGGCGCAGTCTTTGGCAGATATAAGCGTCTTCTTCAATTCGAGCAATACCTGCTTGTCCTCAATGGACGAAATCTCAGAAGAGAATTCTTCCACGTTGTTTGTGGTGTAGTCGAATAGCGTCTGTCTGACATCGCGCATTTGACGTATCAGTTCGTCAGGATTCTCAATCACCTGCGAGAAGGTGTCGGTTGTGTGGTTGCCGTCAACTTCGTCTGGATTGTTGAATCGACTCAACTCTTTAAGATAAGCCTCATTAGTTTCCTCAAAGTTGCGCTTTATGTTGGCAAAGTCGATGACATAGCCATATCTGTTGTCCTTGTATGGACGGTTCACACGGGTGAGGGCTTGCAGCAGGTTGTGGTCCTTCAGCTTTCTGCCGAAATACAGACGTTTCAGTCTGGGCGCGTCAAATCCGGTAAGGAGCATATTGAAGACAATGAGCAAGTCGATGGTCATGTTTTTCTTGAAGTCCTTGATGATTTGCTTGCGCGTCTCCTTGTCGTCGCTGTCGTGAAGTATCAGCCCCACTTTCAAAGGCTCCTTTTTCGTACCATACATAGGCACTGCTTCAGCAGCCATCCATACTTGGTTGCCCATCTTTATTTGTATGGGTTGCGACTTTCCGCCATCTGGCATGTGTTGAAAGGCTTCGTATAGTTTGCGTGCCTGTTCGCTCGTTTCGCAGATGACCATACCGCCCAATGTATCATCGCCCTGAATCTTGCGAAACTGACGAAGGTCGTCGGCTATATAGTGCGCCAATTCGCTGACATAGCTCTCATGCTCTATGATTTGTGAGCGCTTGATGTCTTTCTTTTGCACAAGCGTTTCGAGTTTGTCATATACTTCCGACAAACGCTCCTTGTATGAAGTCTCGATGTCCTCACGAATGATTTTGAGCGTGTATCCATCGGCAATGGAGCGGTCGTAATAATAAGTGTGAAAATAGCGTTGGAACACAACACTCGAAGCGCAGTCGCTTTTCAACAGTGGTGTGCCAGTCAATGCTATCTTGATGGATTTCGGGTCGGCATCGAAAAGGTTTGCCAAGAAGCAACCACCGGGCTTATAGCCTCTGTGGGCTTCGTCCATAATGAATATGCGCTGCAAGTTGGTGGCATATGCAGGAAGACTGACTTTTTCCTTGTCTTCGGCAAAGCGTTGGATATTCACAACCGTAATCTCTGGTTGACCGCTTGCGCCCTCTTGTGCATGGTTGTTGCGGAACTGTGCCATCAGTTCGGCACGTGTGTTGGCTGTTGATACAACCAAGCCTCGTGCCTCAAACTCTTGCGTGGCCTGTTCCAGCAAGTCTATTCTGTCGACAATGAAATAGAACTTCGCCACCATGTTGAGCTTTGCATAATAGTCAGAAAGAACATAAGTGAGGTAATAGGACAACGCGGTCTTTCCACTTCCCTGTGTATGCCATACCACGCCAGACGTAGCACCCTCTTTCAACTGCTCACGAATGGCCAAAGACGCAAACATCTGTTGATAGCGCATGATATGTTTTTGGTCGGTGCTCTCAATCTTGCCGTCCACTTCCTGTTCCATTTTTACATAGGCTATACCATACTTGATGAGGAATAGCATACGTTCTGGGCTACACATGGATGTGAGTATACGGTTTGTGGGTGTATTCACATCAAGGTTGGTCTGATATTCAGGCGTGTGGTGAATTACCTGACAGTTGAAATCAGACAGTATGCGCTTCTCCTCGTCTTGCTTGATGTTGTCGTATGGATATTCTTTTATATATGGTGCTACTGGGAGGTTGGATGGATTTTCCTCACGGAAACAGTTAAATGGAGCACTTTCTCTTGCAGCCGTACAATAGAAAGCGCCCTGTATAGGTACAATGCCTCCCATCGTGTCATACTCCATGTTGTTGGAGAATATCATTAGTTGAGTAATGTTAATGAACCGACGGAACTTTCTGTTCGGGAAGCGGTCGTGGTTCATTCGTTTACTCTCAGCCACCATGCCACCATGGTTGTTGGGTTTTTTCACTTCAACGAAGCAAAGCGGCAAGCCATTGACAAACAGAGTAATATCGGGACGGAATTCGTCCTGACCATTCTTGCAGGTAAACTCAGCCGTGAAATGAAACGAGTTGTTTTGTGGATTATCAAAATCAATCAGCCGTACAGGTGAAACCGTAGTAAGTCGCTTATAGAAGGATTTGCCAAGGTCATCATTTGTCAGTTCTTGCCTTATGCTACGCAAGGCTTGTGCAAACTCTCCTTGTGCAGATGGATTCAATCGTTCAAACTGTTGTTTGAAAACATCAATAAGTATATTTGTGTCAGGGTCGTAAACACTGCCAGCCATATCTTCATTGATTTTCCCGATATAGCCATACCCCAATCGTGTCAGATGCACCATAGCTGGCATCTGAACTCTTGTCGCTTCGTTGAACTTACTCATACCTACTTGCTAAACTTATTGACAATCATTTTAATTTTAAGGCACATATCCATAAGCCAGTCACACGCTTCATCCCATTTGTCTGAATTGTTAATATCAAGACTCTTGCTTATAAGAAAACGACTTGCTTTTTTGGCATTACGCCACTCAACGGTTGCACCCAAGAAATCTTCTATCTCTTTTTTGTTATCTAGTAGAGAGGTTTAGATATTCTTGTTATCTGGAATATATAGCCCTGCATTTATGTCGTTCTTTTGGGAATGTACCTCCATACAAAGATAATGATTTTACATGGTAAATAGCCGGATTTGTGAAATATTTAAATTATTATAACAGACCGCACTTATCAGAAATAATCTTCTCGTTAACTTCAATCTTATGCCTACCAGTTGTAGTACATAGATTCTTTCTGATTGTTTCAAGTGTAGAGTTTGCAAACCATTCACCAATATGAAAACAGAAATATCGCCCCAATGATACCGTTGTAGCGTTCGGATGGTACCGCGCGGAGCGGATGCGTGATGCCGCTTATTGCGGTCGGATGATATCGGTACCAAAAAACCGCTACAAATACATATTATTGTGATTGCCTGCATTTGTTTTTAATAATAAACCGTAAGTAAAAGTAAATAAAAAACAGCAAATGTTTTGTTTGTGACGTGGAAATATGTAAATTTGCAACAAGAAACGACCCATTAACATATTCAAAACTTATTGCTTATGAAAAAATTGTTTACACTGCTTACAATGTTGCTTCTGCTGTCTGTCACGGCGAAGGCTCAAATCGTGGAGAAACCTGCTGGTGAGGAGAAGTTGTATGTGCGCACAGGCTCTGCCTTTGTACCAGAGGAGGGGAACACGGACCTAAAGACACATACGCAGACAGGAAAGGCTGCCCGCATGGTCTATGACAGCGACGGCACAACGGTTTATATCTCCTGTCCTGTTAGCATGTTTCCCGATCCTGTGTGGGTTAAAGGCACGCTGAGCGATGACAAGTCGACAGTGAGCGTGGCGCTTGGCCAGGTGCTCCGTCACGATGCCAAACACAACACCGACCTGGTGCTGGCTGTTCTTAACTCGAAAGAGGTGACGAGTGGCGGCGACACTTATCTGGAATATTCGCGTGACGCTTCCGCCACCACAGTGGAATATTCTGTGCTGGGAAACACCATAAACCTCTTGGGCAGCAGTCAGGACCGTCTTCTTGGTGTGGTATATGCCGACAATGGACAGTGGACGGGTTATGGCGATTTTAACACCGTTTATACAGCCATTGATGATGACCTCGTGACACTTCCGACAGACGTCACCACCTCCACCTTCACCCTTTATGCCACCGATGGCGACAAGGGCATTCACCGTTCCTTGAAGGTTGGGTTCACCGACACCGATGTCTACATTCAGGGCTTGTCAAAATTGCTTCCTGAGGCTTGGGCTAAAGGCACGTTCAACGACAATAAACGTCTTGTGACCTTCCCCGTTCAGTTCTTGGGTCTTACCGACACCGATTATCCTGTCTACATCTGCCGCTATGCCGGTGGCGAGTCGATAGACGAACTGGTGCTTGTTTATGACAGCGATGCCAACAATTTCTATATCAGTAAGCGCGATGAGCCTGTCATGCTGGAGAACGCATCTAAAACTACCGCTGGCTATTTCTACAAATATGAGAACCTCACCGCTGCTTTTGGTGAGGATGTTGCTGTGGCTCCCGAAGATGATGCCGCAAAGAGCCAGTATATGCTCAAGAGCATCTCTTACAGTGGCGAGAGCTCACAGATGGTTAATGTGCTGATGCAGGATGACAAGGTCTATGTTCAGGGCCTTTCGTCACAGTTGCCCAACAGTTGGGTCGTCGGCACCAAGACAGTCGATGGCTATGAGTTTGCCTCTCCCCAGTTTCTTGGTTACGACGATTCCGGCAAGGCTTATTTCTTTATTGCAGAGAGCGGTGACGCCATCGCCAGCAAGTGTGTGCTCACCTTTGATGCCGCCACCGGCACCTTCTCCACCCAGACAACCTGTGGCGTAAGTAACGATCGTGTGAAGGTTCGCGATGTCATAACGTTCTTTGGTTTTGACCTTGTGCCGTTCAAGGAGGCAACAGGAGCTGTTCCCGCAGACCCGACCATTGACGATATCTATCCCGACGACTGTGAGCTCGATTACACCGTTGAGGCTGTCAGCACCGATGGCAGTGACCTTGACCTGTCAAAACTGAGCGTGGTGTTCTACAGCGACATTGAGGGCACCATCGAGCCGATAACGTTTATGCCTTCCGACTATCCCGAGTTTAGCGAGGCCACGACCAAGGTGCCTCTGTCTACCGACAGCGACAACTTTGGCGATGGCTGGATGATATATCCCGAAAACGATGCCTACAACCGTCTTGGCGTTCAGGTCGTTTACACCACAGCCGATGGCGAGACGCGTTCAAACATCGTGTGGACAAAGTTGAAAGACTATGCCACGGGCCTCTCTTCCGTCCTTTCCGACACCTCTGCCTCTCGCCGTTTCTTCATGCTTAACGGCGTAGAGACCAAGAGCCCGTCGGGCAAGATCGTCGTTGTGAAGAGTGGCACAAAGGTGCGCAAGATGGTTGTCAGATAAACACCTTTCAAGATAAAAACCGACAAAGCCTGTCGTGGTGAGCGCTTTCTCACCTCGACAGGCTTTGTGATGGATTCAGGTGCCACAACAAAAGAACTGATGACAGACAAGTGCTATGTGAAAATGTTGTGGCGCTTATAATCTTGATGTTTCTTTCTTTCTTTTCAAAAGAAAGCATTACCTTTGCATTAGTATTTATAGATACCTTCAAAAAGAGATTCTCCCCATAAAATCGAGATAAACAACATAAAGGCATGATGAATAAGCTTACTAAATTTCTCGTTGACGAGTATGAAGCACATCGTAAAGGTGGCTTATATCACAAAACTCAGGTACAGTTGGCTTACAACTCTAACCGGATAGAGGGTAGCAAACTGACGGAGGAGCAGACGCGTTACATCTTTGAGACCCGAACCATAGGTTTCAAGGATCAGGAGGCTGTGCCTGTGGATGACATTATAGAGACTGCCAACCATTTTGTTGCCTTCGACTATCTGCTTCGCACTGTCGGAGAGCCTCTTACAGAGGAATTGATAAAGGAGTTTCACCGCATATTGAAGACAGGTACAGCCGATGCCCAGAAGCCATATTTTAATGTTGGCGATTACAAGAAATTGGCAAACGAAGTGGGGGGCCATGAAACATGCAAACCTGCCGACGTAGAGAAAAACATGCATTTGCTTAACGATTGGTACTCTTCTCTGAGCGATGTGACCATCCGTGATCTTGCCGAATATCATTGGCGGTTTGAGAGCATTCATCCTTTTCAGGATGGTAACGGTCGTGTTGGCCGACTGCTACTTTTTCGTGAGTGTCTACGCAATGGCATCATGCCGTTTGTCATTGACAACGAGCATAAACTTTATTATTATCGTGGCCTTTCCGAATTTAAACAAACGCCGGGTTTTTTGATCGGCACCATGCAGTCGGCCCAAGACGTGTATGAGGCATGGATAAGCTATTTCAATGAAGAGGTGCTCGAAGGGTTGAAAATGGAATAAACTAACCTGTTGATACAAAAGAAGGAGGTAAATAGCACATTTACCTCCTTCTCAGTCTTTGTTCACCTCCTTCACAAAGTCATTATTTTCTGATTCCTATTTTCCCACAATCGTTTCGTTCAGCTGTTGCAGATGGGGTGTGGCCTTTGTGTAAGCGTCCCATGCGGGCATGGAATACGTCAGTTCATTTTCCTTCATCATCACCTTTGCCACATTCTGCGATGCGAATGATGCATTGCCTCACTCGACATGGATGTCTTTGTTGAGAAGTTTTCTCTATTTTCCAAGAGACTTGAACATCTTGGTGATGCACTTTTTCTTTTGCTCCATGTTCGGGTGAACATAGAGATTAAGAGTCGTTGTGATATTGGCATGACCGAGCAATACACTTACAGTCTTGTAGTCGCAGTTGCTGTCAATGCAGCGTGTTGCAAAGCTGTGGCGCAGTCCGTGATACTTTAGTCTAGGAATGTCGAGATGCGCCATCAACCGATGATAGTAGTTGCGGTAGGTGCGTGGCTCTGTAGGCTTTTCTTCATTGGTCAGCACATAGAAGTCTGTGTTTACCACCTTTTTCAGAGGTTTCACCATCGCCAACAGTTCCTTGTTCATCGGTATCTCACGGCATGAGTTTTTGGTCTTGGGTGTGTTGATGACCAACTCCGTGTGCTTGCGTTCGCCCTCCACAATGTAGATGCGCTCAATGGTACGGTTCACGGTAATTGTGCCGTTGTCGGTATTGATGTCCGACCATTTCAAACCACAAATCTCTCCGATACGCAAGCCTGTGGTCAGACTGATATAGATACCAAGGTTTCGGAATGTGAAGTTCTGTTTGATGAAATCGAGGATCTTCTTGTGGTGTGCCACCG
>OQVS01003033.1_pt1 | contig 10326 bp, 9 predicted proteins | sample 1691601 | NCBI WGS metagenome assembly OQVS01 (sample SAMN03418268, study PRJEB22391) | human gut metagenome | biome: human-gut; feature: organic feature; material: feces | host: Homo sapiens | place: Tanzania | collected 2013-01 | reverse complement strand
GTCTTTCTTTTTTATAATGAATGCCTTTTGTATAAAATGGCGTTTTAGTTATAAGTCCAAACAACTGCGCTATAACAAGCATTCTATGTCTATGAGTATTTATATCATAGTTTTTATGATACTTTGCAAAATACTCTTCTATGTTAATATCCTCTTGGCTGTTGCATACAAATTCAAGCAATCTCGCCGCTTTTACGCTTTCGTCAAAGCTTGTATCTTGTTTGGTAAAAACCCACGCTGATTTTTCTGTAAGTGTTGCTAGATATTCATTTACTGTCATTTTCAAGTAACCTTTTTATCATAACGCCTAAAAAATACGACATTTTTGGTGGCACAGCATTGCCGATTTGCTTGCAAATGCTCGTTTTTGAGCCTAAAAATTCAAACTCATCAAAAAAGCTTTGAATTCTAGCCGCTTCTCGTGGCGTAATGGTTCTGTTTTGATAAGGGTGTATAAAACGCCCGCCAGATGGGGTATCAAAGCGGGTTGTTATGGTCGGTGCAAAGCCATTTGCATCAAGTCTTCCATAAGAACCGCTGTGAATGGATTTGATATTTTCTTTTAAAGAAGTAAAATTTTCGTTTTGTTTGATTTGTGCCATACGATTTACGGCAAGGCTGTTGTGCTTTGTTTGTATGTGATTTGTAAGCATTGTTTTATTAGTGGCTAGAAATTTTAAATAAGCGTTATTTGGCTTTGGATTTTGAATTTGTCCGTTTTTTGTGGGTTTTGGTAAATTGCCTATGGCATCTTGCACGCTTATCTTATCAAAAAAATTTTTGTGTTTGTTTGAAAGTTCTTTTTTTGTCTTATCCCACTCATTTTGAAGCGAAAATTTAAATACACTTCCTATGACAATCACTCTTTCGCGCCTTTGTGGAATTCCTAAATCACTCATTTTGGCTACAAGGTATTGTAGATGATAACCAGCACTCTTAAAGGCTTGTTTGATTTGAGTAAAGATAGCCCCATTATCAAAGCTGATTATCCCTTTGACATTTTCAAAGACGAAAATTTTTGGCTTTACAAGCCTTACTATGTTTAAATAATGCTTGAAAAGATAGTTTCTTGAATCATCAACAAAAGACTCACGAATTCTTGCCCCAGCCATAGAAAAACCCTGACACGGCGAACCGCCGATGATAATATCAGCTTGCCCAGCTGAAAAAAATGTCGCGTTATCAACATTTTTAATGTCATCAACGATAACTTTCGTATTTGGGTGATTATGTTTGTATGAATTTGCGATATTTTTGTCAATCTCAACCGCGCAAATCGTTTCAATCCCAGCCTTTTGCATACCGCAAGAAAAGCCTCCGCAACCAGCAAACAAATCTATGGCTTTAAACACTTGCATTATCTCCCATACGGTATTTAAGCGCAAAATTTTGGATATATTGCAACTCATTTGGCGTGAGTTTGTAGATTAAGGCGAGTTCATTGTCTATATCATCAATCTCTTTTTTACACATTTTATGCTTATATTCATAATCCGTTTGAGCTGTCTTTATATATACCTTTGTTTTTTCAAGTTTTTTTTCAAGCTTTTGGGCTAATTTTTGATAAAATTGAGTATTTTGTATTTTGTTAGGCACTGAAAAATGTTTTAATTCTTTTTGTGTTAAATGCCAACAATCAGAAACCATACCCCAATACACCCAAAACAAGCTTGAATTCAACACGCACAAGATAAAATCTCTCATATTTTCATCATAATAAAACGCTTTGTATTCTTTGGAATTTTGACTAAATGAAAATGCTTTAATCCAAAAACAAGCTCTCATATTAAGATACAAGCCTTTTCCGTCTTGTTTTTGCAAAGAGATTAGATTGTGTGCGTATGATGAGTGTATTTTGTTGTAAATGCTTAATTCTATTTCATTGCCTATCTTAGGTATAAATTCATTGTATTCTATGTTTGTGGCTATGATTTGGCGTCCATTTAACAACAGCTTTCTTTCGTTTTTATACCAATGCTTATAATTTGAAGTATATGTTTTACACGCTTTATTTCCTTTTTTGACTATGAGAATGTTGATTTTTTGATGAGCGCCGACAAAAAGACAATCAGGTCTATCAGCAAAGCTCAAAATGATTTGTCTTTCGCAATTTTCTTTAACAAGAGTGCGGATTTTTTGCATTCTTGTCGTTGATATATAAGATAAAGGCAGCACAAAGCCAAGTCCTCCATTTTGTTTAAGCATAGCAAGGCTACGAGCAATCACATCAGCATAAATGTTTCCATAAGAGCTTAAAAGCTCGTCTTTACGCTCGTATTTAGCATACTCTATGAAAGGCGGATTGCCGATTATATAGTCAAATTTATGCTGTATTTGTGATGATTCTAGCACAAAATCCTTGTCAAAAAAGCATTGATTAAGCGTTTGTGCTAGTTCGTTAAAAGATTCTGGGCTTTTAAGATGAGGAGAAATGGCAAAAAATATTCTCATTTTGGCTATGTCGATTGACTCATCTTCTATGTCATTGCCCTTTACGCTTTGGCATATTTTTATATAATCAAAGTCAGTAAGGCTAAATCCACTCTTTAAAGCAAGTTTGATTTTTAAATTTATAACACTTAACAAAAACTCGCCCGAACCACAAGTTGGGTCAAAAAAATTTCTTTGAAAGACAAGTTTTTGCACGAATTCTTGCCCCATTTGCAAGAGTATATCAAGTGCCATATCCACGCTAAACATACAATCAACGCTTATCGTGTTTGCAATGATAGTGTTTGAAATGATATAATCAGCAACTTCGGCTGGTGTATAGTAAATGCCTTTTTCTTTGCGATGACAAGTTGAAAATATCCTTTGAAAAGTGTCGTTGTTAAGCAGAAAATTTGGCTCTTTGATAAGGGTTTGTTCTAAATGGTATTTAACAAAGTGCTTGTTAAGCAGAGTATGCAAGGCAAACAATATCTCTTTTTCAAAGGAATTGTCCTTACTGTAATGCCATATCGCTTTGTTGATGATACTTGTTGTCTCTAACACCTTTATCCTCACGCTTTAAAATTCTTTATCAGTCAAACAAAATTTACTCGCCTTTTAAAGCAACAAAATTATAATATCTTTTAGAAAACATTTGATAAATCCAAATTTTAAAACTAAACTGCTACAATTATGCTTTTACAAGGACAAAAATGCGTATCAATCAATTCATCGCGCACAACAGCGACTTTTCACGGCGTGAAGCGGACGAACTCATCAAACAAGGGCTTGTCAAAATAGGCTTAAAAACGGCTGAATTCAGCGACAGCGTAGGCGAAAACGACAAGGTTTTCGTGCGGGGCAAAAGGCTAGCAAGGCGCAAGCAGTTTTCGCTCATCATCTACCACAAGCCAAAGGGCGAGCTGGTTTCGCGCAAGGACGAGCGCGGGCGCAGGCTGGTTTATGAGAGTTTGCCGCATGAATTTGGGGCGTGGCGCAGCGTAGGGCGGCTGGATTATGCGAGTAGTGGGCTTTTGCTCTTAACAGACTCGCCCGTCATCGCCACAGCCTTAATGCAAAGCGATTTAGAGCGCGAATACTACCTTAAAATCAAAGGTTTGCTTGATGAAAAAGTGCTTGAAGCTATGAAAAATGGGCTTGAAATCTCTGGCTTAAAAGGCGCACACGCTAAAAGCAAAATCACCACGATGAAAATCGCGCCCTTTTTAGACTATGAAATTTTTGGCGCAAGTGGCGGCTACACCAAGCTTCGCGTGCTGATAAATGAGGGACAAAACAGAGAGCTTAGGCGGTTTTTTGGGTATTTTGACTTAAAGGTTATGGATTTAAAGCGTGTTGGCTTTGGTGCGCTGGCACTTGGTGCGCTTAAAGAGCGTAAATTTCGCTATCTCACAAAGGGCGAGTATGACAAACTACGAGATTTCCTTAAAATAAATGGGGTGAGGTATTGAATTTATGCCCTTAAATTTGCTTAAAATGTCCTTTGATTTTTGAGCTTTGTTGTCGTAATGCTAAATTTACGCCTTTAATTTCGCTTAAAAAGCCTCACAATCAAATCAAGGCTTTATGCCTTGCAAGAGTTTAGATAAATCGCTAGGATTATCTTTTTTGCCCTGTTTATCTTTGGTCGCACGACAATCATCAAAAATTTATAAAATTCATCACCAAATTTTTATGAATTTATCGTTTTTTGTGAATTTTAAAAGCAAAAATCCTCACACAAAGGGGTTTAAGCACCCCTTAACAAATATCGGGTCATAGTAGAACATACCCCGCGCAAAAGCGCATTTAAGGCAAAAATTCACAAATCCTACCAAAAACGCCTCGCAAGGCATATCCTACTTCTAATCCATCGCAGTTCTACTAACTGACACCAACAAAAGAAAGAACACAGCGCATTTTGCTAAACAAAAACGCATAAGGGCATTTTAAGCGGTTTTGGTTAATGTTTGGCAAACACTAAAATTTTGTAAGCAAAAATTTAAAATTTTTTGAGAAAATTGCTTTATCTGTTATGCTAAAAACGGCATTTTGCGCGCATTTAATGCTCCACAAAGCCTAAATTTACAGCTTTTCCCAAAAAAATTCTATCCACTCTTTTGCTTCTTTGAGCGTAAAATCAGGCTTAAAAAGCGCATTTTGCTTGTAAAAAATAGTCGCTACCTTAAATTCACACTGCGGAAATTTGCCTTGCAGTAGGCTTTTGATGGCACTCATCGTCTCGCCGCTATCTATCATATCATCGACTATCAGCACCTTGCGAAACTCGCTCAAATCAGGCACATTAAAGATTTGCAGCTCATCAAGCCTTTGCGTGTCATCATAATGAATGCTATTTAGCACGAAAAGCCTGCGGTTGTTGAGTCTCATCGCCAAAAAATGCCCCAAAGTAAGCCCGCCACGAGCCACAGCCAAAATCACCTCAGGCAAAAATTCCGCCTGCACGCGTTTTGCAAGCACTTTGACATCGCTTTCAAACTCATCAAAAGGATAAGCCCTCATCTTTTGTCCTTTCTTCGCAAAAGCCCTAGCAAAGGCACTTTCGCGCCTTGCAACTTGCGAAAATTTACTCTATCATCAAGGCTATTTTAGCAAGTTAAATTTAAAATTTAGGCATTTTGCTGAATTTTCTTGCGATAGCTTAAATTTGCCGCTAAATTCAAAGCAAATTCTAAATTTTTATCGCAAATTTCAAAGCAAATTCAAGTAAATTATCAAATTTTTTATACGCTCTAACTTAAAATGCGCCATCATCAAAAGCAAATTTACAAACAGCTTTCAGCACCGATTTTATCGGCTCACAACGACACAGTAACGCGCATTTTAACACTTACCCACAAAGCATTTTCGCGCAAAAGAAGCATTTTGCAAACTCAATAACCCTTTGTTAGCCTTTGTGTGCTATGATTGAGCCAACGAAGGGGGTGCATAATGCGACAAATCTGCCTTATAGCTGGACTTTTAGCACTTTTAAGTGGCGAAATTTACGCCGCAGAGCAATGCGGTAACTCAAATTCCTATGTCGATATGCTTTGCAAGCGCAAATCAGGCGCGTTGTCATCATCGGGTGGAGTTTCATCATCAAGCAAAGGTAAGTTTCCATCGACTCCGATTATTCCAGACTTTGAGATACAGCCCTTTGCCGATGAACCAAAAAGCGGCAAACGCTCGCCGTTTTGACGGACAAAGCCACGCTTTGTGCCTTTAAGCCTTTGCAACAAGCAAGAGCCTTGTCATACTGACTTGTTTTGAGAGCAAAGCCCGAAGTATCCAAAAACTCTTTGCATTGTCATACTGAGCTTTCGCAAGAAAGCGAAGTATCCATTCTCCGCAGTTTGCGGAGTAGGTTGAGTAAATTCAGCCTTTTTTTGAATTTTCGCCTTTTTGTAAAAGGCTCAAAATGACAAAGGTTCGTTTGTCGTATCAAGCTTTTGGTAAAGTATCCACGCAAAACACGCACACTGGACTGATGAGAGTAAAGCGTTGAAGCAATTTAAGGCTTTTTAAAGCCTTAAATGTCTTGCAAATTCGCAGCAAGATTCTATACGCTTTGCTTTTTCGCAGCAAGGTATCTGTGCGCTTTGCTTTGCGATGAGCCGCTTTTTATCCCCAAAAAAATTATCCCAGCCATTCACCCTGCTCGCTTTTTGATAAGGGCGTTGAAAAAGGGCTTAGCAAGGTAAATTTCACAACCACAAAAGCAAGATAAAAGGCACGAAATTTAGCCCCACGCAAAAAAGGGCGAGCCTTTTAGAAAAAATGCTTAAAAACGCAAGGACAAGATAGCCCAAAAAAGCCCACAACGGCAAGGCTAAATCCGCCCCATAAAGTTTAAAGACGAAAAATTCAAGCAACGGCGCGTCTAAAAGCCAGCCAAAGCCTAGCAAATGTAGCATTAAAGCCAAAGGATAAAACAGCACAAAAACCGCGCTTAAAAAAATGGCTAAAATTTGCTGAAAAGAAACAAGCGGAAAAAAGTGCAGCACAGGCAAAATCATCGCAAAAAAGGTCCAAATGTTTAGGCAAAGGACATTGAAAAAGTTGCCCCAAAAGCCAGCTCGCCACGCTTTGCCAAAGTGGTGCAAATACAAAAAAATAAAAAACACGCCCATTACTGAAAACAAAAAACCCACGCTAAATAAAAGCTGTGGAAAGAGCGCAAGGCAGAGTAACACGCTGAAAAAAAGGTTGATGAAAGAGAGAATTTTGACATTTTTGATGAGCAAATAAAAGCCCCAAAGTGCCATTACAAGCGAGCGCACAAAGCTTGGCACGAAGCCTAGTAAATAAGCATAGCACAGCAAAAAAGCAAAAATCAGCACGCTCAAATCAAACCTAGCGTTGCGATAAGGAAAAAATCGGCGTTGAAAAAAGCCATAAAGTGGCATCAGCGCGAAAAAGGCAAGCGAAAAAATAAGGGCGATATGATAGCCGCTAATAGCGATGAGATGGGCTATGCCGTAAAAATTCACATCCACTCGCAACTCACGCGAAACAGGCAGGGCAAAAAAGAGCGCGCCGTAAAATTCTTGTATCTTTTCGTTTTGGTGCTGGCTTAAAAAGTATGAGATGATAGCGTTTCGCGGGCTTTTTGTGCTGTCAATTATGCTTAAATCATAGCTTGGCATATAAAAATTTTTGCTTAGATAATCCTTAAAGCTCACCTTTGTGGTAATCACGCGTAAATTTAGGCTTTGATGACGGTAAATTTGCGCTTCACTCTTTGTCGTAGTGTAAAAGCTAAAATCCTTTCCAGCAAGCTTTAAAACGCGGTATTTGCGCCCTTTTTTGCCCACCTTTTCGTAGCTTTGCAGCACGCGCACGCTTTCTAAACTTTGGTGTTTTTGCTCTTTAAAATCCTTAAATTTAAGCCACTCCAAACTCACATTAAAGGCAAAAATGCAAAGACAAAGCGCAAAAAGCACAAAGAATTCTTTGTAATTTCGCCAAAGTTTATCTCGCAAAAATGCCCCAAAAAAATAGCGCAAATTTTCGCGCAAAAAGGCTAAATTCAAAGCACGAGCTAAACTCATCATCAAGCCTTGATGAGTTAAAATAGCTCATCGACTTTTTGCAAAATTTGCCCCAAATCTCCGCTTTCAAAGGCTTTTACCACGCTAGTGCCGACTATCGCGCCATCGGCTACTTTTTTACACGCCAGCACATCAGCGTGCGTTTTCACGCCAAAGCCAGCAAAAACGGGCAAATTCGTGTGCTTTTTTATGCGTTTTACTAAATTTTCAAGCTTGCCTTGTGCCATTTGGTTGCCTCCTGTAATGCCAACGCTTGCAAGCGCATACACAAAGCCACTTGCACGGCTTAAAATCTTTTTAAGTCTTTCCTCGCTTGTGGTTACGCTTACAAGCGGGATAAGAGCGATATTTGCCCTTTGACACTCCTTAAAAAGCTCCTCATTTTCCTCATAAGGCAGCTCAGGCACGATAAGCCCGCTAATGCCCACGCTTTTAGCCTTTGCCACGAATTTTTTAAGCCCATAAGAAAAAATGAGATTATAATACACCAAAAACACCAGCGTTTTGGTAGTTTTCACACTCTTTAAAAGCTCAAACACCTTGTGAATGTCCGCTCCGCCGCTCAAAGCCTTGCAAACAGCCTCAAAAATCACTTCTCCATCGGCTATGGGGTCAGAGTATGGGATACCGATTTCCAAAATATCGATTTTACTCTCATCAAGGCGCGCCAAAAATTCGCTCGTTAAATTTAAATTTGGATACCCAGCCACTATGTAAGCGACATTTGCCTTGTCTTTAAACTCAAAATTAGCCATAAATTCGTCCTTTCTCATAGCCTTGTATGGTGTGCATATCTTTATCTCCACGCCCTGAGACATTTACCACTACCACAGAGCCTTTTTTAAGGCGCAGTTTTTCCAAATACGCCAAAGCGTGTGCGCTTTCTATCGCAGGGACTATGCCTTCTTTTTCGCAAAGTAGCTTTAAGGCGTTGATACACTCATCATCACTTACCGCATAATACTCCACTCTTTTGCTCTCGCACAAGTGAGCGTGAATGGGACCCACGCCCGGATAATCAAGCCCAGCCGATATGCTATGCACGCTTAAAATGTTGCCAAGCTCATCTTGCAAAACCTTTGTTTTCATTCCGTGTATGATGCCATCTCGCCCCTTTGTGAGCGTAGCGGCGTGATAAGGCGTATCTGCGCCAAGCCCACCCGCTTCTACACCGATGAGACGAACTTTTTTGTCCTTTAAAAACTCATAAAAAGCACCGATAGCGTTTGACCCGCCGCCCACGCAAGCGATGATTATATCAGGCTTTACGCCAAATTTTTTAAGCTGTTTTTTAAGCTCTTTGCTTATCACGCTTTGAAAATGCTCCACAATTTGCGGGTAAGGATAAGGACCAACGGCTGAACCGATGACATAAAACACGCTTTCTATCTGCGCTACCCACGCTTGAATGGCTGCTGTCGTGGCTTCTTTGAGCGTTTTTAAGCCTGTTTCTATCTCACGCACCTTTGCGCCAAGCAATTTCATCTTATAGACATTCAAAGCCTGTCTTTGTGCGTCTGTCGCGCCCATAAACACTTCACATTCTAGCCCCAAAAGTGCCGCAGCCGTTGCAGTAGCAAGCCCGTGCTGTCCAGCACCTGTCTCGGCGATGACTTTCTTTTTGCCCATATATTTGGCTAAAAGTGCTTGTGCTAGGGCGTTGTTGATTTTGTGCGCGCCTGTGTGGTTTAAATCCTCGCGTTTAAGATAAATCTCAAAACCATAATGCGCGCTTAAATTTTTCGCATAATAAAGCGGCGAAGGACGCCCCACATAGTGCGTTAAAAGCTCGTTTAGCTCGTTTTTAAAATCCTTTGAAAAAGCGATTTTTTTGTAAGCCTTTTCTAGCTCATAAAGCGCACTCATCGCCGTTTCAGGCACAAACTGCCCACCAAATTTACCGTAATACCTTTTCATTTTTGCCCTTTTTGTGTTTTGTTTTGGGTTATTTTATTAAAATTTTGCGTGGAATTTGTGAATTTTAGAGCAAAATTCACAAAAAACACCTTATTTTATATTAAGTTCTGCCTTAACTCGCATATAATCATCATATATATCAACATAGAGCAACATATCACATTCTTTAAGGTTTTTAAGCCTTGCAAGTATATCAACAAGTTTTGGGAATTCTTGGAATTTATTGTCTTTTAAATCCAACTTTTCAAGGTTTTGTAAATTTATGAATTCATCAGGCAAAGAATTCAAACCACACTTACTCAAATCAAGCTCTTTAAGATTTTTAAGCCTTTCTTTCTCTCTTGGAAAATTATCAGCTGCAATTTTATTATCATCAGCCCATTTAACAAGCCGAGCAAAACACTCATCATCAAATTCACATTTTTCACTCACTTTAAAAGCCAACAAATCATCTATCATCGCTAAGGCTTGGGCGTTTGCGCCCTTTTCGACAAGCGAGCAAAGCTCGTTTAACTCGCTTGCGACTTTGAGTTTGCCAAGTTGGTATTTTATCAGCGCTTCATCTTGCGTTTGCAAGGCGACTTTCAGCACACCAAGCTGCCCTTTGGCATAATCATTGAGTGTTTTTAGATTATCATTTGTCATTATAAGCGCCTTGTATCTAAAATTTATAAACAACTATACGCAAAAATCTTAAACTTATGATTAACAAGCGCAGCAAAAAATCCATATTGTCATTTTGAGCGGAGTGCGTTAGCACAAAGCGAAAAATCCAAAGAATTCAAAACACGCCTTGAAATTTTATGGATACTTCGCCAAAGGCTCAGTATGACAACGATTTGTTTGTTATATTTTTACCTTGTCATACTGAACACTCTTTTTGTCATACTGAGCGTAGCGAAGTATCCATAAAATCAAAGTGTGG
>OQVS01003032.1_pt1 | contig 10328 bp, 14 predicted proteins | sample 1691601 | NCBI WGS metagenome assembly OQVS01 (sample SAMN03418268, study PRJEB22391) | human gut metagenome | biome: human-gut; feature: organic feature; material: feces | host: Homo sapiens | place: Tanzania | collected 2013-01 | reverse complement strand
AGTTTTTGGCAGTCATCAGGGGACGTGCTGTCACCGCACATCAGCCGGTGCCGTCCGAGCTGGTAAACGTCGCCGAGCTGTGCCTTCGGATTTTCCGGCAGCTCGACGTCATAGTCGTCTTCTTTCGCGCTGTCGTCGACCTTGTCCTCGAGCCCCCAGTCAAAGGTAAAACCGTCGAGATTCAGCTCCGGCAGCTCCTCGGCGAGCATTTCCATGTCCCACGGCGATTCATTCGTCTTGTTATCGATGATCCGCAGAGCTTTGACTTGTTCGTCGGTCAGCTCATCGACCGCAACGCAGGGAACTTTTTCCATCCCGAGCCGTTTCGCCGCGAGAGCGCGGCAGTGACCGATGACGATGACGCCGTTCTTGTCGACGACGATCGGTTGAACGAAGCCGAATTGCTTTATCGACTCGGCGACATTAGAAATCTGCGTTTGCACCGGCTGATGTGCGGTGACAGCACGTCCCCTGATGACTGCCAAAAACTGGCGGGGGGGGGATAAAATGGAAATGTTGCTCACCGATCCGCCGTATAACGTCGACTATCAGGGCACCGCCGGAAAGATCAAGAACGATCACATGGAGGATTCGAAATTCCGCGAATTCTTAGCGACGGCGTTCCGGAATGCCGCGAATGTAATGAACCCCGGCGCGCCGTTTTACATCTGGCACGCGGACGTCGAAGGATACAATTTTTACGGCGCGGCGCGAGACGCGGGGATGCTTGTTCGACAGTGCCTGATCTGGGTCAAAAGTTCGCTTGTTCTCGGGCGGAAAGACTTTCAGACAAAGCATGAGCCATGTTTATATGGCGAACTTCCGTCGGATATCCTCGCTGAAAATCCCCCCTCCGGGGATCCAGGGGAATGCCAGCCTTGCCTTTACGGTTGGCTGAATGGGAAGCACTATTTCTTCCGCAATCGCAAGCAGACGACCGTGATGTATTTTGATAAGCCGATAAAGTCCGCTGAGCATCCGACGATGAAGCCCGTGAAGCTGTTTGATTATCTGATGCAATGCTCGTCGAAGCCCGGCGAGCGGGTGCTCGATCTCTTCGGCGGATCGGGAACGACAATCATCGCGGCGGAGCAAAACGGCAGAGCTGGCTATGTGATGGAGTATGATCCGAAATTCGCCGATGTGATTATCGACCGCTGGCAGAAGCTGACGGGTGAGAAGGCGGTTAAGCTGTGAAATACAATCCAGCCGATGAACCGATAAGGTTCTACAACTCCAAAGCATGGGAGCGAGTCTCGGCGATGGTTCGCAAGGCTGATCACTATCAGTGTGTGCTGTGCGGTTCGGCTCGACGACCTTTGATTGTCCACCATGTCAAAAAATTAAAGGATCGACCAGACTTGGCTTTGAGTCTGCGCGATCCAGACACGGGCGAGCGGCAACTTATCACGGTCTGCAAGCGATGTCACGAGCGATTGCACCCGGAGGCGTTGCAGGAGGCGCGAGTGGCGAGGAAAAAGGACGAGATTTCGGCAGAACGATGGGATTAGCCCCCCGTCATTAAAAATGTGTTCACATTTTCCGGCTTAATCGGGTGGGTCCAGGACAAAGGAAGGATTTCCACGCGATGAGTTTTGGATTCCGCGGCGAAAGGTGGTGTTTGATGCCGTGGCTAAGAAAAAAGTTGACTTTAATCAAAAATTAGAACAGATTCTTGAAGCCGCCTCGAAGACCGGGGCGGACACGAGCCTTTACTATGTGACGACGCTCGATCGGTACAACACGCAGATCAAGATCCTTGAACAGCTCAAAGCGTCGATCGCCGAGAACGGAATGATCGTTGAGAAGGAGTACGTGAAGAACCGGAAAAACATCGTTGTCAATCCGGCGGTCACGGAGTACAACAAGACCGCTTCGGCGGCGAACCAGACTGTCCAGACGCTTATAAAGATTGTGCAGGCTTACAATGACGGAGCTGACATGGCAAGCTCGACTGAGGATGATGAGATGTGACGGGGTGCGCGTACGTCGATGAGTACATCGATGAGCTGAGATCGGGACGGACTCCGGCTTCGCGCGAGATGCTGCTGGCTTGCGATTATGTCGAGCGAAAGCTCTCCGCGCCGGATGTCTATGTCGACGTCGGAAAGACCGAGAGGGCGATCGAGGTTATCGAACGGTATTTTTCGATGACGCTGTTCCCGTGGGAGCGGTTCGTTCTCGCGCTCGTCCACTGCTTTCATCGCGACACCGATACCGTCGTCTTTTCAAAATTTCTTATCGTTATGGGGCGCGGAAACGGAAAGAACGGATTTATTTCTGGGCTTGTCTGGTATCTGTCCTCCAAGGCGCACGGGATCGAAGGGTACAACATCGACATTGTCGCGAACTCTGAGGATCAGGCGAAGACCTCATTCGAGGACGTCTACCGGATGCTCGAGCGGACAAAGCGGAAATCGCAGAAATTTTTCCGCTGGACGCTGGAGAAGATCACGAACACCGATACCGGAAGCTATATCAAGTACAACACGTCGAACGCGCGGACGAAGGACGGCAAACGTCCCGGCTGTCTGGTCTTCGATGAGATTCATGAGTATGAAAATTACGAGCGGATCAAGGTGCTTAAATCCGGTTTCGGTAAAGTCGAGCACGCCCGCGAGTTTTACATCACGACGAACGGCTATATCAGAGAGGGCGTCATCGACGAGGAAATGCGGATCGCGCACGACATCCTGAACGGAGTCATAGAGGATTCGCGAGAACTGCCGCTGATCTGGAAGCTCGACGATGAGTCGGAGATGGACAACCCGGCTTGTTGGGTGAAGGCGAATCCCTCACTCCCCTTCCGCCCGATTCTTCGACAGGAGATGGAGGAGAACTACCGCGAAAGCAAGGTGAGTCAGGAGGCGAGAATTGACCTTCTCACTAAGCGATTCAACTTGCCGAGATCAAACCCGGAGCTTACAGTGAGTGATTATGAAAACATAGCGGCCACGAACAAGCCGCTTGATATTCGTCCCGGTTCGCCCTGCACGGTCGGGCTTGACTATGCGGAATTCAGCGACTGGGCGGCAATCAATTTCCACTTCCGCGACGGTCAGAAGCGGCTCGACCTGAATCACGCATGGATATGTCGCGATTCTCCGACGCTCGGGCGCGTGAAAGCACCGTGGCAAAAATGGGTGGATCAGGGGCTATGCACCTTTGTCGAAGATGTCTCGATCTCGCCGGAGCTGCTTGCCGACTATATCGCGACGATGGGACGGCAATACACGATCCGGATGCTGGCAATGGATAACTTCCGCTGGTCGGCGATGGCTGACGCTCTGCGGAAAATCGGCTTTGACGCGAATGACAAGAAGCGCGTGAAACTTGTCCGACCATCCGACATCATGCGGACGGACCCGACGATTCAGCTGTGTTTTACCCGAGGGCTGTTTGTTTGGGGAGACAATCCGTGTCTGAGGTGGGCGACGAACAACACCAAGCGCGTCAGATCGTCGCAGCGCGTCGGGTGCGATACCGGAAACTTTATCTATGCGAAGATCGAAGGCAAAAGCCGGAAGACCGACCCTTTTATGGCTCTCGTCGCGTCGATGACCTGCGAGGAAGTTCTCGGCAGCGGACGTGTTGAGATGCCGAAGATCGGAGTTATAAAAATCTGAGGTGCGAGGAAGAAGACAATGGTCAATGAGATGATACTGCAAGGGCGGCTTGTCGCCGATCCGGAGCTTAAATCGACGCAGAGCGGCGTGTTCTGGTGCGACTTCACGGTTGCCTGGAGCAAGAAGTACAAGGAGAACGAGGAGGTCTGTTTCATGCCTTGCCGGGCATGGAGGCAGTCAGCTGAGTTTGTTTCGAAGTATTTCGGGAAGGGCGACCAAATTGCCGTCATCGGCAAGATGGTCACGCAATCGTGGACGGACAAGGATGGGCAGAAGAAATCGAAACTTTTCTGCAAAATCACGGAGGCGAATTTCTGCGGCTCGAAGTCGCAGGCGCAATCGCAGCCGGCGGCGGGGATGCCGGGGACGGACGCGCCGCAATTTGAACTTATCGAAGATGAAGAAGAGTTGCCGTTTTGAGAGGGGATGAATGATGGGCTTTTGGGAATGGATTATTCCGGGACGCAAGAAAACGATATATCTCGACACCCCGGTGTCTGAGCTTGCTAACGCTGCGGTGCAGTGCTCGGCGGCGAATGTTGCTTTCGCGTCCTGCGTGAATATGATCGCGAACGCTATTTCGCGGTGCTCGATCCGGACCTTTGTCAAGGGTGAAGAGCAGCGCGGGCGCGACTGGGTGCTCTGGAACATCGAACCGAACGTGAATCAGAACGCGACCGTTTTTTGGCACAAGCTTGTGACGAAGCTGCTTGCCGAGGGTGAGGCTCTCGTCGTGCCGACGCAGAGAACCGACGGCGTGAACCGCGGTGTCGCTGCCTGGTGTGTGGCTGACAGCTTTACCGAGCCGGAGATATACCCGGCGAAGATGTGCCAGTACGAGGGCGTTACTGTCGGCGCGGTGACCTATGACAAGGTCTTCCGCGAAAACGAGGTTTTACATCTGATTCTGAGTCACATCGACACGAAGCCGCTGCTCGACGCGATGAACGCGTCGTACAGCAAGCTTTTACAGATCGCGATGAAGGATTACAGCTGGGGGCATGGGCAGCACTGGAAAGTCCATGTGGATCAGATGGCGTCGGGCGCGGACAATTTCGAGGAGACAATCGCGAAGCTTATCGCCGATCAGGTGAAGCCGTTCTTTGACACCGACAACTCGGTTCTGCCGGAGTTCGACGGCTATCTGTACGAGCGGATGACGACCGAGGCGAAGGACACGCGAGAAATCAAAAACATCATCGACGATATCTACGCGAACACGGCGCGAGCGTTTCTGATTCCTCCGGTTCTGCTTGCCGGGGACGTCGCCGGAATCGGCGAGGTCAACTCGCAGTTCCTGACCTACTGCGTCGATCCGATATGCAGGCAGATCGAGAACGAAATCAACCGCAAGTGTTACAGCTTCGCGGAGTTCGCCGAGGGGACGCGCGTTACGTGCGACTCGTCGACGATCATGCACTTTGATATCTTCGGCACTGCGTCGGCGGTCGAAAAAGCCGTCGGTTCGGGCGCGTTCACAATCAACGACGTCCGGAGAGCCGCGGGACAGCCGACGATAAATGAGGATTGGGCTGACCGATCCTATATGACCAAGAATCTCGGTCCTACTGTCACGGATGAGGGAGGTGAACAAAATGAAACGAATGTGGGAAATCAGGAATCAGGCGGAGAAAACGCTTGACCTTTACATCTACGGCGAGGTCGAGGGCGACTACTGGAACTTCTGGACTGGCGAGATGGTCGAGTCAGAGACATCGGCGAATGCTTTTCGCGATAAGCTCGCGGAGGCGGGCGACCTTGACGAAATCCATGTCTACATCAACTCCGAGGGCGGTTCGGTGATGGAGGGAACGGCTATTTACAGTCAGCTCCGCCGGAACAAGGCGAAGAAGATCGTGCATATCGACGGCTTTGCCTGCTCGATCGCGGCTCTGATCGCGGCTGCCGGGGATGAGGTTATCATCGCGCCGAACGCGCTGATGATGATTCACAACGCGTGGTCGCGTGCCGTCGGAAACTCGCGTGAGCTTCGCAAGGCTGCCGACGATCTCGAAAAGATCAACGCGGCGCAGCGGACGGCGTTTCTCCGGAAAGCCGGGGACAAGCTCTCGGAGGACAAGCTTGTCGAGCTTATGGACGCGGAATCGTGGCTGAACGCCGACGACTGCATCAGATACGGACTTGCCGACCGCGTCGGCGAGGAAAACGCCGATATGAGCGACGCCGTCGCGAAGATGCAGAAAGCCGCGGAGAGTTTACAGAGCCGGATAAGCTTTTGCAAATCACTCGCGGCGCAGCTCCGGACACTCTCGGCTCTGCCGGCTGAAAAGACGGTAGATAAAACCCCCAGGACAAAACCGGAGACTCCCGCCCCCGAACCAAAAAATGAGCCGAACGCGCTTATAAAGACGCTTGCTGGGCTCAAATAAAAACCAGAAAGGAAAACAAAAAATGGACATGAAAAAAATCAGATCCCGCGAAGAGATCAAGGCATCCATGATGGAGGCTCTCAAGGCGGGAGACACCGAGGCTTATGTCGCGGCTTTTGACGAAATCTGCGACAAGATTTCAAACGACATCCGTGCTGAGGTGGATCAGTACCGTGCGGAGCAGGACACCGAAATTCTCGCGAATCGCGGTGTCAGACAGCTCACCTCCGAGGAGAAGACCTACTATTCCAAGGTCATCGACGCTATGCGCTCGGTAGACCCGAAGGCGGCTCTCTCGAATCTCGACGTTGTGATGCCTTATACCATCATCGACTCGGTCTTTGACGAGCTGCGCACAAATCACCCGCTGCTGTCGAAAATCCGTTTCATGGCGACCAACGGTGTCGTAAAGATGCTCGTAAACACCAACGGCGAGCAGAAGGCAGTCTGGGGAAATCTCACTGATGCCATCACGAAGGAGCTGGCATCCGGCTTCAAGGAGGTCGACACCACGCTCCTCAAGCTGTCCGCGTTTCTGCCGATCGCGAAGTCGATGCTCGATCTCGGTCCTGCATGGCTTGACCGCTATGTCCGCGAGGTACTTTACGAAGCACTGGCGAATGGGCTCGAAGCGGGTCTGGTCGATGGCGATGGAAAGACCGAGCCGATCGGAATGTCCCGTGTCGCCGACGAGAGCAAGACTTCCGGCGGAGTATATCCCCGCAAAGCAAAGATCACCGTGAACGATCTCAGCACCGAGACTATGGGCAAGCTCGCGGCATTGCTGGCGAAGGACAGGAACGGCAAGAGCCGCAAGGTCAGCAATTTCATCCTGATCGTCAATCCGCAGGACTACTACGAGAAGGTAATGCCCGCGACCACACTGCTGACTCCTGGTGGAGATTTCCGCCGCGATGTACTCCCGCTGCCGACCGATGTCGTCGAGTCCTCGGCACTTGAGCGCGGTGAGGCGATCTTCGGCATCGCAAGCCGTTATCAGGCTTTCGCGGGTACTTCGAAGGACGGAAACATCCTTTACTCGGACGATTACAAGTTCTTAGAGGATCAGCGTGTCTACCTCATCAAGACATACGCTAACGGCTTGCCTCTTGATGACAACTCGTTTTTACTGCTCGACATCGACGGACTGCGTCCGCAGGTGCTCACCGTCCAGCAGCAGACTGCGCCGACCGCGTCGAATGACGCTACGCTTTCGGCTCTCAACGGTCTGACACTCAGCCCGACCTTCGCGTCCGCGACCACCACTTACACCGCGTCGACCTCCAACGCTTCGGATGTCATCACGGTGATCCCGAACAACATCCACTCCGAAGTGGAAGTGCTCCTCGGAACGAAGCAGGTCGAAAACGGCTCGGCTGTCGAGTGGGCTTCCGGTTCGAACACGCTGAAGGTCAATGTCGTCGCTGAGGACGGCACGACCAAGAAGACTTACACCGTCACGGTGACCAAGTCGTGACCCGGCGGCGGGATTCCCTTCCCGCCGAGCTGGTCGGAGATGTAAAGACATTCCTCGGGGTCACGTGGGATGATGATGTGACCGACCGGAAGATCATCGGACTTATCGGCTCGGGGATGGCTTACATCGACAGCAAGTACGGCGGCGAAGCCGACTACGAGTCGGACGGGCTGCCCCGGACACTGCTGATGGAGTATGTGCGCTACGCGAGGGACTCGGCACTCGATGTTTTCGAAAACAACTACACGTCGATGCTCCTCGCGATGCGGCATGAAAGGCTGGTGGCGGAATATGAAGCCCTACAGAACACCGAATCGTGAACGGAATGTCATCACGCAGACCTACAACGACGGAATCGTGCGGATATACAACGCCGAGGACGCCGCCGATCCGGGACATATGCCGGAGGAGAAGCTGACGCTGAAAGCGCAGCTTCTGTACGCCGAGCAGCGGGTCGGAATTTCACGGTTTTACACCGCGCAGCAGTACCACGATGACGTCGAACGGCTTGTGCGTGTTCAGCGTGCCGGAGTGATCGCGAACCGCGATATCGCCGTGACCGAGGACGGACAGCGGTATAACATCGCGATGGTGCAGACCGTTGAGAATTCCTTCCCGCCGTCGCTCGACCTTACTTTGACGAGGATAAAATGATGAGCTGGGTAAAGAAAATTATCGACGCGCATCTTGCCGTCACTGATAAGGTCTCGCGGTATCGGCGGCTGAAATCCGATCGCTACTTTGTCTGGGCTGAGGACGGGACGAACGACCTTTTCTCGGACGGCTCGCATGCTGAGCGGGCGATTGTCGGCACGACCGACCTTTACACAAAAATCGAGGATGACCCGTGGCGAGAAGAGCTTGAAGCGGCTTTTGAAGCCGCGGGCATTCCTTTTTACCGGAACTCGGTACAGTACGAGGAGGAAACCGGATACATCCACACCGAGTGGGTCTGGGAGGTGGTCGATGATGGCGGTGATCAGGTTCAGCAAGCTGCGGGAGTATGAGCTGATGCTCGGGAAGCTCGGCGACGCGTCGAAGGATATATGCGGCGCGGCGATACACGAGGGCGCGAAGATCATCGCGGACGAGACGAAAGCCAATCTGAACGCGCTGAACGTCACGACGGATGCCCTCGCGATGCAGAAAGCGAAGAAGGGCGAGCCGACCTATATCACGCAGAGGGCGAAGGACGGACTTATAAAGTCCTTCGGCGTCACGCCGATGCAGAAAGACCGGGACGGCATTTACAATGTAAAGCTCGGCTTTGACGGCTACAATGACGTAAAGACAAAAAAATGGACGCATGGACAGCCGAACCAGCTTATCGCGCGGGCATGCGAATCGGGATCATCGGCGATGATCAAACAGCCGTTTTTCCGGCAGGCGGTGCAGAAAACGAAACGAAAAGCCGAGGCGAGAATGGCTGAGGTTTTGGACGAAAAAATCAAGAAAACAGGAGGATTTTAATCATGGCAGTTGTGGGAGTGTGCAAACCCTACTATGCGAAATACTCGAACTCCGGAAGCACGGTGACCTATTCCGGCGGCGGAGTCATGGGAAAGGCGGTCGAGCTTTCGGCGGAGATCGAGGCGTCGGACAACAACAACCTTTACGCCGACAATGCTATCGCGGAGTCGGAAAAGACCTTTTCGAGCGGAACGCTCGGGCTTACCACCGACGATCTCGAACAGGCAGCGTCTAAAGACATTCTGGGACTCAAGGAGGAGTCGATCACGGGCATCACTGGCGTGACTGACACATCGGTAAAGGAGCTTATTTACGACGACGATCAGGTTACGCCGTATCTCGGAATCGGTATAATCATCAAAAAAATCAAAGGCGGCGTCACGAAGTGGCGTGCGATCGTCTTTACGAAGGTGCAGTTCGCCGTTCCGTCCGACTCGGCGACGACTCAGGGCGAGACGATCGAGTGGCAGACGCCGGAAATCTCCGGAACGATCATGCGCGACGACACCGAGAAGCATGCCTGGAAAAAAGAGGCGACTTTCACGTCTGAGGCGCAGGCTGAAGCGTACATAAAAGCTCGTCTGAACATCACGGAGGCGGCATAATGCGGACGGCTGAAATCACCTTAAATGGCGTTAAGTATCCGATGTGCTTTTCGCTCCGCGTCGTCCGTGCCTGCAACGAGCGGTACGGCGGAATTGAAAACATCGAGAGTGCGCTTCGCGACGGCGGCGCGGGAAAGACGATGGACGAGGCGATCTGGCTTTTACACGCGCTGATCGACGGCGGCGTCAGACACGCGAGAGCGTCGGGCGAGAACGCGCCGGACGCGCCGGAGCTTGACGAAATGCTTGACATCTGCGGTGTCAGTGATTTCGCCGGGCTTAAGGACAGGATCATGGAGACGATGACGGCGGGATGTCCTTAAGCGATTTCCGGAATTCGGCTTCGCCGTCTATTCCGATTTTTGGTCCGATGTCCACAGCCATTCAGCTCACCTCCTCACGGCACATCAGGTATGATCTCATCGTCGTCGCTCTCCCCGGCGAGCTTCGCGCCCTCGTGCTTGATCTGTTCGATCGCGACAAGGGTCAGAATCTCGCCGAAAGGCAGGTCGAGAGCCCGGTCATACCCGAGCCCGCGGAGAAGGGCCTTTCCGACACCGGGGACGCCGCCGACGAGGCGGCGGACGAGGTTAAGAAGGTCGACAAGCCACTTAAAGACGCGGCGGATTCGGCCGACAAGGCCGGGGATAAATTTTCCGGGTTTGCGAATATCCTGAAGGGCGTCGGCGCGGCGGTCGCGACGGTTGCCGGAGCGGCCGCGCCATGACATTCGCCTTCGCGAGATAGTCGGACTGCGAAA
>OQVS01003027.1_pt1 | contig 10347 bp, 6 predicted proteins | sample 1691601 | NCBI WGS metagenome assembly OQVS01 (sample SAMN03418268, study PRJEB22391) | human gut metagenome | biome: human-gut; feature: organic feature; material: feces | host: Homo sapiens | place: Tanzania | collected 2013-01 | reverse complement strand
CGCAGTGGTGCGGACAGTTCATCGGCTTGAGCATATACTCCTCGTCCTCCTCCGGTGTGTGGATAGGCTGGAAAGCATCCTTGCCGTAGTGAGCGTAGTGGCCCGAAGTCACGTACAGGCTCTTGCCACCGATACCCGGAGTGATAACCTCCTCGTAGTTGTACGGCTTGAGCATCTTGCGGAGCAACTCCTGCAAGCGCAGACGCAACTGTGTACCCTTAGCAAGCCAGATAGGCAGACCCTTTCCTACACGGTCAGAGAACATGAAGAGTTCCATCTCCTTGCCAATCTTGCGGTGGTCGCGCTTCTTAGCCTCCTCAAGCATGAGGAGATACTCGTCAAGCATCGACTTCTTCGGGAATGAGATACCATAGATACGAGTCATCTGGTCGCGCTTTGCATCGCCACGCCAGAACGCACCGGCTACGCTCGTAATCTTCACAGCCTTGATAGCACCAGTGTTCATCAAGTGCGGACCACGGCAGAGGTCGGTGAAGTTGCCCTGTGTGTATGTAGAAATTGTGCCATCCTCGAGATCTTCCTCGATATGCTCGCACTTGTACTCCTGACCGTCAGCCTTGAACTCAGCAAGAGCCTCTGCTTTTGACACATCGCGACGAACGACAGCCTCGTTCTTCTTAGCCAGTTCCTTCATCTTAGCCTCAATCTTGGGGAAGTCGTTCTCACTGATGACATCACCCTCCTTCGGCATGACGTCGTAGAAGAAGCCGTTCTCCACAGCCGGACCAAAGCCGAACTGAATGCCAGGATAGAGTTCCTTCAGCGCCTCAGCCAAGAGGTGGGCAGAAGTGTGCCAGAAAGTGTGTTTGCCTTCCTCGTCCTCAAACTTGTAAAGAGCGATAGTTGCATCCTCGTTGATAGGACGGTTGAGTTCAACGGTTTCGCCATTGACACCGCAAGATACAACGTTGCGAGCGAGAGCCGGCGAAATGCTCTCGGCGATTTGTAACCCCGTTACGCCCTGCTCGTACTCACGAACAGAACCATCCGGAAATGTGATTTTAACCATGACAAATTAGTTTTATTTAATCAAACTGTCCACAAAGTTATACTTTTATTTTTACATACAACCATTTTTGCAAAGAATAATAGACTTTTTTATTTCATAATACCATTATCCGTATCGCTCATCCTTATCCTCCTCTCTGCAGCCTTATGCCTGCCACCTCGGCTAAGCCGCCACGAAATGCTTAGAGCCACCTGGTTGCCGTTGCCCCTCGAATAGCCGATGGTATGCTTATAAAGATTACAGTTCAGCAGTTCGTTCTCGTATGCCTTGTAGTTATTGTCAAGTGGATTTGCCCACGACAACGACAACTGGCAATCGCGCCACGTATAAGATGCTTTCACGACTGAATAGGCTCCGTTGTATCCTTTCGATTCGCCCTCCAAGAAGCGGCTGCCGTTGTCGACATATCCCTGCAATGTGAAGTTGCCGAGATAAGCCGTGATGCTGCAAGCATAGAACCACGAGGTATAGCAATGAGTATAGTCGTTGCCGAAGTTGAAGCATCTGAACAATCCTCCGTTAGCAGCAATCTGAAGCTTTTCGGGCAGGAGCCAGTAGCCAGCATATGCCATAACGTTCAATGCATCAATCTCTTTTTGGTTTGTCTGCGTATAGACGAAATGATTGTCGCCAGTTCGCTCATAGTGAGCCATATTCGGTTTGAAGCATTGCTTGAAGTAGCCATCGAAGAAGGTCTGCAAGCGGTTGTTGTTGTATGAGACTTGCAGACGGTGTTCCATATCATGCGACGGCTTCAAGTCGGGATTGCCCACTGTCCATTCCATACTGTTGGTGCGAATCATAGCATCACTCGTCATCGCAATGCGAGACACTTTATCCTGCATCTGACACGTATAACTCAACTGTACGTTGTTGCTGATGTTATATGTGAGCGATGCCTTCGGGTGGAATGTCCCGAAGTTGTATCTATGGCCGTTCTGCGTGTAATGAATGTAACTTGCGCCCACACCTAAAGAATAGCGCAGTTGTCGGAGCGTGCCTTTAATTTCGGCAAAGCCATACAAGCGGTTGTTATCCGTATTTGTCAAAGAAGAAGCATCGCCCTGATAGGAGTTCTTAATGTATTTATAATTATAGTTTACACCCATAGAGAGCGTGAAAGGTTTCAATCGGTTCTCGTAGATTACCTCTGCGAGCAGCGAAGCCGTCCTGCCGTCCACATTATATTTATATGGAGAGCCCTCGTCATAGAAAGAACCAGTCTGCGTGTAGATATATGTGCCTACAGCATTGGCGGCAATGGACTGGCGAGGGGTGAACTGGCGGAAGAAGTAAATATCCAATACCGGCGAACAGCTCTTGTCTGCGTTGCGACTTGTTGCCCGGTATTGGCGAGTGCCGTCCGTAATATCCTTAACATCGCAGTTGTCGGGGGCGTTGTTGAACGCTCCACTCAATGAAGTCTGGAAGACTGTGGCAGTAGAATCCGCCCAGTTGTAGGTAAGTTTTGCTTCGTGCGCTATCGATTTGCGAAGCGATTCTACGTCGTTACGGTCTATTATGTGTACGCTGCCGTCAGCCAACGTGTATTCTGCTGTCTGTCTGCTCTTTACGCCTTTGGTCTTATAACCGCTCATCCCATACGAGAGCGCCCATTCGCTCTTGCCACGGCTCCACTTGCCGTACACCATTCCATCGCCCTGCAGAGTGGTAAGTGCCGACGTAAGGTCGGTACCAATGGTATAGCCGCTCTCGCTTCTGCGTGTAATGATATTTATGACGTATGCTATGTCGTCACCATAACGCACACCTGGATTGTTTATGTAGTCGATCTTTGCGATGTCCTTCGGATCGAGAGCCAACATCTCCACCTTGCCCACTACAACACCATTTACTCGGAGCTGAACTTCTCCCCTATTGTCGATAGCCGTAATCGTGTGGTTGATGTTGTCGATACGCAGATTGGCAAGCGATAGTTTCTCAAGAATGCTGTAACCATTGTTGGAATACCGCTTTTGAACATCGGTAGGATATATAATCATACCGTCTGCTTTGTTCACAACCTTAGCTGCTTTAACAGTAACTTCACTGAGCGTAACGCGCCCCTCCACATCCTGGGCATAAGCACCGAATGCAGAAGACATAATAATAGAAAGTGTAATCAATCGTTTCATCTTGCACCAAATTTTGTTCTGGTGCAAAAGTACACACCTCTTAAAAGAAATCCTATCGATTAGTCTGACATTTCCCTGACAAGTGGCTGACAAATGGCTATCTACTTGAGTCTCAGACTGTAGCTTCTGCCCCTATCCGACTCTATCTTCAACCTACTATTAGTCTCTACAATAGGTTTTATGCGTCTTATCAGCGTGTAGAGCGTATCGCTTGCATCAGGTTTCTTCGGCCATAGCCGCTCGCAAATATCCTGTTTCGATAGCGTATGCGCGTCGTTCGTCATAAACATTTCGAGCAGCGAATGCTGCATAGGCGTAAGACGAATCCGCTCACCCCTTTGCGTCATAAACGTATCGTTATGGAAGACAATACCGCCGTATGATATGCCTTGCGACACCAGCTCCGGTCCTTTCCTCCTTACGTACCACAAACTACATAACAGCCATAGCATACCGACAAACAATATAGAACCTGATGCCCTCTGATCGGACATCCCAAAGGTGGTGGCAAAGCCACAGTTAGCCTCTGCCACAAGCCGGGTCTCCCAACGTCCATCCATACGCACGGTACGCATGGCTATTCCTGCCGTGTCCTTCAACTCGGCTATGGTGAGGTTGTTGCGATAGCAGCGTATGGTATCTGTAGTGACCACATTGTCGGGCATCGTCGCAAGAACCTGCTCCAATGCTCTATTTACATCCTGCGCTATCATGTGTTCTGTTCTGCGATAGCTGCTTATGCTTGTGCACAATGCACAGAGCATAAGAAAACTGAACACTATGTATGGAAGGGTCTTCATAATTCTATCACTTATTCAACAATTCAAACTCTTACAACATCCACCACATGGCTGCCGGCTCCAATAAGGTCGGCACGCTCCGAGATGCACTTCTGATATTCTATGAAACGCGCAAACGTCTCGTCACTCATGCGGTTGAGACGTGTGCGCATATAGTCGGAAGCGCCGTCGGGCGAGAAGATGGTTACACGTTTCAAGCCGGCACGTTCGTCAAGTCGGTTGATGTCGTCTATACGCACATAGTCGTACAGTTCGTCTGCCTGAGCCTGAATATGGTAATCCCCGTCAACCGCCCCACGCTCCATCAGTCCTTCTATCCTGTCCTCGTCGAAGCAATACGACAAGATGCTGTATTCGTTCATCAAGTAAGCCACGAAAATCAGTCCGCCTGGTTTTGTAACGCGCTTTGCCTCGTTCAGGGCCTTCAGCTTCTCCTCATCGCCGATGAGGTGATAGAGCGGACCGAGCAACAGCGTAACGTCAGCAGCCCCCGTAGGCAGAAACGGCATATTGCGCGCGTCGCCCTGCACAACATCTGCCGTAGGCTCACGCTTCAAGAAAACATCTATATTGCGACGCACCAGCTCCACCGCCTTCACCCGATAGCCTTCAGACATAAGAGCCGAGGTGTAGCGTCCCGTTCCTGCACCAATGTCGAGCAAGAACGAGTCTGGCTTGATGAAGCGGCGCAAGTGATGCATGGTGGTTTCAAACTCTACGATGCCGTGCCTGCGTTGCAAGCGAAGGTCTTCGGGGTGCTTGTTGTAATGCTTCTCTATATTGGATAATGCCATATTTATATATTAAGAGTTGTGAGTTGAATAATATGTTGTTTCTTCAAACAACGATAATCCTCAACAAAGATACAACATATTACTTATACAACAATTTCTTCAAAAGAATTATTTTACAAATTCCGAACATTTCGGTAAAGCAAGTTGATTTTTAATTGGCTGCGGAAATCGTAAGAGAATCCATCTGGCACACACAATAAACCACAAGCCTACGGCTACAGCTTAATGCCAAACCTCACGATCCCCTCGTACAGCATCCCCTCTGGCATGAACTTCTTTAGCGTATCCGTCAGCGTGTTAAGCATACATTGGCGGATATAGTCCTGCTTGATATATAGCGAGACACGGCGCTGGGAGAGAAAGTCGCCTTCAATACGGCGCACGTTCTCACGCTGCTTTTCCGTAAGGTACGACACGTGCATCTCGGGGATGATAGTGAAGCCTCCATTCTCGTCCACTATATTCACCAGAGTCGCCACCGTGCCAGCCTCGTACACACGATTGCCCTTGCTCCTCCCCTTGCAGAAGGAGAACGCACTCTCGCGCAGACATTGCGCACCTCTCATTATCCACATGCCTTCATGCTCCAGATTCTCCGGTCTGAACACGGGCAGTTTTCGCCAACAGCTCTCCGCAAGGTACACCATGAACCTCTCGGTATAGAGCGGGATCTCGAGTATCCCCTCCCTTCTGTTGTCGGATATGGCGATACCCGCATCGAGTTCTCCACGCAGAAGCGCGGTCTGCATGAAGCCCACGTCCATCTCCTGTATCGACAGCTCCACCGTCGGGTAATCCTCACGATAATGCCTGATGAACTTAGGCAGGACATACGGAGCGATGGTAGGACCGACGGACAGACGCAGCCTTCCGCCGACCAGCCCCTTGTCCTCCGATACTATCTCGTTTATCCGCTCTATCTCCATCAGCACATGCTCAGCCTGACGGATAATCTTCTCGCCAGCCGAAGTCGGGTTTACCGACCTGTTTGTACGTTCGAAAATCCTTATGCCAAGCTCCTCCTCCAGCTTCTGAAGCATGGCGCTCAGAGTTGGCTGAGAGACATTGCACGACTCAGCCGCTCTCGCAAAATTGCGAAAGCGGCCTACTGCGGTTACATATTTTAGTTGCTGTATATTCATTATATAAACAGATTGACATTAGCCTTCTCGGCACGTTCCATATAGGTCGCCACACCGCCAACGGTGACATTGTCGAGAAGCTCCTCGCGCCTCACGCCCATCACATCCATCGACATCTGACAGGCTATAAACTCCACACCGTTGTCGACGGCTTGCTGACGAAGCTCCTCCAGAGAGTCCACACCCTTCTTGCGCATCAGATAGCGCATCATCTTCGCACCCATACCCATCATGTTCATCTTTGAGAGGGCAAGCCTCGTAGAATCGGACGGCAGCATCCACGAAAACATACGCCCGAAAAAGTCCTTGGTCACCTTCGGTCCGTTGGTTTTCTTGATGGCGTTCAGCCCCCAGAATGTGAAAAAGATGCTGACCTTCCTGCCGGTGGCTGCCGCACCATTGGCAAGGACAAACGTGGCAAGGACCTTGTCAAGATCATCGCTAAAGAGGATCAGGGTCTTTCCTGAATCCCCCTGCTGCGGCTTGGAAGCCTCAACGGCACAAGGAGTCGTTTTCTCTATCATGGCTATATATACGCCGGACTCAGAGTGCCTGCCCAAGAATCTGTTCCCCGTTGTCCTGCACCAAGCCTCGGCATCGCGTGGGAAGGCGGTATCCGTAGCACGCACTTCCAACCGCTCTCCCGGCGCAAGGCCGTCCATAGCCTGCTTCATCTTGAGGATAGGGCCCGGACATTGTATACCGCATGCGTCCACCCTCACAACGGTCTTTCCGCCTTCACACACAGATGTCTCGCACGAATGGTTATAATGTACAGCCGCCTCGTTTGAATAGCTGTCCGCTGTTGTGTCGAAGCCCGCAGGCGCAACAGGTTTGGCTGTAGCAGCCCTATAGGTTTTAAGTCCGCCTATAAGATTTCTTACGTCCCGATAGCCGTTGGCCTTGAGGATGTTGGAAGCCAAATAGCCACGCAGTCCCACACCGCAGAAGAGCCATACGGGAACGTCCGTAGGGATCTCGCCCATACGCTCGCGCAAGTCGTCAAGCGGAATGTTCACGGCTCCGCCAATCGTACCCAACGCATATTCGTCGGCAGTACGCACATCCACAAGTATCACCTTCGTGGTGTCAGCCTGCTCCAGCTCCCGCCAATAGAGTGGAGTCATCTTTCCGGCAAGAATGTTGCCTGCAACATATCCCGAAATAGCCACGGGGTCCTTCGCTGAGGAGAAAGGCGGGGCATAGGCATGTTCCAGCCGGGTGAGGTCGTCGACCGTAGCCCCGGTCTTTATGGCAAGCGCATACTGGTTGATACGCGTGTCCACGCCCTCATAACCTACGATTTGTGCGCCATAGAGCCTTCCGTCACTTGGCGAGAAAGTTATCTTGATGTCCATCTGCCTACTGCCTGGATAATAGCCGGCATGTGAGCCGCTATGAATAGTAGCCGAGAGATATGGCATCTCCATCTGCTTCAGGCGCTTGGCAGGAAGCCCTGTGGACGCCACGGTGATGTCGAATACCTTGGCTATGGACGTTCCGACAGAACCTTCGTATTTCAACATGTTGCCCAACACCATATTGTCTGCCACAATGCGTGCCTGACGGTTGGCAGGGCCTGCAAGGAAGTTGAGCCAGGACTTGCCCGTTATGGGGTGAGGAAACTCAATGGCGTCGCCTACAGCATAAATATGCTCATGGGATGTCTGCAGATATTCATCCACCCAGATACCGCGCAACTCGCCAATCTTCAATCCGGCAGTTTGAGCCAAGCGGGTCTCTGCCCTTACGCCAATGCTGAGCAACACCATATCGGCCTTCAGACTGACACCCGATTTGAAGTGGACGGTCAGCTCGTCTCCCTCGCGTGAGAAACCTTCTACGGCTTGCTCCAGGTAGAGCCTTACATCCTGCTGCAGCAGATGCTCGTGCACAAGAGCTGCCATGGAGAAGTCGATAGGAGCCATCACCTGGTTTGCCATTTCCACTACAGCCACCTGGGCACCTGCATGCTTCAGATTCTCTGCCATCTCCAAGCCAATGAAGCCTCCGCCCACGATTACGGCACGCTTCACCTTATGCTCCGCCATATAGGCCTTTATGCGGTCTGTATCACTCACGTTTCTGAGGGTGAAGATGCCCTTGCTGTCAATACCTTCAAGCGGAGGCACAACCGGCGATGCTCCGGGCGAAAGCAACAGTTTGTCGTAGCTCTCAACGTATTCTTTGCCGTCAGCGGTATGCACGGTCACCTGCTTTGCTTCGGCATCAATGGCTGTCACTTCGCTCAATATGCGCACATCGATATTGAACCGCTTGCCGAAAGCCTCCGGCGTCTGCACAAACAGGCGGTCGCGGTCTTCTATCACCCCTCCTATATAGTAAGGCAAACCACAATTGGCGTATGATATGTGTTCACCCTTTTCAAAGAGGACTATCTCAGCATCCTCTGTCAAACGTCTGATGCGTGCAGCTGCAGTTGCACCACCTGCAACTCCACCTACGATAATGTATTTCATTTTGCTTGCTGTCATGTTTTCACGTGTTTAAAAGTTTGCAAATCTTAATTTGATGGTGCAAAGATACTCATTCTCTCATAGACGAACAAACGATTCTGTCAATGCAGCAATAGACAGCAACTATCATTCTATCATGGCACCCTTACAACATCCACCACATGGCTGCCGGCTCCAATAAGGTCGGCACGCTCGGAGATGCACTTCTGATATTCTATGAAACGCGCAAACGTCTCGTCACTCATGCGGTTGAGACGTGTGCGCATATAGTCGGAAGCGCCGTCGGGCGAGAAGATGGTTACACGTTTCAAGCCGGCACGTTCGTCAAGTCGGTTGATGTCGTCTATACGCACATAGTCGTACAACTCGTCTGCCTGAGCCTGATAGCCTTCAGACATAAGAGCCAAGGTGTAGCGTCCCGTTCCTGCACCAATGTCGAGCAAAAACGAGTCTGGCTTGATGAAGCGGCGCAAGTGATGCATGGTGGTTTCAAACTCTACGATGCCGTGCCTGCGTTGCAAGCGAAGGTCTTCGGGGTGCTTGTTGTAATGCTTCTCTATATTGGATAATGCCATATTTAATATTAAGAGTTAGAGGTTGAATGATGTGTTGTTTCTTCAAACAACAATAATTCCCAACAAAGGTAATCATAACTTTCAACTTTCCACTCTCTACTCTCGTTTTTTTATAAGATACCAAAAGCAAAGCGGTCAGCACAGCGACCTCAGCACTATCGGCTTCGCTATCAGTTTTGTGCTGATGATGGTGCTAAACGTGCTGATGGAATAGTTCTACCTTATTGTTCATCTAAAGTTTGGGAAAATCACTATAAACGATTGGTAACGAGACGCCGACTTTAAAGAACTGTATATAACCATCAATTAATTGGATATCGTTCTTACTATCTATTGCAGATACTGGACAAAACGTTGCTATACCATCAGAATCAGGATAGACAATCATACAAGGACAAATCGTTGAATCATCAGATACCTGCAGACGCCTCCTTATGCCTTTGCTACGGGCATAGCCGGAAAGTTGACGAACATTGTCACTATTAATGCGACATTTCCAATCAGTAATGTATTTGGTATCAATAATAAGCTGTTCATCAGGCTTTAAGAAATCAGGACGATCTGCTTTTGTTCCTTTCTGATACTGCACAGATTTGCCATACGCTTCATTCAGCAAAGCATATACATATCTTTCAAATAACACAGGCATGTCTATAATGAATGGAGGGAATTTATATTTGTTTCCTTTCTTTTCATATTCGACGCAATACCCACGTTTCTTAATAATCATCCTTGCCAGCGAAATAGCTTCTTTGTAGTCTTTGAACACGGGATTAAGATGTATGTGTTGTAATTCTTGAGGAGAAACGTAGGCTGTTACATTTTCAAATGCTGATATTACAGAGGAGTACATATTCAGCAGCTGTTCAAGATGCCGTCCTAATGATTTTTGAACTCTAAAGATCATTTGCTTACAATAAAGCAAGGCATTCTTAATAATGCGATTCTCCACGCAGTCTATATTATATTCATGATATCTACAGTCCACCATTTCTCTTCTATCAAGTGCGATACCATGCTTTATATATCGAGTCATCATTACTTTGCCCTTAATTTTACTGTTCAAGCATTCTTCTCTTACTGTATATCCAGACTTTAAACCATTCTTGGCTATGCGATTAATAAGATTGATGAAATATACTATTAGCAATGGCTCCATTTGAAATGAAGAAGAATCTATTTCAATTGGCTTGTCTTCTGTTCGAATAAAGAACACTTGGTCAAGATCCTCACTCGCTTTATCGCAGGTAAAACACTTCATAAGCATTGTCTGAAAATCCACCGATTTAATTTTAGGAAGCACAACCATTGCCTGTTGTTTCTCTGCATCTATCCAGTCAACACCAATATAATAAGACATGAAGAACTCGTACAGGAAGAGCAGTACGACGGCA
>OQVS01003025.1_pt1 | contig 10353 bp, 6 predicted proteins | sample 1691601 | NCBI WGS metagenome assembly OQVS01 (sample SAMN03418268, study PRJEB22391) | human gut metagenome | biome: human-gut; feature: organic feature; material: feces | host: Homo sapiens | place: Tanzania | collected 2013-01 | reverse complement strand
AATATCTATGACTCGCAGGATAACGGATATACATTCCCCTATCTTACGGTCAATTTCCCCTCGGACGAAAAATTCAACGAATTTATTGCCGACGTCAAATCCCGTTCCTATTATACAAACGATGCAGTCGATATAAAACCCGGAGATAAAATTCTTACTCTCTCAACCTGCTGCTATGAATTTGAGGACTCACGCTTCGTCGTAATGGCGAGACGTGTCCGCGACGGCGAAAGCGAAACCGTTGACGTTTCAAAGGTCAAAGAAAACAATAATCAAAAATTTCCTCAGGCGTGGTACGATGCAAACGGCATGGACAATCCCTTTGCAGATGCAAAAAAATTCACGCTTGAATAACTTATACAGAGGTGCAAAACAATGGACATAAAACTTTTTTCACTTTGCAATCAGGACTCGCAGGATGCGGAAAAGGGCAAGGAATTCATTCTCAAATGCGTTAAGGATTTCTTCCCCGAATGTAACGGATTTGCCGAATTTACGTCGCAAAAGAGAATGCTGGTTGCAATTTCACAGAGTCTGCTTGCCGCCGACATCGTTCTTGTTGCGGTTCAGTCGGCAATGTACAATGCAACCAAAAGAATGCTTTGTGCTGCGCTTGACACAAAAACCGCAGAAAACGGCGAAGTTTCCGCGGTGCTTTCGTCAAGACCCGATGCCAAGAAGATGAAGCAGAACTTTTTCAAAGCCTCTGTCACCTTTCCCGAAGCATCAACAATTCTTCCGACTTCCGATTATCTCAACTGCGGATTTGCGCTCACCTCCGGCGGTCAGCATATTATTTATATGCCTGTTGAGGACATCAAGGCTCAGCAGATAATTCTCGGCTCACTGTATGACTACTTTGCCGAGCTTAGCGAGCCTTGTGCCGCGTCTCACGCATTAAAGAACCGTCACAGAGCACTGATAGAGTGTGCTGTGAATAAATTAAGCGCCGACTCCGTAAGAGTGGCTTTGGCGGGGAACGACGGAGCGGAATATCTTATTTCATTCCTCAAGAAAAACGATAAATCCGTTTTCACGGTCGATATGGACTATGAGCTTCCCGATGATGTAACGGATATCAAAAAACTTGCGATTCAGATTGCAAGAAATGTACGGGAAAAGAACCGCACCGAGCTTGGCGTGTACATATCCAACCCGTTTGTTTCCGAGGACGACGCAAATATGCTTTGCGCTTATATTGCCGTTGCCAATGCCGAGGGAACAAAGACATACAAGCTTATCTCGGAGCCCGGCGAAACACCGAAAGAGCTTCTCAGAGCCTGTGCGGACAAGCTTTTGCTTATTCTTTGCGACTACGAGCGCATAGCAAGCTTTGTTGAAGAATCGGAGGAAGAAAAAGCAGCGGATAAGAGCTTTAAGGATATTCTCGGGATTGCCGCCTCCGCAATTGTTCTTGCCGCCTCGATCGCCGGCTTTATTACAGCATTGATTTTACGATGAAAGGATGATTTTATGAAAAGACTTTTATGTATTTTGTTCTCGGTAATACTGACGGTTTCAAGCCTTCTTGTTTTTGCGGACGCAAAGACAAGATATAACGCAACATGGACCTTTAAAGCAAACGCAAACGGCAAATCATACGCCTCAGGCTCGACGATCGCCGTCAATCCCGGTGACAAGGTAAAGGTAACGCTTCATCTTGCAAATAATTACTACACGGGACCGACTTGCTTCCAGATATTCTATACAAATACTCTTTTTGAAAGAGCCTCAAGCGGCGAATTTAACACCAAGGGCCGTCTTTACGGCGTTTCGGGCAAGACACATGCGACCTTCGTTGATTGGGAAAAGATCTCTGCCGGAAACAGGAAGCTCGGTTGGCCTAATTACAGCACAGAAAAGCTTGCCGAATACAAAAAGGATCATCAGTTTTTGAGAGTGACGCTGACACCGAACGTAATGATTACAACTACGGCTGTCGGTAACCTCAACGAGGATCTTATAACAATAACCTTTGATGTTTCAAAATCGGCAAAGCCCGGCGCAGAGGGCGAGATTACACTCCCGATTGAAAGCAGGAGAACAAAAAATTACAAAACAGGTTATTTCTACAGTGCAATTTGCACTACCTCGGATCTGACGGGAACGGTTCTTCCCTATTCCGACGATCAACACTTTACCTGCAACACAACGCTCAAATTCAAGGTCAACTCATCCTCACAAAAGGGTGACGTCAACAAGGACGGAAGAATAAATTCCGCCGACGCATTGCTTGTTCTTCAGTATTCGGTCGGCAATGCAAAGCTCAGTTCAGAGCAAATTACACTTGCGGACGTCAATAATGACAAAAGGGTTAATTCCGCCGATGCGCTGAAAGCCTCCACGGCCTTCTCCGCATATTTGTCAGCCTTGTGTTCCTGTACCCTTGTCACAACAGAGAACGAAAGCTGCCAAAGACATGCGAGCGCAAGGCAGATTGCAACGAATCTGATGGCACCTTTACTTTGCATAATTGTGTACTTTTATTATTGTTTTTAATTTTTGCGCATAAAAATAAGGGTACAAATTTAGCATTTTTTTCTTAGAAAGAAATTATCTGCCAAGTATTTCTTATTTTTGCAGACGCAATCACCGAGATTTTTCAGAATGAGAAACAAAATATTCATCGGCATTCTAACTCTGCTCGCGCAGATCACATCCAACGGAGAGGCTCACGCGCAAGTCTCCCCGACCAGACTCATGATCAAGGCTGACTCGTGCCGGCTGGCCTACAGCTTCGAGGAGGCGGTCAAGTACAGCGAAGGCGCCATCGAGATTCTGGACTCAACCGCTTCGGCAAAGGCGGAGGAACAATTGTTGATGGCACGCAATGGACTGAACATGATGGGGTTCTGCAGCCAGCCGACTGTCGTCGCGAAGCGGACATTCCCGCTCAGGGACTTCTTCTTGTTCTACCCGCTGAAGGATTTCAGCTGGAGGAAGACCCCGAACCAGCTCGACTCTTTGGGCGGAGACGACCTCTCTCGCGCCATCTACATCCCTGACGACGCGAAGGACATCTACTACTCAGCCAAAGACGAGGAGGGCATCAGGAATATTTACTGCACACATCTGACGGATTCCCTATGGTCCGCACCGGCGCTGATCAACGAGCAGATGACCAGTTCCTCGGACGAGATCTACCCGATGCTGTCCCCTGACGGACAATCACTTTACTTCGCCTCCAAAGGTCTGTACGGCATGGGAGGCTACGATCTCTATGTCTCAAACTGGAACAGCGAGACCAACGATTGGGACATGCCGGTGAATATGGGCTTTCCATATTCATCACCTTACGACGACTTCCTTTTCGTCAACACGGAGGACGGGAAATATTCCATCTTCGCGTCGAACCGCGAGTGCGGCCGCGACAGTGTGACAATCTATGTACTTGAATATGACAGCATGCCTGTCCGGAAAGCCGTCACCGATGTAGGCGAGCTGAGGACTCTGGCAGCCCTGAATCCGGCCAAGGATCCTTCCAGGATCGACAATGACGCGGCGGTTCCGGACGATGGGCAACACGATGAAGGCACAAAGCGCTACATGGAAAAGATGCGTGAGGTTAGAGCCTTGCGTGACTCGGTGGCAAGGTACGGAAAGAATCTGGACAAGATGCGCTCGGAACTTGCGGCGGCCTCAGCGGAAGAAAAAGCCAGACTCACGGCCGAGATATCCGACAAGGAATTGATGCTTCCGACCTTGAACAGTTCCTTAAACGCCGCGGTAAAGGAGCTCCAGAACATCGAGATGGATTTTCTGGCCAACGGAATCGTGATCGACACCGGCAGACTTCAGGCGGAGGTCGACAAGGAGATCGTGGGGACTGCTTCCGGCTACACGTTCTCAAAGAACAGTTACGGTCCGGAAAAGCTTCTGGACATCCGTAAACCTAAGCCATCTTTCGACTACTCTCTCATGATCCTTCCGGAAGGACGGTTCGCCGAGAACAACACTCTGCCGGACGGAATCATCTATCAGATAAGGATATTCACCCTGTCAAGGAAAGCCACGGTGGCGGACCTCAACGGTTTGAGCCCCGTGTTTGAAAGGATCACGACTTCGGGTAAACATGCATATTCAGTCGGATTGTTCAAATCTTACAAGGACGTGCTTTCCAATCTTAACAAGGTGAAGAAGAGAGGGTTCCGGGACGCTCAGATCGACGCTTTCCGCAACGGGCAGATCATCAGCGTGTCAAAAGCCCGTGAGATTGAGTCGAAGACCAGATCTCTGCTCATGGTCAAGATCTACCCGGAGGACGGCCTGTCTCTTCCGGAACAGGCCATCGCCGCGATCCACGAGCATTCCGACAAGGATCTGATCAAGAGCGTGGAGGCTGGCGCGGTCGTGTTTACGACAGGTCCGTTCGAAGACAGGTCACAGGCCGACGCCCTTGTCGCCGCCCTGAAAGCCGCCGGTGTCGAGAACATCTCCGTCACCGAGTCCGCCTCGGAATAGATTCACTGAAAGAAAAACGTGACCAAGATGAAGAAAGTCGGGAAAGTACTTGTGGTTGATGACAATGCGGGGATCCGGTCCGCGTTGAAGATCTTGTTGCCTATGCGGTTCGAGGCGGTGGAGATCCTGCCGTCTCCTGCGCAGCTTATCAGCACGGTGAATGCCTTCCAGCCGGACGTGATCCTGCTGGACATGAATTTCAACACGGACATCAACACGGGAAACGAGGGGCTGTTCTGGCTCAGCGAGTTACGCAACAACAATCCGAACCAGAAAGTCGTGCTGTTCACGGCCTACGCGGACATATCCCTGGCCGTGGAGGGGATGAAAAGAGGGGCGTTCGACTTCATCGTGAAGCCTTGGGAGAACGAGAAACTGCTCGCCACGCTGGAAAGGGCGGTGACGGAGAACCGGAAGGACAGCCGGCAGTCTAATGAATATGCCACCGGCCCGACCGGGATGTACTGGGGCACTTCACAGGCTATGGCCGAAATCAAGAAGACAATCGAGAAGATCGGCCCTACCGATGCCACGGTACTGATCACCGGCGAGAACGGAACGGGTAAGGATCTTCTGGCCAGAGAGATACACAATCATTCCGAGCGGCGGAACGGCCCTATGGTCAGCGTGGATGCCGGAGCGATTCCGGAGACCCTTTTCGAGAGCGAGCTCTTCGGACACGTCAAGGGAGCGTTCACGGACGCCTACGCCGACAAGGCCGGAAAGGTCGAGTTGGCCGAGGGCGGAACCCTTTTCCTGGATGAGATCGGGAATATTCCTTTACACCTTCAGGCGAAGCTTCTGAGGGTTCTCCAGAACAGGACGATCACGAGGGTCGGCGACACCAAGCCACGCAATGTGAACATCCGCCTTGTCTGCGCCACGAATATGGATCTGCGCCAGAAGGTGCAGGAAGGCTCGTTCAGGGAGGATCTCTTCTACAGGATCAACACGATGAGCATCCATCTGCCGGCCCTGAGGGAGCGCCCGGAAGACATCGTTCCGCTCGCCGGGATATTCATAAAAAGGTTCGACGAGAAGTACCACCGCGAGGTAGAGGGCATCGCTCCGGAGGCGAAGGCCGCTTTGAAGGACTGCCACTGGAGCGGGAATATTCGTGAGCTCCAGAACTGCATCGAGAAGGCGGTCATTCTGGCGGAAGGCAGTGATCTGACAGAGAACGAGTTGCAGCTGCCGTCAGAGGCTCTGGTCGAGGGAAGCGAGACTTCTGTGGCGACGCTGGAGGAAGTGGAGGAGAAGGCCATCCGCGCCGCGGTGGAGAAATATTCCGGGAATATGTCGCTGGTTGCCAAGGCGCTGAACGTCAGCCGCCCGACCCTCTACAGCAAACTCAAGAAATACGGGATTTAGTCGAAGTTTATGAATATGCTTCCGTGGCCTCAGATAGCGATTCCGGCCGGCGTTCTGGTGCTGGTGGCTTTGCTTGCGGTGCTTCTTACACGGCATCGCATCCTCAAGAAAGTGACCTATATGCTTGATGCCCTGGAGGATAAGGAGACCAATTTCAGGTTCGACGAGGGGGGCTTGGGCAGCCGGAAGATCAACAGGACCCTGAACCGAATCCGTACCATATTCCAGAAAGAGACGGCCGACATCCGGGAGCAGGAGGAATATTACGGGCAGATGCTGGACAAGGCCAAGACCGGCATCGTCGTGCTGGAGTCCGGGACGGATTCCGTGCTTTACACCAACAAGCAGGCGTTGATTCTTCTGGGAGTGTCGTCTTTAAGCACCTTACGGCAACTTGACATCGTAAGCCCTTCATTAAGAGGAGCCTTTGAGAAAGTCGAGGAGGGGCTGGACCAGAAAGCGTCCATCTATTCGGAAAGCTCGCAGACGAACATTTCCCTGTCCGCCACATCGGCGCACATCGGGCGTAAGGACGTGAAAATCATCGCGGTAAACGACATCTCTGAGGCCATCGAGGAGAACGAGTCAGTGTCCTGGACGAGGCTCATCAGGGTTCTCACACACGAGATCATGAACACCGTCACACCGATCGCCTCCCTTTCCGAGGCTCTTTCCGAATATGCCGGGACGATCACTCCGCCATCAGACGGGCCGGATCTCAAGGCAGGTCTGGAGACCATCGCCAGTTCGTCCCGTGGTCTTATAAAGTTTGTCAATTCGTACAGGGATCTGACCCACGTGGCCGTGCCGGTCAGGAAGGCGTTTTTCGCTCGCGACCTCGCGGCCAAGGTCATCGATCTGAGCCAGCCGGTGTTGACCGCCGCCGGGGCTACCGCTGGATTTGTGGAAAAGACCGAGGACGTGCTTCTGTACGCTGACGAGAGCCAGATCTCACAGATTCTCATCAACCTTGTCAAGAACGCCGCTCAGGCCGGGGCGCGGCACATCGAAATCTCGGCCGAGATTGACAAGAGGGACAACGTCATCATCAATGTGAGCAATGACGGGCCGCCTATCAGCGCGGCAAGCCAGGAGGAAATATTCATTCCGTTCTTCACGACCAAGCCTGAGGGCAGCGGAATCGGACTGAGCCTTTCCCGTCAGATCATGAGGATGCACGGCGGCACCCTCCGCCTCACCCGCTCGGACTCCGAAGCGACGGTTTTCACGCTGATATTCAAGTAAAACTCCTTAGCGTCCGGAAGGTTGCCGCAAAGCGGACCATGGGATGGAACATATTCATTATCAAGAATATAATAATTTACCTTCAGTAGTTTTCCACCAAAGGTACAACGCTTATTCACTGTCAATCAACAGGTTAATCGCCACTCATTGATTCCGAGCGAGTGGCAACTAAGTAGCTCATTATCAAACAATAAAGCAAGTACGTGGTGCCGATTTATGCACCACGTACTTGCTTATTATATTAGTTGACAGATAGTTATCTGCCACGACACTGCAATCGCATTTCGATGGTTGGTGAGCTGTCGAACCACGGGTTCAACGATGGCACGCTCAGCGACCGGGATAGCAGGACTACCCTACTCGTTCTTGAGGGACTCGACAGGGTTGGTGTGAGCGATCCTCAGGGAGCCGATCACGATGACGCTGACGATTATGGCCAGGACGATGATGTCGGCGGCGATGAAGAACAGTGGGTTGAGGGCGATCTTGACAGGGAACTGCTGGAGCCAGTAATGGGCTACAAGCCAGGCGCCCGCGTCACCGATGATCACCGCGAAGACAGCCACCTTCAGGATGTCCATCACGAGCATCGACACGATCTCCGAGGATTGCGCTCCGTTGACCTTGCGGACGGCGATCTCGGCGCTTCGGCGATAGTTCTCGTCACGGACGTAGGAGATCAGGCCGATCACCGCTATCAGCAGGGCGAACAACGCTCCAAGGGTGTAGGTTCTCTTCATCTGCCTCGTCGGATCGTATAGGCTCCTGAACGTCTCGGCGTAAGACTTCACCTCGGCGTCGCTGTCAGGAGCGACCTCCCGGATTGTCTTCTCCACCTTACGCATCGTCTCCGGAGTGACATCCGTGAGCTTCACGACAAGTGTCTGCATCAGCCTTGACCAGTCAAAGTCAGCCTTTTCCTCATCGGTGAGGAAGTCCTTGTTCCAGCAGAAACGCACGCTCGGACGGTTGTCCGGATCAGAGACGCTTCCGATGACATAGTCCTCATAGACTCCGCAGATCGTGACCTGCCCGTGCTCGGTGATGCCGACAATCTTTCCAACGGCTCCGTCAGACCAGTTGGCGAAAGCCGCCATCTTGGTCACAAAGGACTTGCTGACAGCGACATCATTCGGTCCTTTTGGAGCGGATCCCTCGACGAGCCGGAAGCCCATCATATTGAAGAAACCTTCCGTGGCGCCATATTCATCAGCGACATTGAAGAGTTCCCTGTCGTCACCAGGAAGGGTAATATTATTGCCGGAAGCTGACGCCAAAGGTGTCACGTAGGTCAGTTCAGCAGCCTCGACCTCAGGCAGCTGGCGAAGAGCACCGGCGATGGCTGTCATCTTCGTCTGGTCGTAGGACGGGAATGTCTCATAGACAAGATTGCTGTAGTTGTAGCCCGGATCGGCGTTCAGCACCTTGCGGTACTGGAAGCTGACGATCAGCACCAGCGACACCAGCACGGCGTTGATGGCGAACTGGAAGGCAAGCAGTGAGATCTTCCAGCGGCGCTTGCTCTCCTTGTAGCCTCGGAAGGCGCTGGAAATAGGGATTTTGGTGAACATCCTCGCCGGAATGACGGCGGAGACAAGGAACACCAAGATCACAATCCCGACAATGATCCAGACGGAAAGCGGAGTGACAAGATCCTTCACAGGGACTCCCAACAGGGATTCAACCGCACCCCTGAACGCAAAGATCAGCAGGGCTGCCACGGCGAGGGAGACACCCAAATTCCAGGCGGTCTCCTTGAGCAGGATCTTGTTGATGTCCCAAGGCTGGGCTCCGTAGCATTTGCGGACTCCGACCTCGCGCGCCCTGCGGATGACATCCGAGATCGCCACAAGGACGTAGTTCATAATGGACACAAGCAGCAGCAGAGCGGCGATGATGGCAAGTATGAACACAAGGTTCCTGACCTCCGGCTTCGAGCTGTGCTCGGTGGCCAAAGGCGAAAGGAAGTACCAGAGAGTGAGTCCGCTCTTCTCCATTTCCTCCAAAGGCTGGTGAGCCTTCTGCATCTCGTGGATGGCATCCTTAAGCGACGCCGGATCAACCCCTTCGGCCAATTTGACGAAAGCGACGTACCTGTCGTTGCCGACCCAGTTGGAGAGGCTCCACTTGCTCATCGCCTCGATGGAAAGGATGACATCGGCGTGGATCGATCCGTTCTTAGGGAAGTCCTCATAGACTCCGCAGACAGTCAGCTTCAGATTCGGATTGTCCTCGTTGGCGATCTGCTTGCCGACAGCCGCTCCGACTCCACCAAGTTTCTCGGCGAAAGTCTTTGAGATGGCCACATCGCCGCTCCACGACCTCAACGCCTTTTCCGGCTCACCGGCGAGGAACTGGCGATTGAATATCCTGAAAAAGCAGGAATCAGCCAAAAGGTGCTCGGCCGCCACCTTGCTTCCATCGTCATCGATGATGAAATTCTCGCTGTTGAATATGCTGGTGAACCTTGTGGCCTCCAGCACTCCCGGCACCTCGGCCTTGAATCCCGGAGCGATGGCTCCGCTGACCTGACCGAAATCCTTATCCTCACCTTGCATAACGGCGCCGGTGCGGATCTTATAGATCCTGTCAATGTCCTTATAGACATTGTCGTACGAAAGTTCAAAGCAGACCTTGGCGATCAGGATGACGGCTATCGCCATCCCGACTCCCAAGGACAAAACCTTGATGATCAAATCACTTTTTCTTCTCATACCCATTCCTCCACATGGAGGCTAATCTTTTATCGTTCAATATTTTGCTTGCATATCCTCCTCCCGATTCCAGCGGTGAGGACACATCATTATATTCCTAATCTTCAATCGTTCAGGCTCCACTGAATATTACTACTCAATCCAGAAGGTTGCCGCAGCGAACCTTGGCCACCCGCGGCCATAAGCGGGAGGGGCCCAGGCGCAGCCTGGGAGGGACGGAGCGCGAAGCGCGGAGGGTTCGTCGCGACAACCATCTGGATTGGAGATATAGCACGCTATTCCTTCTTCAGCTCGATCGCCGGGTTGGTGCGGGCGGCGCGGACAGCCTGCCAGAGGACGGCAAGGGCGGCAATGACGGCGGTGAACAGACCGGCCACCGCGAAAATCCACCAATGGAGACCGATGCGGTAGGAATAGCCGTTCAGCCAAGTGTGCATCAGGTACCACGCCACCGGGACGGCGATGACGAACGCCACACCGATCATCTTCATGAACTCGGCCACAAGGCCCCACAGAACAGAGTTATAGTCAGCGCCATAGACCTTCTTGAGAGACACTGTCC
>OQVS01003023.1_pt1 | contig 10355 bp, 6 predicted proteins | sample 1691601 | NCBI WGS metagenome assembly OQVS01 (sample SAMN03418268, study PRJEB22391) | human gut metagenome | biome: human-gut; feature: organic feature; material: feces | host: Homo sapiens | place: Tanzania | collected 2013-01 | reverse complement strand
TATTGCTATAGAAGCAGGTGTCCTCAAGTCTAAAATCGTCATCGTTGATGCAACCATTCTTTCCCGTTCAATATATCCTTTATATTTCATCTTTATTTCCGCCGCTTCAGCAATCTCCTCTTTTCTGTTTTGTGGCGAATCCAATGCTTCCTTTAATGCTGGAACTATGTTCGAAAGATTCTGGAAATTTATCTGAGGTCTTGCCATAAGGTCGGACAGTTTGCATCCTTCTCGAAGTGGGGTAGTGCCAATGCTTTCCAGAGCACCATTTATTTCTTTAGGCTTTACGGCTGTTGTGTTGCAGAAATTGATGATTCTTTCGATGTTCTCTTTTTTCTCCATCCACCATTCGTATCGGTCTCTTTTTGCAATGCCAATGTTGTATGCCTTCTCTGTAAGTCTTGCGTCAGCATCATCCTGTCGTAAGAGTATCCTGTATTCAGCTCGGCTTGTGAACATTCTGTATGGTTCATCAACGCCTTTTGTCACCAAGTCATCGATAAGGACTCCGATATAAGCTTCGTCGCGGTGGAGTATGAACTGGTCGTTGCCTGCGCATTTCAGGGCAGCATTTATTCCGGCAATTGTTCCTTGCCCTCCAGCTTCCTCATATCCTGTGGTGCCGTTGACCTGTCCTGCAAAGAATAGTCCGTCTATCAATTTTGACTCCAGGGCATGGTTCAGCTGTGTCGGGTCAAAGAAGTCATATTCTATCGCATATCCAGGTCTGTATATCTTTACGTCCCTTAGAGCGGGGATTTTTCTTAGGGCCTCAAGCTGGACGTCCATAGGCATGCTCGATGAGAAACCGTTAAGATACATTTCGTTTGTTGTCTCTCCTTCCGGTTCAAGGAAGAGAGGGTGCTGCATCTTGTCGGGGAATGTTACAAGCTTTGTCTCGATAGACGGACAATACCTCGGACCGATGCTTTGAATCTGTCCATTATATAAAGGTGAGTCCGGCAGTCCTTTCATAAGAGTCTCGTGTACATCCTTGTTTGTGTAGCATGTCCAGCAAGGCAGCTGCTTCAGCACCCTGTGTTTCCCCATGAAGCTGAATTGGTGGAAGTCAGCTTCTCCTTCTTGTATCTCGAGGTCCTCGAAATGTACAGAACGCTTGTCAATTCGCACCGGTGTTCCGGTTTTCATTCTTGCAGTCTTGATGCCGTGTTGTGTTATGCTTTCAGTAAAGTCCGTCACTGCCGGTTCTGCTATTCTTCCTCCTGGGAGTTTGTTCCTGCCGATGTGCATGAGTCCGTTGAGGAATGTGCCGGCTGTTATTACTACGCATCTTGCTCTCAGCTCCACTCCCCATACCGTTTTTACTCCTGCGGCGGTCTTGTTCTCCACAATAAGCTCGTTGGCCTGGTCCTGCCAGATATCGAGATTTGGTGTGTTGTCCAATACCGTTCTCCATTGCCATATGAATTTCTCCCTGTCGCATTGTGCACGTGGGCTCCATACGGCAGGTCCTTTAGACCGGTTAAGCATTCTGAATTGTATTGCTGTCGCATCCGTTACACGAGCCATCTCTCCTCCAAGAGCGTCAATTTCCCTTACAATCTGTCCTTTCGCAATTCCGCCAACAGCAGGATTGCAACTCATCTGTCCTATTTTGTTCATGTCCATGGTCACGAGGCAGGTCTTCGCCCCCATGTTAGCTGCTGCGACAGCAGCCTCACATCCGGCATGTCCTCCACCTATAACCAATACGTCATATCTGAAATTCATAAATGTAAAACCTTAAACAATTCTCAAACAGGCGCAAATTTAATCATTAAAATTGAAATTTTACGCATTTGCTTTGATTTATCGTTAAATTGGAGTATATTTGCAAACCAGTTTGGTGTATAAAGTACCTAATATAAGGTATCGGTGCCATTCTTGGGCGGTAATTGCTTCCGTATGGGGCATGCCGTTTTAAATCTGTATTATGTTGAATATTAATTAATTTAAATCTTTTAATACTTAAATTTTATTCAATTTATGTGGTTATGTAATTCATCTATTGGAAGGAAAGTCGTGATGTCTGTAACGGGTGTTGCGCTTATCCTGTTCTTGACATTCCACATGTCAATGAACATCGCAGCTCTCTTTTCTGGAGACGCTTACAACATGATTTGCGAGTTCCTTGGTGCCAATTGGTATGCCCTTGTTGCTACTCTTGGGCTTGCAGCGTTGGCAGTGATTCACATTCTGTATGCTTTCTGGCTTACGATGCAGAACAGGAAAGCTCGCGGAACAGAGCGCTATGCTGTGACAACCCGTCCGGCAGGAGTGGAGTGGTCATCGCAGAACATGCTTGTCCTTGGAATCATCATTATCCTCGGACTGTTGCTTCATCTCTTCAACTTCTGGTACAACATGATGTTCGCAGAGCTGACAGGTATCGCTGTGGCACACGCCCCGGCAGACGGCTATGCTTACATCGTGGACACATTCTCTTGCCCGGTATACGTAGTCCTCTACATCGTATGGCTCGTGGCTCTCTGGTTCCACCTCACTCACGGTTTCTGGAGCGCAATGCAGACATTCGGTTGGAGTGGTAAGGTATGGTTCTGCCGTTGGAAGGTAATTGGAATCGCTTATTCTACACTTCTCTGCCTCGGCTTCCTTGTAGTAGTTTTGTGGTTCGCAGCAAAGGGACTTTGCGGTTGCTGCTAATAAAAAAATAATTCATAATTTATAATACATAATTATGGCTAAGACAATAGATTCAAGAATTCCAGAAGGCCCAGTGGCCGAGAAATGGACAAACTATAAAGCTCACCAGCGTTTGGTGAACCCAAAGAATAAACTAAAGCTTGATGTCATCGTTGTAGGTACAGGTCTGGCTGGAGCAAGTGCTGCAGCAAGCCTTGGCGAGATGGGTTTCAACGTATACAACTTCTGTATTCAGGACTCTCCTCGTCGTGCTCACTCTATTGCAGCACAGGGAGGTATCAATGCAGCGAAGAACTATCAGAACGACGGTGACTCCGTTTACCGCTTGTTCTATGATACAGTAAAGGGTGGTGACTACCGTGCTCGTGAGGCAAACGTATACCGTCTTGCAGAGGTTTCCAACAATATCATCGACCAGTGCGTAGCCCAGGGCGTTCCTTTCGCTCGTGAGTATGGTGGTATGCTTGCTAACCGTTCATTCGGAGGAGCTCAGGTTTCACGTACATTCTATGCTAAGGGACAGACAGGTCAGCAGCTTCTGCTCGGAGCCTACTCTTCACTCAGCGCACAGGTTCACTCTGGTCGTGTAAAGCTCTACACCCGTTATGAGATGGAGGATGTAGTTATCATCGACGGTCGTGCTCGTGGTATCATCGCCAAGAACCTCGTTACCGGTAAGTTGGAGCGCTTCTCTGCAAACGCAGTAGTTATCGCTACCGGTGGTTATGGAAACACATACTTCCTTTCTACAAACGCTATGGGATGTAACTGTACGGCAGCTGTACAGTGCTATCGTAAGGGAGCATACTTTGCAAACCCATCATACGTGCAGATCCATCCTACATGTATTCCAGTACACGGCGACAAGCAGTCCAAGCTTACTCTTATGTCAGAGTCTCTGCGTAACGACGGACGTATCTGGGTTCCTAAGAAGATTGAAGATGCAAAGGCATTGCAGGCAGGAACAAAGAAGGGTTCCGACATTCCAGAGGAAGACCGCGACTACTATCTGGAGCGTCGCTATCCGGCATTCGGTAACCTCGTTCCTCGTGACGTTGCTTCCCGTGCTGCCAAGGAGCGTTGCGACAAGGGCTTCGGCGTAAACAATACCGGTCTTGCTGTATTCCTCGACTTCTCAGAGAGTATCGAACGTCTCGGTATCGATGTAGTCCGTCAGCGTTATGGTAACCTCTTCGACATGTATGAAGAAATCACCGACGTTAACCCAGGAGAGCTTGCAAACGAGATAAACGGAGTTAAATATTACAACCCGATGATGATCTATCCTGCTATCCACTATACTATGGGTGGTATCTGGGTAGACTATGAGTTGATGACATCCGTTACAGGTCTGTTTGCTATTGGCGAGTGTAACTTCTCAGACCACGGAGCAAACCGTCTTGGTGCTTCTGCCCTCATGCAGGGATTGGCAGACGGATATTTCGTATTGCCATACACCATCCAGAACTACTTGGCAGACCAGGCAATCTGGCCACATATACCGACAGACCGTCCAGAGTTCGACAAGGCAGAGAAGGACGTCCAGGCAGAAATCGACCGTTTGATGAACATCCACGGAAAGCGTTCTGTAGACTCTATCCACAAGGAGCTTGGCCACATCATGTGGGAGCACGTAGGTATGGGCCGTACAGCAGAAGGCTTGAAGGAAGGTCTTGAGCTTATCAAGAAGCTCCGCAAGGAGTTCAACACCAACCTCTTCATTCCTGGAAGCAAGGAAGGACTCAACGTGGAGCTCGACAAGGCAATCCACCTCCGCGACTTCTTGGTAATGGGTGAGCTTGTAGCTTACGATGCACTCTCTCGTAACGAGTCTTGTGGTGGTCACTTCCGTGAGGAGTATCAGACAGAGGAAGGCGAAGCAAAGCGCGACGACGAGAACTTCTTCTATGTTGGCTGCTGGGAGTACAAGGACAACGACGATACAGCTCCAGAACTTATCAAGGAGCCTCTCCACTATGAGGCAATCAAGGTTCAGACACGTAACTATAAGAATTAATATAGTAGACAAGTGAACGACAAGGATATACAACTCGTCAACTTGTCAACTCGTCAACTAAAAAATAAACAACAATGGAAAAAAATATATCATTCACACTGAAATTCTGGCGTCAGAACGGACCTCAGGCAGAGGGCCACTTTGACACACGTGAGATGAAGGACATTCCTACCGACACCTCTTTCCTTGAGATGCTCGACATCCTTAACGAGCAGCTTATCGAAGAGGGACAGGAGCCTTTCGTATTCGACCACGACTGCCGCGAGGGAATCTGCGGTATGTGCTCACTCTATATAAACGGTCACCCACACGGACCAAACACCGGTGCAACAACATGTCAGCTCTACATGCGTAAGTTCAACGACGGCGACGTAATCACAGTAGAGCCATGGCGTTCAGCAGCCTTCCCTATCATCAAAGACTGTATGGTAGACCGTGGTGCCTTCGACAAGATCATGCAGGCAGGAGGCTATGTAAGTGTTCGCACAGGTCAGGCACAGGACGCAAATGCCATCCTTATTTCAAAGGAAGCTGCCGACGAGGCAATGGACTGCGCCACATGTATCGGTTGCGGAGCATGCGTAGCAGCTTGTAAGAACGGCTCTGCAATGCTTTTCGTAAGCTCTAAGGTAAGTCAGTTCGCTCTTCTTCCACAAGGTCGTCCAGAGGCAGCAAAACGCGCCAAAGCTATGGTTATGAAGATGGAAGAGCTCGGCTTCGGTAACTGTACCAACACCCGTGCCTGCGAAGCAGAGTGTCCGAAGCATGAGTCTATCTCTAACATCGCCCGTCTGAACCGTGAGTTCATCAAGGCAAAGTTGGCAGACTAAGATAAACAGTACGGTTTAAAATAGAAAGATGAAAATCCGTCGGAGGTCCGTTAAATGGAAATCCGACGGATTTATTTTATTCTGTTTGCTGTTGTGTTTCCAAAGAATTTTATTACTTTTGCAACGCTTTGTTCCTAATGTAGGATGCGGGGCGGGATAAAAGAGCTTCATGATGGTAAGGTTTTCTCTTTATAATATAACAAGGAAACAGCGGATATTCATTGCTGTCGTCGCTTCGGCAATAGCAGCGATAGCTATCGCCGCAATATCAGTATGTTGCAGCCATCACACTTATCCTCGCGAGTTGGTTGTTGCCGACTCGTTGTGCGAGAGCAATCCAGACAGCGCAGAGGCTTTATTGCATCGTATGCCGGATAGCGTTCTTGCAGCCAAGCCAGACCGTATGTATTATGACCTGTTGCGTATAAAGGCATCCAACAACCTTTACGAACCTCAGAAAGACAGTACCATATTCCGTATAGTAGATTTCTTTGAGCATTATGGCGACAAGGAGAGACTCTGTCAGGCATATTATTACCAGGGTAAGTATTATGTGCAGCACAATGATGCCCCACAGGCATTGAAGTGCTTCCAGGAAGCCCTTGACATGTCAGATGATAATACCCCGTTGGCATTCAAGAGTAAGATATATAGTCAGAGCGGAACACTGTTCTTTTATCAGAATCTTTTTGATGACGCTATTGCCATGTATGAAAAATCATTCAAATGTGATTCTGTATTGAATGATACTGTAGATATGATTCATGGTTTGCGAGACATGGCTCAGACTCTTAGACATATGGATAAGAAAGCCCGTAGTGAACAGATGCTTGTTAAGGCATATGACATGTCTAAAAAGATCAAGGATAAAGCGTTGACCCAGACAATTTCATTAGTATTGGCATCCTTATATTTAGATAACAATGAAGTTGATAGGGCATGCGGTATTTTCCGTAATGAATTAAAACGTGTGGATGCAGATATGCAGTCGCCAGTAAGTTGCCTTGCTATGGAAATATATTATAAAGAAAATAGGATGGATAGTGTCTATTCCTATTGCAAGCAACTTATGTCTAATGGAACATTGTTTGCCAAAGAGACAGCCTTAAAAAGGTTGTTTGAATATTATAAGTCAAAGGGCGACAGTGCTTCTTCCAACAAATGCGTGTATGATTATTTTTCCATTTCGGATTCTATACGAAAGATAAATGCTGTAGAGACTGTTTCAAGAATGCACAATCTTTATAATTATGGATTGAAGGAAAAGGAAAATACGGAATTGAGGATAGAAAATATAGAAAGGCTTTATGCCTTAGGCTTTGTCATCCTATTTTCATCTCTGTTGATTGTCATTCTGGCGTATATTAACGTAAAACGTCAGAAAAGGATTATCGAATTCAAGCGATTAAACGAACATCTTGCAGAAATGAATGAACGGGCATGTGTACAGAATAGAATAATTACAGAAAAAGATAAAGCGGAAATATCAAGACTTAAAGAAATATTAGACAAACAAGGTGCAGGGCAACTTGATGTCGTTAATGAATATCAGAATAGACTTTCCATGTTGGAAGGTATAATAAGGGAAAAGGATAAAGCCGTAGAATCAGAAAGAATAAAGATATTTGACATTATTAGTAATAGTATAAGTAAAAATAAAATAATTTCACCTGATAGTTGGAATGAGATATGTGAAGCTATGGATATTTCATACCCTCAATTTAAGAAGAAATTATTTGAACTGTCAAGCTTAAATAGTCGCGAATATAAAATATGTATACTTGTAAAATTAGGTTTCCAGAATTCAGATATAGCGACAGTCATGTGTAGAAAAGCAAATACTATTACCTACTCAAGAGCTAATATCTATAAAAAGCTATTAGGGAAAGAGGGAACGGCAAAAGATTTTGATAAGTTTATAAAGTCTTTGTAGTCAAGTATATAAATACGCTTTTCGAATAAAATTCAATTTTATTTACCCCCCCAGATGTAAAATTGAATTTTTTTCGAACTCGTATTTTGGGGTAGATAATTCAAAAAACATATCTTTGCACAATCTTGTATAAGTTTGGCTGCACCTCAACAATACAATCTTTGATATCGTATTACCATCAATTAATAGCTTATGAAGCACTATTTACTATTATTATCGTTTCTTCCGCTAAGCGGAAATGCACAAGATCACCTTCTTGTTCGTGCAGAAAATGAAGTGCCGGATTATTCCTTGTCGTGCGAATACCAATGGTTGAATATTATTACTGTATTATTCGTGTCTTGCATTATTTGGTGTAAAGTGCTTATATATAGTAAGTTGAGAAAATGCACATTTTTTGCACACCTAAAAACTTGCGTGTTTTTTGCATATATCATATATTTGCACGATATAAGCTGCACACGACAACTTGAAAGCATGCTTTCTTTGCGCTCGTTTGCATTATCTTTGCAGTTGAACAACAAAATCTTTTAATTATGAGGTACATTCTGTCATTATTACTTTTGCTCTCGACACTTGTTGCCAATGCCGATGAATATCTCCCGGTATTGGCTGAGGGCAAGGTGTGGCACTGCCTATACAAGACCCTTGCGATGGCTGGGGCTGGGCAGGAGCCGGATAAGTTTGAAATCAGCGTCAGCGGAGATACTCTTGTCAACGGGCGTATGTGCAAGAGGGTCGTCATAAGTGGTTCCGGCGGATATGAGAAGCACATCGCCGCCTACGAGGAGGATGGCAAGCTATATGCCTATGCCTACGAAGGAGGCCTAACAGGAAACCGCGATACGCCAATACTGCTCATGGATTTTACGCTGAGCAAAGGCGACTCCAAACATGATGAGTACGAGGAGTATGATGTGCTTGACGTTGACTATGTCATGCTTGGTGGCGTAAGCCGTCGACGCCTGAAAATCAATGGCGGAAGCAATGAAGGCCATTACACATATTGGATAGAAGGCATTGGAGCTACCGAAGACAACTGGTTGACGGCAGTGCCGAGACCGACTAACGGACAGAGGGTCATGCTGGAGTCATGTTATGAGAATGGCACGCTTATATTTGAGAACAGCGAGATTCCCGATGACATGAAGACGGGAATAGAAGGCGTCGCAAAGGATTCTGTCTTTCGTACAACCGCCATCTACTCCATCGACGGAACGTATCTCGGAACGAGCGAAAGTTGGCTTCCGCACGGGATATACATCGTGGGCGGAAAGAAAGTGGTGAAATGAATCGCTACAGGTGCCGGTATCAGCAGCTTGCCTCATGGTATGTATATTGTGAGTGGCAAGAAGGTTGTGAAATAAAGTCTACTCATAATAAAGAGTGGATTAGCATAGTATATATTTTTAGATTAATAAAAAACCAGAATGATTATGAGAAAATTACTGTTCTTATTCATTATGCTTGCATTGCCCTTCGTCGGCAGTCGTGCAAAAGACGTTGTCACAGTAAACATGGAGTATGGCGACGAGCTTTCCTCAAAGGTGAGCAGCCAGATGAAGTACACGATGGACTCCATTATAATAAAAGGTTATATGGGTCGTGGAGACTTCGCTACGCTGCGTGACTATATCGACAATGGCAGACTCCGTGGCATAGACCTGTCAGATGCTGATATAGACAACATCCCTCCCTATGCCTTCATCCCTTCAAAGGTGAACGTAGGCAGGAAGTCCTTACGGAAAGGTTCCGAAGGCTACCTTACGCAGCTGGAGTACATCACTCTTCCAAAGAAGCTCAGATGGATATCCGAACGTGCCTTCGAACTGACAGCCCTGCGCTGCATCGACCTGCCCCGACTGAACAGTATTCTCGGCGGAGCGTTTGACAACTGCCCCAACCTTAAGAGCGTCAAGTTCCATCAGCCAGTGCCTCCGAAGATAGGAGACGGCCATGCCTTCAGCGGCATACCGTCAGATGCCGTGCTTTACATTCCAGAAGGAGCCAGGGAAGCCTACACGTCATCATTCGGGTTCTCTGAATTCAAGAATATAGAAGAACAGTCAGACCTGTTTGTCGTCAGGACCTTCCACATGGATGGCAAGTCCCTTGAAAGCATGCTCGGAGAGGACCTTCTGAAAGTCGACTCCATAGCACTGAGCGGAAACATCACGGAATCAGACATCAAGACGCTGCGCATCAGTACATGCTTCGGCAGACTGTCAGGAATAGACCTCAGTGGCAGCCGTATGGAGAATGACGAACTGCCTATGTGCTCATTCGTGAGCTATCAGGATGAGCCTTATTCTTCTGTGGGCGGTCCGACCTGTTATGCATACAGACTTCGTTATCTCAAGTTCCCTCAAGGGTTGAAGAGCATCGGCGGTGCTTCTCTGAAGAATACACACCTCCTGTCGCTGCAGCTCCCTTCCACACTTGAGAGTATTGGTACAGAATGTTTCTACTCGGCAGAAATCCCAGGCGACCTCGTAATACCAGAGGGCGTAAAACATCTTGGACTTTACATGTTCTTCAGAGCATCGGTTCAAGACAACGTGTACCTCCCTTCAACGTTGGAAAGCATGGGAGAGTTCTGTCTTGGAATGGAAGTTGAAGATACAGGAAAGAAGAAAGAATTCTATTATAACCGTATGACCCCTCCTGTAATAAGAGAGGATGAAATGCTCAACGGCAACGGTCCGTTCCTGTATGACCCTGTGTTGCCATCAGGCTGGACGCTCTATGTCCCTGTCGGCGCCAAGTCTGCTTTTGAGAAGGATGCTGACTGGGGTAAGTTCCAGACTATCATCGAGACACCTGAGCTAAATGGTCAGAGTACAGGAATAGAAGGCGTCCGCACGGAGACGACAGACAACGGTTCTGCCACACGCATCTATACCCTTGACGG
>OQVS01003022.1_pt1 | contig 10359 bp, 10 predicted proteins | sample 1691601 | NCBI WGS metagenome assembly OQVS01 (sample SAMN03418268, study PRJEB22391) | human gut metagenome | biome: human-gut; feature: organic feature; material: feces | host: Homo sapiens | place: Tanzania | collected 2013-01 | reverse complement strand
GACAACGCGTCCATGAACGGGGCGAAAGGCATTCTGATCAGCGTCGCGGGCGGGCTCGACCTGACGCTGTGTATTCGGTTTCGCGCGCGAAAGACGGAGAAACCGACGATTCCATGGCGGCTGCGGGCGTTTCGGGTTTCGGCGCCGCGTATCCCGGCAAAAATGTTTTTTTAACGGGCTGGTTCGGCGCGGCGGAAGAAACGGCGGTCTGTTGCGTGAAAGGCTGGGCGTCGGTCTGACAGTTGATGCCCGTCGCAACGACGGATAGCCGAATCGACCCTTCCAAAGTCGGATCGAACGACGCGCCGAAAATAATGTTGGCTTCGGGATCGACCTCGCGGCGGATTCTGTTGGCGGCTTCGTCGACTTCGTACAGCGTCAGGTCGAGACCGCCCGCGACGCTGATCAGAATGCCTTTCGCCCCGTTCATGGACGCGTTGTCCAACAGCGGGTTGGCGATGGCTTGTTCGGCGGCTTCCTGCGCGCGGTTTTCGCCCGATGCGACCCCCGTTCCCATCATGGCGCGTCCCATTTCCGTCATAATGGTGCGGACGTCGGCGAAATCCAGATTGATCACGCCCGGATTGATAATCAGATCCGTAATGCTGCGCACGCCGTCTTGCAATACCTGATCGGCGCGCTTGAAAGCGTCGGCAAACGTCATTTTTTCGTCGGCGATCAAAAACAGGTTTTGATTTGGAATGACGATCAGCGTATCGACGTACTGCGACAGTTCCTCAATGCCCTTTTCGGCGATCGTCATTCTGTGGCGACCTTCGAACGTAAAAGGCTTTGTGACGACGCCGACGGTCAGAATGTCGCGTTCGCGCGCCATCTTCGCGACGACGGGCGCCGCGCCCGTTCCGGTTCCGCCGCCCATGCCCGCGGTAATGAACACCATGTTTGATCCGTCCAGCGCCGCGGCGATTTCTTCGGCGGCTTCTTCGGCGGATTCGCGTCCGACTTCGGGTCTGGCGCCCGCGCCTTGCCCTTTGGTCGTTTCGATGCCCAACTGGATTTTCTTTTCAGCCAGCGAAGCGTTTAAAGACTGCGCGTCGGTGTTCGCGGCGACGTAGTCAACGCTGCCCAGCTGTGTTTGAATCATGTTGTTGATGGCGTTTCCGCCCGCGCCGCCAACACCGACAACGGTGATTTTCGGGGTCAGTTGGACAATCGGTTGCTGTTCGGGAACACTGATGTCTAAAGTCATGGGGTACTCCGTCAAAAAATGGGACAGCTCTGACGAATCGGCGGTTTCGTTCGGATATCGGTTCGAATCGAAAGCCCTTTGTCAAAGTAAATTGGTTTTTTTATAGCGTAAAAGTCTTTAAGAATTATCTAAAAACCAGCGCAAAAGGCGCACAAATTTATTCCCCGGAACGGAAACGTCGCGTTTATGCTGAGGCGTGTTCATCAAAACGCGCGTCGTGTAGTGCATCATGCCGATGCAGTTCATATAGCTTTGATACGCGGCGGGGGGGACGATTTTTTTGTCGTCGTTCAATCCCCGCGGCGATCCCGACCTTACGGGACGTTCCAAAATTTCAGCGGCTTTTTCGTTGATGCCGTGCAGCAAAGCGCCGCCGCCCGTCAGGACGAAATTTTGACATTCCGCGCACAGACCGGCGTGTGTCAAAACGGCTTTGACGTTTTCGAACAGTTTTTGGATTTCCGGCGCGATGATTTTCACCAAATCGGCGCGGTTCACGGGAACGGTCGCGTCGTTTTCACCCAGCAGGGGAACGACGACGTCTTCGGTGGCGTAGGTGGCAGATGAAAGAGTCGAACCGTACAAAGTCTTTAATTTTTCCGCACTGGGCAGGGACGTGTGGAATGTTCTGGCGATAATCCGCGTGATTTGATCGCCGCCGAACGGCAGGTTCGTGATGAATACGGGCTGGTCGCCGTAAAAAAAGGCGATTCCCGTCGTCCCCGCGCCCAGATCAATCACTGCCGTTCCCTGTTTTTTTTCGTCTTCGGTCAGGCAAGCCAAGCCCGCCGCATAGGGCGAAGCCACGATTTTGGAACAAGACAGATTACTGTGTTCCAAAGCGGAAACCGTGTCGTTCACGGGGTGGGACGGCGCAAAAACCGTCAGCAGGGAAACGTGCAGAGATTCCCCCGTCAGTCCGCGCGGGTCGGCGACGGCGTAGCGCGAATCCAGCGTGTAGTCGATTGGCGCGCAATGCAGAATTTTGTCTTTTGACGCGGGGATTTTACCTTGCGCGGACGCGATCAGGCGGTTGACGATGCTTTGCGTGACTTCCGCCCCGCCCAGATCAATCGAATCCAAAACGGTTTGAGATTCCAGCGTTTTGGCGCATGACGACGCCACAACCGTTTTGATGCGTTCGCCGATGTTTTTTTCAGCCAGTTCGACGGCGTTTTTAACGGAATCGACGGTCGCCCCCATATCCGTGATTTCGCTGTCCCGCACGCCGTTGTTCTGGTATACGCCCGCGCCGACGACGACCGTTCTTTCCCCGCCCTGATAATAGGCGAGCAGACAGCATGTTTTAGACGTGCCGATATCTACCGTCGCAATGATGTTGTCTTTGTTTAAAATACGGGGCAAAGCGGACTCCTTTGGCTAAAAGGCTGACTTTTTCGCGCTTTTCCCGTTTTTGGCGCGACTGTCTTCTTCCAGCCGGACAATCAGTTTGTCGGGCATGCGCAGGTCGATCATTGTGACCTTGCGCGCCAGAAGCCCCTGCGTCCGGTTCAGATTCGCCAAACGCCCCCAAGCGGCGGCGATTCTGTACATTCGCCTGACGGAACGCACGCCCGTCGCCGTCTGGCAAAACAGAGGCGAATACCGTCCGATCGATACGGACGGTCAGCCTGTTGAAACATTGGTAAAAAAATTGAACGGTCTGCCTTTGATTTCGGCTTTGCGCGCTTCGGGTAGGTCGATCGCCGTGATCGGCATGCCGCGTTCGACTTTCAGAACGTCCAGCAATTCTTTTTGCGTCGTTCTGTCGCGTCCGCGGATATAGACTTCGCTCAGGCGCAAATCCGCGTTCAATGCCGTGTCGTGAATGAAAAAAGCCAGCTTTTCCTTTTTTTCGGCGTAATACGCGCTGTTCAGGAAAAGCGCGATTAAAATCGCCGAAACCGTCAAAGCCGAAACCGCCAAAAGCGGTTTTAACCCGATCGCGTTTTGGAATTTCAATCCCCGCATTCGGCGTGCTCCACCATCCAAACAACGATATCCCGATAGGAATAGCCCGCGTGTCCCGCGATTTCGGGAACCAAAGACAACGAGGTCATGCCCGGTTGCGTGTTCGTTTCCAAAAGGGCGAAACGCGGCTTCGCCCCCGTGTCGTCATAACGGATGTCTGAACGCGAAATGCCGCGGCAGCCCAGAGCCTTGTGGGCTTCGGCGGCAATACGCAACATTTCGTCGCGGTCGGCGGCGGGAATGTCCGTCGGGACGACGTGGCGCGCTCCGCCGTTTGAATATTTCGCCGTGTAGTCGTAAAAGTCCTTGGCGGGCAGGATTTCCAGCATGCCCAACGCTTTGCCGTCCATTACGGCGACGGTCATTTCGCGTCCGGCGATGTATTCCTCCGCCAAAATCTTTTCATCGTCGGCATAGGGGTAGGTTTCGCCTTCAAACGGTTTTTTGCCGTTGTCGCGGTCGAAAATGAAAACGCCGACGGAAGACCCGTCGCAAATCGGTTTCAAAACGAACGGATAGGGCGGAACGTCGCCCGCCAAAATCTGTTCTTTTGTCACGACGCGTTCGGCGGCGACGGGCAGATTCGCGGCGCGATACAGTTTTTTCGCCAGAACTTTGTTCATCGCCAGAGCGGACGCCGCGCGCCCCGAATGGGTGTAGGGAACGCCCATGATGTCCAGCAAACCTTGCACGCAACCGTCTTCGCCGTATTTGCCGTGCAGGGCGTTGAACACGACATCGGGTTTTTGCGCCGTCAGCGTGTCGACGAACTGACGCAAATCATGCGTCAAATCCAGTTCGGAAACGTCGTAGCCCGCCTGGCGCAACGCTTCGGCGACGTTCGCCCCGCTTGCCAGAGAAACGTCGCGTTCGGACGACATGCCGCCCATCAATACCGTTACTTTTTTAGCCATTATCTGCCCCCGAAGCTGCTGAAGCGTTTCGTTTTCACGCCGACGCGGCGCACTTCCCATTCCAGTTTGATTTCGCTGGTTTCAAAAACGCGGCGCTGCACCAGCTCGCCCAGCGTTTCGAAATCCTGCGCCGTCGCCTTGCCCGTATTGATGAAAAAGTTGCAATGCTTTTCCGATACTGCCGCGCCGCCGATCTTCAGTCCGCGGCACCCCGCTTTTTCAATCAGCTGCCACGCCTTCAGCCCGACGGGGTTTTTAAACATCGATCCCGCGGTTCTGACGCCCTGCGGCTGGGATTTTTCGCGCAAAGCCTTGTATTCGTTCATACGGGCGCGGATCGCGTCGGGGGAATCGGGGGTTCCCTTTAAAACGGCGCCCGTGAATATCCAGTTGTCGGGCAAGGCGTTTGAACGATAGTCGAACGGCACTTCGCCGCGCTGCAGCACCATTTTCTTGCCCAAAATGTCAAGGGCGGTCAATTCTTCCAGCGTGTCGGCGGTCGATCGTCCGTGCGCCCCCGCGTTCATGCGGATCGCGCCGCCCAGCGTGCCGGGGATTCCGCACATGAATTCAAATCCCGCCAGTCCCGCTTCCAATGCCGCGCGGGCGATTTCCATATTGCGCGCCCCCGCGCCGCAATAAATCCGTTCGCCATCGATTTCGATCCGCGCGAACGGTTTGTCCAGATGAACGACGACGCCGGGGATTCCACCGTCGCGAATCAACAGGTTCGATCCGCCGCCGATAACGGTCAGCGGCGCGTTCGGGCGGCTGGCTAAAAAGAATTCCAAATCGTCCGCGTCGGCGGGCGTGAACAGAATTTCCGCCGCGCCCCCGACCCCCAGCCACGTCATTTTCGCCGTGGGCGCGTTTTCCTCAACCTTTCCCCGCACGGGGGGCATCAGCCGCTTCAGTTCGGATTCTTTGGAAAAAAGACTTTTCAAAAAAGAAAACATTTACGCCTCTTTGCCGTCGCGGGCGAACGCCTGCTCCAATTCGCGGGGCAGGGCTTTCGCCCACGAAGAAATACTGCCGGCGCCCAAGCAGATGACGATGTCGCCCGCGGACGCTTCGGCTTTGATTATATCCGCCAAATCTTCACGTTTGTTTAACGTGATGACGTGGCGGTGACCGTGCGCGCGCAGTCCCTCCGCCAGAGCGTCTTTGTTCGCGGAGGGAATTTCGGGTTCGCCCGCGGCGTACACGTCGGCGACGATGACGCAGTCCGCGTCGTTGAACGCCGTGCAGAACATGTCGAACAGGTCGGCGACGCGCGTATAGCGGTGCGGCTGAAACACGGCAATGACTTTTTTGGGGGCGACTTCGCGCGCGGCGCGCAGGGTCGACGCGATTTCAATCGGGTGGTGTCCGTAATCGTCAATGACCGTGATGCCGTTCGTTTCGCCCGTTTTCGTGAAACGGCGCTGGACGCCCGTGAAACCGGACAGAGCCTTTTTCATGTTTTCTTCCGAAATGCCCAGACGCAACCCGACGCCGATCGCCGCCAAGGCGTTCAGCACGTTGTGACGTCCGTACACGGGCAGCGAAAATCCTTCCATACGCAGGGATTCGCCCGTGGGACTCAGGTTATCGGCGACCACGACGTCAAACGTGATCAATCCGGGGGCGGCGTGAATGTTCTGCGCCGTGACTTCCGCCTGTGGGGTAAAGCCGTAGGTGATCAGACGGCGATCCGAAATTTGCGATATCATGTGCTGGACTTCGGGGTGGTCGACGCACAGGCACGCGAAACCGTAAAAGGGAATATTCTGAACAAACGTGCGGTAGGCGTCCTTCATCTTTTCATAGGTGCCGTAGTAGTTCAGATGTTCGGGATCCATGTTCGTCACGATGACCGCCGTCGCGGGCAATTTTAAAAAGCTGCCGTCCGATTCGTCAGCCTCGGCGACCAGCCAGTCCCCGTCGCCCAGATGCGCGTTCGTGCCGTAGGCGTTGATGATGCCGCCGTTGGCGACCGTGGGATCCAGTCCCGCCGTTTGCAAAACCAGTCCGATCATGGACGTCGTCGTCGTTTTGCCGTGCGTGCCGCCGACCGCGATCGACCATTTCAAGCGCATCAGTTCCGCCAGCATTTCGGCGCGGCGCACTACGGGTATGCGACGCAGGCGGGCTTCTTTGACTTCGACGTTTTCGGGATTGATGGCGGAGGAAACGACGACGACGCCCGCATGTTCAACGTTTTCGGCGGCGTGTCCGATGACGATGTCGATGCCTTGCGCGCGCAGACGTTTGACGTTTGAATTTTCGGAAATATCCGATCCTTGGACGCTGTAGCCCAGATTGTGCATCAATTCGGCGATGCAGCTCATGCCGCTGCCGCCGATGCCGATAAAGTGAATCGTTCCGATGGGAAAAGGCAAATGCGTTGTTTGTGTCATGTCAATTCAAGCCCTTGCTGTGTTTAAAACCGCGTCGGCGAACAACCGCACGGCGTCGGGTTTGCCCAATTCTTTGGCTTTGCCGGCGGTTTGCGCCAAAACGGACGGGGCGTCCGAAAAACGCTTTATCATACTCGCCAGACGGTCGGGTGTAAAGTCGGGTTCTTCGCATAAAAACGCGCCGCCGCTTTCCGCCATGAACCGCGCGTTTTTCAACTGATGCGCGTCGGGGGAACGCAAAATCGGCACAATAATCGCCGGTCGTCCCGCGACCGCCAGTTCCGCGATGCTGGACGCGCCCGCGCGGCACACGACCAGATGCGCCGCCGCCAATCTGTCAGCCATATCCGTAAAGAACGACGCCAGTTCAACGCTGATGCCGGATCCGTCGTAAGCGGTTTTAACCGCGTCCAAATCGGCGGCGCGGCATTGTTGGGCGACGCGCAGACGGGATTTGACGGAATCGGGCAGGGATTTCAACGCCGCGGGAACGACGGACGACAGAATGCCCGCCCCCTGCGAACCGCCGAAAATCAGCAGGTTAAACGTGTCGGCGGCGGGGGTGTAGTCCGTATCGCGCAAAGCCAGAACGGCGGGGCGCACGGGAACGCCCGTGTAGGCTGTTTTGATATTCGCGGGGACGCGTTCAACCGTCGGAAAAGTCGTGGCGATCAAGGCGGCGCGCTTTGCCAGAAAGCGGTTCGCCCCGCCCAAAACGGCGTTTTGTTCGTGCAAAATCAGCGGAATGCCCAAAATTCCTGCCGCGAACGACGCGGGAAAGGCGGCGTATCCGCCGAAACCGACGACGGCGTTCGGCTTTTCCCTGATAAAAATCAGCAGACTTTGCAGAATGCCGATGCCCATCAGAAACATCGCCTGCAATTTTTTGAACAGGGGTTTGCCCGCATAAGCACCCGCGAAAACGCGGTGAACCGTCGCCTGCGGAAAATTTTCGGAAAACGAATCGCCGCGCCCGTCCGTCACAAAACCGATGCCGACGCCGCGCGCCGTCAATTCCTTTGCCAGAGCTTCGGCGGGGAAAACGTGTCCGCCCGTGCCGCCCGCCGTTAAAATGATTTTTATGTCCGATTTGTTCATTGCTTTTCCCCGATCGAATTGGTGCTGCGCGTCAAAGCCAGAACCATGCCCATGCCGAACCCCAGCGATACCAGCGACGATCCGCCGTAGGATATAAACGGCAACGTCATGCCTTTTGTCGGCATCATGCCCAGCGTCGACGCGATGTTGACCACCGCCTGCATGCCGAATTGAACCAATAAACCCGAAACCGCCAGCAGAGTAAATAAGTTTTTGTCGCGAAAAATCAAATAAAATCCGCGCAAAACGATCAAGGCGAACACCGCCGTCACGATCAGGCAAAACAGCAGTCCGAATTCTTCGCCCGCGACCGCCATGATAAAGTCCGTATGAGCGTCGGGCAAAATGTTTTTGACAACGCCCTCTCCCGGACCGCGTCCGACAAAGCCGCCGTTTCTGAACGCTTCCAACGCGGTGGTCAGCTGAAACGTGTCGCCCGTTTCGGGGGCGATGAATCGGTCGACGCGCGAACGCACGTGCGGAATGAACGCGTAAGCGCAACAGGATCCGACCGCGCCCGCCGCGCCCAGCGCGCACATCGCTTTTTGCGATATGCCGCTGAGAAACAGCTCCGTTCCCCAAATGACGCCGACCGTCGCGGTCATGCCGAAATCGGGCTGGGCGATCAGAAGCGCGCCCAAAACGACGAAGATCCCCAGCGAAATCAGCGTGCCGCGGAATTTTTCGTCTTTTTTACCCAGCGAAATCAGCCATGCCGTGACGACGGCAAAAGCGGGCTTGGCGATTTCGGACGGTTGGACGGACACGCCGAAGACGCGAATCCAGCGGGACGCGCCTTTGATTTCCGAACCGTGCGCCAAAACCAGAATCAGCAATACGAAAGCCGCCGCCAAAACCAGACAGCTCAGACGGCGAATCGTTTGCGGCGACAGCATGGAAACGCCGATCATCACGCCGATCGACAGCGTCAGAAAGAACATCTGATGCCGGATTAAAAAATAAGTATCCAATTTCAGCCGTTCGGCTATCGGAGGAGTCGCGCAAAACGACAGCACGATGCCGAAACCGATAAGAACAAACAGGGTTGACAGAAGAAAGTGGTCAACGCTCCACCACCAGCGTCCCAAAACGCTGTTGTCGGTGCGCGCAATCGCCGTCTTCATACGCGTTCCTTATCGGATTTTCAGGCTGGACAGGGCAATCAGCCCCAAAATGATCGAAATGATCCAAAAACGCACGACGACGGTTTGTTCCGACCAGCCCATCTTTTCGAAATGATGGTGAATCGGCGCCATTTTAAACACCCGTTTGCCGCGCGTTTTGAACGACACGACCTGAATAATCACGGACAGCGTTTCCAAAACGAACAGACCGCCTGCAATCGCCAAAACGATTTCATGCTTCGTCGCGACGCTCAGCGTGCCGAGCGCGCCGCCCAGCATCAGCGATCCCGTGTCCCCCATAAAGATTTTGGCGGGCGGGGCGTTGAACCACAAAAATCCCAGTCCCGCGCCGATCAGCGCGCCGCAAAAGACGGACAGCTCTCCGGTTCCGGCAATGTAAGGCAACTGCAAATACGCCGCGAAAGCTGCGTGTCCCGCAACATAGGCGATAATCAAAAACACGAAAGACACGACCATAACGGGCATGATCGCCAGTCCGTCCAGTCCGTCGGTCAGGTTGACGGCGTTTGACGATCCGACGATGACAAACATCGCAAACGGAATATAAAAAAGACCGAGATTCAGGGACAGGTTTTTAAAAAACGGAAAAGTCAGCGTCGTCGCCGTCGGTTCGGCGGTCGCGTCCGCGATAAACCACACTGCCGCAAAAGCGCATGAAAATTCCAGCACCAGCTTTAACTTCCCGTGCATGCCCGCCGAGTTTTTTCTGGATACTTTCAGATAATCGTCGGCAAATCCGATCAGGGAAAAACAAGTGGTAATTCCCAAAACCGCCCAAATGAACGGGTTGTTCCAGTCTGCCCACAGCAACGTCGAAACGCACAGTGAAATCAAAATCATCAGTCCGCCCATGGTCGGAGTGCCCTGTTTGGTTTTCAAATGCGATTCGGGTCCGTCCGTGCGTATCGGCTGACAGGCGTGCTGTTTGTCTTTCAGCCAGTGTATTACGAACGGACCGACGGCGAAACACACGATCAGCGCGGTGAAAATCGCGCCGCCCGTGCGGAACGTCAGATATTTGAACAGGTTTAAAACGGAATATTTGTCAGACAGCGGAAACAGAAGATTGTAGAGCATTTTGCTTATTCCGAAAGGTTGGAGATGTTTTTCAGCGCATCGACGACGGCGACCATTTCGCTGCCGAGCGATCCTTTGACCAAAACGGTGTCGCCCGATTTGACGGTCGCGGCGACGACGGGGGCGATTTCGGACGAAAGCGACGCTTTCGCCCCGCGCATGCGTTCGGGCAAAACGTCAAACATCGCGCCGCAGTTTTCGCCGACGGCAAAGACCAGATCGATTTTGTTTTCAATCAAATCGTCCGCCAAATCCTTGTGGATTTCCAAGGCGTTTTCGCCCAATTCCAGCATATCGCCCAAAACGGCGATTTTGCGTTTCCCGTCCGTGACCGCCAAAACGCGAATGCCCGCCCGAACCGAATCGGGATTGGCGTTGTAGGAATCGTCAATCAGCGTGAACGCGCCGTCGGAACAGGGCAGGGAAAGAACCTGTCCGCGTCCTTTCAGCGGGTGCAGCTGACCGATCGCCTGCAACGCGGACGCCATATCCGCTCCTTCCATGCCATCCCCCAAACTCCTTCCGCCCAGCACAAGCAGACATAA
>OQVS01003021.1_pt1 | contig 10365 bp, 10 predicted proteins | sample 1691601 | NCBI WGS metagenome assembly OQVS01 (sample SAMN03418268, study PRJEB22391) | human gut metagenome | biome: human-gut; feature: organic feature; material: feces | host: Homo sapiens | place: Tanzania | collected 2013-01 | reverse complement strand
GCTGCAGCCGATTCAAAATAATACGCACCAAGTCTGTCGCCACCTCTTACTATATGATTGGTATTCAATCCGAACTGTTTTAAGTGCATCAGTGCTGCATTACCCATAGCATTGTTTGGCACACGAGTAACATACTCCACATTGTCGCCAAGACAAGCCAACGATACAGCGACATTAGCCTCAGAACCTCCAAAATTGGCATCCATCACATGTCCTTGACCAAGACGTTGATAACCTGACTTAGACAGTCGCAACAATATCTCTCCGAAAGTAACAATCTTCTTGTTCATATTATTTTTATTTATTCTTCACTATATTCAAGTTCAGCTATATAAGCTTGTATTTGTTGCTTAAGCACAGGAATATCATCTTCTATGACCAACCACATGATTTCAACATCCACAGCAAAATAGTCATGAACTAAAATATGTCGCATCTTCTCTATAAATCTCCATGGAGTTTGTGGATGTTCATCTTTAAACTCTTTGGTTAATTTATATACAGCCTCGCCAACAATTTGAATATTGTAGGCTGTTGCATGAAGATGAAGAGAATCTGTAGCAAGTTTCTGTTTCGACATACCATCAGTATACTCCTCAATCTTATCAATTGCAGCAAGAATATGCTTCAATCGTCCCTTATCTCTAACTTTTTCTCTCATAGACAAGTATTTTATCACGATTAGCGCTCTCTGAGACAAAAGGCAGAAGCTGTCCTTCTCTTACCATATCAACAGGGCGATTAAGGCGATCTTCCAAATCACAAATCATTTCAAAAAAGCCTAAACCTAAACGAGCATTGGGGGAAAGAGCTACAATAATATCAATATCGCTATCAGCCCTTTCCTCACCACGAGAAAAGGAACCGAATACCCAAGCTTTATCGACTGGCTTTGACTTAAAGTATTCACTTATAATATTTACAACATTTGTATCCATAATGCTTTTACCCGTTGAATAATACTATGTAAGCTACTGCAAATATACAACTTATATTTATTATTAAGAAGTATAACTTGAAAAACTTTTCTTTTAAGCCGAAATAGTCAAAACAAATATTGCTAATTATAAATAAAAAAAGAGGATGCCCTTACGAAAAAGAGCATCCTCTATAATATAAAAAGAGGTATATAATTACTTCTTTGTTACCAATTCTACGGTATCGCGAGCGATAACGATTTCCTCATCAGTAGGAACAACAACAACCTTTACCTTACTGTCGTCGGTAGAGATGATAGCTTCCTTACCACGAACCTTGTCGTTAACTTCCTTGTTGATCTTGATGCCAAGGAACTCCAAGCCCTTGCAAGAATCCTCACGGAGGTCGGTCTGGTTTTCACCAACACCTGCAGTAAATACGATAGCATCTACGCCACCCATAGCAGCAGCATAAGCACCGATATACTTCTTGATGCGATACTCATACATACGAAGAGCCAACTGAGCCTTTTCGTTACCCTCGTTAGCGGCATTCTCGATGTCGCGCATATCTGACGAGATACCTGTGATACCAAGCACACCACTCTTCTTGTTCAAGAAGTCAGCCATTTCCTGTGGCTTCATGTTCAACTTCTCCATCAAGTATGTAACAGCAGAAGCGTCGATATCGCCACAACGTGAACCCATCATCAAACCTGCCAATGGAGTCAAGCCCATTGAGGTATCCAATACCTTACCGTTCAATACTGCAGCTACAGAGCCACCGTTACCGATGTGGCAAGTGATAATCTTAGAGTTGTTCTGGTCGAGACCAAGAATCTCGCAAACGCGCTTAGAAACATAGCGGTGAGATGTTCCGTGGAAACCATAGCGACGTACGTGATACTTCTCGTACAACTCGTAAGGAATTGCGTAGAGGTAAGCATAGTCAGGCATTGTGCTGTGGAATGCGTTGTCGAATACGCAAACCTGAGGAGTGCCAGGCATCAAAGCGTCAACGGCACGAAGACCCTTCAAGTGGCCAGCATTGTGAACAGGAGCGAGGTCGCAAAGTTCCTCAATACCATCCTCTACGCTCTTATCGACGATAACACTCTCTTTGAACTTGTCACCACCCTGTACGACACGGTGTCCTACAGCGTCGATTTCATTCAAGTCCTTGATTGCACCAAACTCAGGATCAAGCAAGCACTTGAACACGAAGTTCACACCTTCCTTATGGTCAGGCATGTCGTGCATGATAATCTTCTTCTCACCGTTTGGCAAGGTTATCTTGATGAAAGCCTCGTCAAGACCGATACGTTCAACACCACCCTGTGCAAGCACAGCTTCGTTGTCCATGTTGTAGAGCTTGTACTTGATTGACGAGCTTCCGCAGTTTAATACTAATACGTTCATATTTTATAAATATTGAATTATGAATGTTGGTTATTGTTTTAAGCCTTTGCATCCATAGCCTGGCAAGCTGTGATAGCTACCATATAGTAGATGTCATCAACAGAACAGCCACGGCTCAAGTCGTTTACAGGACGAGCAATGCCCTGAAGGATAGGACCGATAGCGATAGCATCGCCCAAACGCTGAACGAGCTTATAGCCAATGTTACCAACCTCAAGGCATGGTACTACCAATACGTTAGCCTTACCAGCGATAGGGCTACCTGGAGCCTTCTTCTCACCTACAGATGGTACGAGAGCTGCGTCAGCCTGGAGTTCACCATCAACATCAAGCCATGGAGCACGCTCCTTAGCAAGACGAGTAGCCTCAACAACCTTGTCTACAACCTCGTGCTTAGCACTACCCTTTGTAGAGAAGCTCAACATGGCAACCTTAGGATCTACACCTGCCACGCTCTTTGCAGTCTGTGCAGTACAGATAGCGATCTGTGCCAACTGGTCTGCATCTGGCATAGGAGTAACAGCAACGTCGCCCATTACTACCAAGCCATTGTCGCCATACTGCTGCTGCTTTGTGATAAGAAGCATTGCACCACTTACGCAAGTGATACCAGGAGCACACTTGATGATCTGAAGAGCTGGACGAAGAGTGTCGCCAGTAGTGCTAAGAGCACCTGAAATCTGACCGTCAGCACCTTCTGTCTTAATAATCATACAACCGAGATAGAGAGGATTCTTAACCAACTCGCGAGCCTGCTCGATGGTCATACCCTTCTTCTTGCGCAATTCTGCAAGCAATGCCGCATACTCTTCGCTCTTCTCGTTGTTCAGAGGGTCGATGATGGTAGCCTTGTCGATGTTGTGAAGATCCCAGCCTTTAGCAAGGTTCTTAATTTCATCAGGGTTACCTATAAGGATAATGTCTGCGATGTCGTCAGCCAATACACGGTCGGCGGCTTTCAATGTACGCTCCTCAGTTGCTTCAGGGAGCACGATGCGCTGCTTGTTTGATTTTGCGCGCTCAACAATCTGTTGTAATAAATCCATAGTTTGTTATAAAAAAAGTTTCTTTTATATTTCTTTTGCAAAGGTACTGCAAGTGAGCGGAATAACAAAACAAAACACGAAGTTTTTGTTTTTTATTCCCGAACGCAGCACACCTTATCCAAAGGTACTGCAAGTGAGTGGAATAACAAAACAAAACCTCATTTATTTATGCCATTTCTCTTGCTAATACACTCTCTAGCTCTTCTGCCGACAAGCGCAGGCGGAATTCGCCCTTGATAGCCACACTTATCCTACCCGTCTCCTCACTCACGATGACAGCTATAGCATCAGAGTCTTGTGATATTCCCATAGCAGCACGGTGGCGAAGACCAAGATCCTTAGGAATATCAAGACTATGCGACACTGGCAAAATACATCCTGCCGATTTTATGCGTTTCTTAGAAATTATCATAGCGCCATCATGCAAAGGCGAATTCTTAAAGAATATGTTTTCTATCAGGCGTTGGTTGATACGTGCATCGATAAGGTCGCCAGTATTCACGATATCATCGAGCGGAATAGCTCTCTCTATCACTATAAGGGCACCAACTTTATTTTTTGACATATCCATACATGCCAACACTATAGGCATAATGGTTTCCTTATCTTCTTCCACTTCTTCTCCACTCTTGTTTGCAAACAGTTTAAAGATACTGCGCATACGTTGGTGGGTACCGAGGGAATAAAGGAATTTGCGAATTTCTTCTTGAAATAGCACTATCAAACCAATAACACCCACCGACACAAGTTTGTCCATGATACTACCCAAGAGACGCATCTCTATAACTTGACTCACAAAAAGCCAGACTACCACAAACACGATGATACCTATAAAGACATTGAGCGAACGGCTCTCCTTCATAAGTCGGTAAATATAATAGAGCATTAGTGCCACCAGCACAATGTCTATAATGTCTTTTACGCCAAAATCAAAAAACATGGTGTTACAATTAGTTTGATTATTTTCTATTCTTGCATGATATAAAGCCTATTCTTGCATAGCTCGCATCTTCTCAACGACAGCCACGGTGTCGACAGCATCTTTCACATCGTGAACTCTGAGGATGCCAGCACCCTTCATCAACGACATGGTGTTGATAGCTACTGTTCCTGTTAGAGAAGTATCAGGGCTACCGCCAACAAGCTTGAATATCATTGACTTTCGAGATACACCTACCAAGATAGGAAGATCAAGAACAAGCAACTTCTCTGCTTCTGATAATATCTGATAGTTATCATCGAGCGTTTTACCAAAGCCATAACCTGGGTCAAGAATTATATCCTTAGCACCATAGTCACGCAACTGCTGAACTTCGGCTGCAAAGGCTTTTAGCATATCCTTGATGTTCGATTTCACCGACATAAGGATATATGGCACCTTCAGTTCGCCAATAAGTTGAAACATGTTGCCACTCTCATTGATAGGAGTATTAACGATTCCTGTCAGTCCACCTTCAGAAACATCATTGATAATGTCAGCGCCCCACTCTTCTATGCACTTGCGTGCCACAACAGGACGATAGGTATCTACCGACACAGCAGCATCTGGTTGCTCACGACGCACAATTTCTAATGCCCATTTTAAGCGGCGCGCCTCTTCTTCTTCACTAACTTCTAAAGCACCAGAACGAGTAGAGAAGGCACCAACATCTATAAATGTGCCACCCTCTTCTATTATGGCATTAGCTCGTTCTGCAATCTCTTTTTCTGTCTGCTTACGGCTACCACTAAAGAATGAATCGGGAGTAACATTCAAGATGCCCATCACCTTAGGCTTCGACAAATCTATGAGTCGGCCTCTAACGTTTATGGTATAATCAATAGGTTTATTCATATCCATGCAAATATAATAACTTTCTTTGAAAGAAAACAATGTTTTCAAACTTTTTGCCATAATCGTCTACATATCTCATCATTTTTATATAATTTTGCATCATTCCTCGCAGATATAACATATCGAGGTATCAACAAAACGCTATAATTATTATGGACGCAGCACAACTTTATAGCCTCTACCTACAGGCAGGCAAGCAGGCTACTACCGACTCGCGCAACTGCCCTGCCGGTTCCATATTCTTTGCACTAAAAGGTGAATCTTTCGACGGTAACAAGTTTGCTAAGGCAGCTCTCGACAAGGGTTGCTCTTATGCTGTCGTTGACGAGAAGGAGTATGCCATAGAGGGTGACGAGAGATTTATCGTTGTCGACGATGTATTGACAACATTCAAAGAGATGGCACGCCAACATCGTCGCCAATTCAACATTCCTGTAATAGGTATCACAGGCACAAACGGCAAGACTACAACCAAGGAACTTATTGCAGCCGTATTGTCGGAGAAATATAATGTGATGTATACTCAAGGCAACTTCAACAATGATGTAGGTGTACCAAAAACTCTGCTTACCCTCGATAGTTGCCACGACATAGCTGTTGTAGAGATGGGAGCATCGCATCCCGACGACATCAGAAAGCTTGTTGAATATGCAGAGCCTACATGCGGCATGATCACCAATGTGGGTCGCGCCCACCTACAGGGTTTTGGCTCTTTCGAAGGTGTAATGAAGACTAAGGGTGAGCTATACGATTTCTTAAAGGCTCACAACAGCAAGGTATTCTTGAATGCCGATAATGAACACCTCTGCAAAATGACAGAAGAGCGCAACATCACAGACATAGTAAGATATGGTCAGAAGGCTGCAAACTTAAAGGTTAGAGGCGAAGTGGTTGAATGTGCACCTTTCCTCACATTCCAATTCCAAGTAGACGAAGGCGAAAAGCATACTATTTCTTCCCATCTCATCGGAGCCTATAATATCGACAATATGCTTGCAGCAATAACCATCGGACTGGAGTTTGGCGTTAGCATAGATGCAGTCTGTCATGCCTTAGAAAACTATATTCCAAGCAACAACCGTTCGCAATTTGAACAAACAGCAGACAACAAACTTATCGTTGACGCCTACAATGCAAACCCATCAAGCATGATGGCAGCATTGCAGAACTTCAATATCATGAAGGCTGATAACAAGATGGCGATACTTGGCGATATGCGCGAACTTGGCGAGGTTAGCGAAGAGGAACATCAAAAAATTGTTGATTTCATCGCTTCTACTAATATTAATAATGTATGGCTTGTTGGTGCTGAGTTTACAAAGACCAACTGTAACTTCCGCAAGTTTGACGATATAGAGCAAGTAAAGGCAGCAATAGCCGAGAACAAGCCAAAGAACCATTGCATATTAATAAAAGGTAGCAATGGCATCAAGCTTTTCCAACTACCAGAATTGCTATAAAGCATAACGGACAAAAGGTGTTTATGAACCTTTTGTCCGTTTTTTATTTTTCTTAAAAAACTACTTTCTTTACTGTTGCATGTCCGTCGGCATCAATCTTCTTCACAAGGTTTAGACCGTAATGTGGAGTTGCAAATATGTCCACCCAGTTAGTCTTGGCAGTTTTCATCCTTTTGTTTGTTTTCCAAAAAGGGCTGCTCTCATTATGGAGAGACAGCCCTTCGTTTCATTTGATTATTTTTGAATACCTAACTTATAATGAATTCCAATTTATTCTGTTACAGGAACAAGCTTGATGAGAGCGATTGAAGCTGTGTCAGCCTTAGAAATCTTGTGAGCACCAGCCTCAAGAACTACAGTAGCAGGATTGCCAATAATCTTTGTTCCATCAACCTTTACATTTTGATTCTTAGATGTAGAACCGAAATAAATCGATAATGTCATCTTGGAAGTTGTTGCAAAGCTAATCTCTGTACCAGATTCCATCTTAGCACTTGCCTTGTAAGTAACACCATCAATAGTTGTTTCTTCCTTAGTATAGTTGCTCTTCGAACCTGTCTGTGTGAAAGCAGGATTAGAGATGCTAAATGTCTTTGTTGTGCTATCATAAGAGAAGCTACATGTTACAGTACCCTCTACAGCAGGATTATCAGGAGTTGGGTCTGGGGTAGGAGTTGGATCTGGTGTAGGATCTGGTGTAGGAGTTGGAGTTACTGTACCACCAGTCTCACCGCTTGATGCATTCTCGTCACCAAAGATACCTACGAGGCTTGTCTTATATGAAGAAAGGATGGCATCAAGACCTGCACAACGGCCATAGTCTGCATCATCTGTAGCATTGTTGAATGTATAGTGGATATCACCTTGATTCAAACGACCTGCGCCATAGAAGCCTGTTACCTTAGCAGGAACATCAACAGTAGCATCAGGAGTATATGTATACATCTTTGAAGCATCAGTATCAAAGTTGTTGTATGATGTACCACCAGCCTTAGCAACTACTGTAGCAGGAACCTTTTCTGAAGGAGATGCTACCTCATATGCATCAAAATCTGTGTTTGATTGCTTCCAAGTAACATAGCTAAAGTGGCTTCCCTTCTCTGCAAAGATATTGCCGTAAGACTTCAATACACCACCAGCCTCACCAGAGAATGTACCATCGCCCTTAGCATCTGTACCTTGCTTGGAAATCATCATAGGATACTTGGTGTTACGGAAGTAGTTAGACTCAACGAATACGCTTGCGCCCATTGTTACACCGATACCATACTTAGCAACGCCATCATAGTAGTTGTTCCATACGTGAACAGAAGATGTACGTACACGTGGGTGACGAGAGTCTGAGTGGTCGAACCAGTTGTGGTGGTAGCAAATCAGGTTATCAACAGTTTCCTTCTTCATACCACAGAGGTTTGACTTACCTGTGTCGTGGAAGTGGTTATAAGAGAATGTGCAGAAAGAAGCACCATCCTTAGAGTCCAAAGCACCATCGCCCTTAGCGTGGTCACCACCACCTTGCTCACCATAGAAATAGTCGTTGTTGTGAACCCAGATGTGATGTGTTCCCTTAATCTCCATGTTATCGCTGCTTGAACCCTGATAGAAGAATGCCATGTTGCGAACCTCAACGCCTGTACCATTGATGATACCCAAACCAAAGCCATGGAAGCAAGCGTCATCACCGATACCCTCGATGGTAACATTCATTTTTGTAACTTCGCTATTGCCTTTCAACAAAAGACCCTTTTGGTCGGTCTTAAGTTGGTCGCCAGCATCAGCAGTCTTAATCTCACCAATAATACGAACTGCAATAGGAATACTATCCGTACCCTTCTGCTTTGCAAGAAGGATGTCGCCAATACCTGTGTATTCCACATCTTTCTTACCATCGTTCAAAGAAGCCTTGATAGTCTTGAAAGTATTCTTTGTTACATAGAGGACCTTGGCACCAGCCTTCAAAGTACCATCGTTGTTGTAAGCACCTACACCATCGCGGACACCCTTATGAGCAAAACCCTGACGGTCGTAGTTAACAACCTTCAAGTTGTCTGCTATACCGTGAGCAGCCATCTCTTTGCCATCAGCCCCTACAGCAACAACCTTCAAAGAGTAGTTGCCAGCCTTCAAACCTACAACGTCTACACGACCATACGAACCATAGTTACGAACCAACTGCTCGTCAACCTTAGTATAATCAGCATACTGACCACCCTTCACATATACATTATATGTCTTTGCAGAAGAAAGAAGTGACCACTTTGCATAAGCACTTTCCTGCCAACCTTTACTTTCAGTAATGGTGATACCATTTTCAGTAACCTCACCATTCTCGCCACGTTCAGCAGCCTTAGCAAAGCTCAACTCCTTAACAGTAGCATCGTAAACATCGTTTTCAGCACCCGCCTTTGCAGGAACTACGATAGTCTTATCGCCATCGAAAGAAACCTTAGCCAAGTCTTCTGTATTGTAATAGTTTACAGCACCACTATTTGTTGCAACAAACATCTGGTTCTTGTAAGTATCACGATTTACAGTATTGCTTACCTTATTATTATCATCAGGATTAACAGGGTCTGGAGTTACATTATTAGGATCCTTTACAGAGATGCTATAAACCAACATACCACCGTCAGAAGTAGTCAATGTCACATCACCTGCTTCAGAAACAGTACCTGTACAAGTCATCTGGTTAGTAGACTTTGTTGCAAAATTAGTAGTACCACCAACATTGTTGCTTACATAAATACCGCGAGCAGTTTTGCTGCTTGCTGTCTTGCAAACAACAGTTACTACCCAACCTTTCTGAACATTAGGAATTGTAACAACAAGATTGCTACCATTGAGTTCAAAATATTCGTTTGTATAATTCAAACGAAGCTTACCACTCTGGTTTGCAGGAGCACCACTGCTTGAAGCTACAGCTGCACCACTCTTAAAGAGCAAACCTTTGGCAAAATCAAGTTCTGTGCCATTAGCAGTCAAAGCTGCATTATTCAAAGCAGGAAGAAAATTATAACGTCCCTTTGTTGCATCGTTATACCAATTTGTAGCATCTGCATTAATCAAAGCTACATCTGCCTCACTAATAAACGGATCGCGATCAGCAAAGTTCCACGACTGTGCTACGGCTGTACCCAAACTCATCAAGAATAGAGCCAAAGAAAATACTGTTTTTTTCATGTTTCGTTCCTCCATACTTTACTTGATGATTACTTTCTTACCATTCACAATGTAGATACCCTTAGCCAAGCCTTCGGTAGAAGTTCCTACAAACTGACCATTGAGATTAAACACCCTACCTTGCAAAGACTGCTTAACGGTCTCCACTTGGTTGATACCTGTTGAATTAGTATCATAAGAGAAAGCCAACTTCACAAACGACATGTCGCTTTCTTCAGATGTACCATCCGAATAAGTAAGGGTTAGATTGTCACCATTAAAGGTGATTTCGGTAACAGTCTTGTTTATGGACTGACCATTGATTGTCACGGTTTGCTTATTGTCTGCCCAAACATAGGTAGAGAATAATGCAGCCATAGCAAAGAGGCAAATTTTCTTCATTCTAATAGTATTTTAGTAGATTAGTTATTTTGATTGTTCGTGTGCAAAGGTATCACTTTTCTTAGTACTTTTATCAAAAAAGACAGTTTTTTACCACGTAAACGTTTAAGTAAACTTTTCGTAAATAA
>OQVS01003017.1_pt1 | contig 10377 bp, 16 predicted proteins | sample 1691601 | NCBI WGS metagenome assembly OQVS01 (sample SAMN03418268, study PRJEB22391) | human gut metagenome | biome: human-gut; feature: organic feature; material: feces | host: Homo sapiens | place: Tanzania | collected 2013-01 | reverse complement strand
GCGGACGGCGTCGAGAAGTTCGGCAAACGGACAGATTTTCCGGTCAAAGCAAAGTTCTTTGATGACCAGCAGAGAGTCGACGGTGTTGGCGAATCCGCCCAGCGGCAGCGCATGAGGATTGTAACGTCCGCCGCCTGCCGTATAATCTTTGTGTTCACGGATGCAGTCGAACATGGAGGCTGAATAGGCCGGGGAAGGGTTGACTTGCGGCCAGAGGCTGCCGAGTTTCCGTATGGAACCGCACATCCGGCGGATTTCACGGAGCACGTTCTTCAGATAAGTTTCATAGATTTCGTCAAAAGACCGGCAGGAATCCAGCTTCGCGCAGACCGCCCCCGTTTTCTGTTCCGTGTCCGGATCCTCATGAATGGACATGTCCAGAATTTTGAGCAGGTCTCTCCTGCCGTTTTTTCTTCGGCGACAGCCAGTCGGAAAGCATGACACTGGCAAGACGTTTGTATTACGACATTTACCATCATACCCGTGATTTGGAAAACGAACGGGGAGGTCCGTTTCAGCTGGCATTCTACATGGCATGGGAATATCTTTCCTGGGCGGATAAAGTGAAGGCAACTCCGGACGGACGCCGGCGCGGAGATGTCATTGCAAACGGCATCACGCCGTCCCGGACACACCGGGGCATGGCGTTGACCAGTGTCCTTTCCAGCGTGGGAGGTCTGGATCTGACCATGGCTCCGGCAAATGCCAGCCTGGATGTCTCTCTCCCGCTCGGCGGACTGAATGATGAAATACTGTCCGCGCTGGAACGCTCGTTTGTCGCGGCAAAATGTATGCAGATGCAGCTGAACTGCGTCTCGGCGGACGAACTCCGGCTTGCCCGGAAAGAACCGGAAAAACACCGGGATCTTTTTGTCCGCATCTTCGGTTTTTCCGCAAGGTTCGTTCTGCTGCCGGAAAAATGGCAGGATGAAATCATTTCCCGTTACAGCTACAATATATAAATGTGAAAGGATGAATCATGAACGAATCGACTCCGGAACTGGTATAAAGGGAGAAAAGGTTTAAGCAGATGGAAACAGGCGAAACGAGGTGAAAGAACCAGAAAATATTTTACGCACTGGGAATAAATTTTTGGTGCTAAGATAGCACTAAATGAAATATCAAAATGGTGCTCACTCACGTGCGCGTATGCGCGCGATGACACAAAAAAGCCCGGCACATCGACCGGGCTCTTTTTTTTATCCGTCTCCTTTATTTTGATTTTGCCGCAGCGATCCGGCGCAAGGCTTCCGGGTTGCGCCACAAACACTCGACGCGGCGCTGTTTGGCTTTGGCGTTGCCGGCACCCTGCAAACCGCTGACACGCGTCCGGCCGGCCGCCGAGCAGACGACCTCAATCTCGATCTTATCCCAGCCGGCGTCCGCGAGCGGCGCGTAGATCGGGCTGTTGTAGCCTGACAGCACCACGGCGCCATCATACCGCAGCAGCGTCTGGATCAGATCCTCGTGGTCGCTGTCGCGCAGCTCATGCTGATACCCGCCAGCCTTACGGACGCCCAGCACGTATGGCGGGTCGCAATATGCCAGCCAATCCGGGCCTGCGAAGCGCTTGAGGACGTCGCGCCAATCGCAGCACTCAATCTGGACGCGCTGCATGCGCTGATGCACGCGCGGCAGGTTGTCGAAGCTGCTGATCCATTGCGCGGTCTGTGATGACATGCCGGAGCTGGATTGATTGACCGACGTCCCCCACGATTTGCCGAACATGCCACCGAAACTCTGCCGCGCCAGATAATACCAGCGGACCGCCTGCTCGACCGGATCGTGAATGCCCGGCCAGGTGCGGGCATACTCCTCGTAAAGCTCGCGGCTGACAGGCAGGAGCGCCGCACGTGCCATGAACTTGCCAAACAGATCGACGTCGCTGATCACTCTGAAGAAGTTGACCAGACCTCTGTTGACGTCATTGTACACCTCGACCTCGGCTTGTGGTTTGGCAATCAGGATGGACGCTCCGCCTCCGAAAGGTTCCAGATAACGTTTGTGGGGCGGCAGCGCAGCAAGGATGGCTGATTTGATACGGGATGCGCCCTTGCCTCCGAACCATGGAAACGGCGCGCGAATTGCGTTTTTCATGAATTCACTCCTTGGAATAATGAAAATATTTAAAATAAAAAAATCCCGGCTTGCAAAAACTGAATACAAATGTTACCGTAAATATATGTCTACGGGCGGTAAAATCAGATTCAGGTGGTCATGCTCACCGGGATTTGAGAGAAGTGCACCGATTGGCGTCGGTCGCTTCTCCCGCTCTCTTTTGTGTTGAATGGCTACATCATGATGACCTCCTTTTGGTTTTGTTAAAACGGCACATCGGAGAGTTTGTCCTGCTCCTGATCCAGACGGGTTTTGAGCGCCTCGATCGCCTTGCGGATCTGGGCAGGTTTGAATTTGGCAAAACTCAAAATTCCGCCATGCCATTCGAGCGGGCCGAAGTTTTTGAGGATGCCGGCGAGATATTGTGTGTTGCGTTTTTCCGCCGGCAGGTACCGGATCAGGCCCGGCCGGTCGTCATTGCCCAGCCAGAGCGCCCAGATTTTGGCTTCCTGACGGCTTTTGGGCGCAGTTGCCCAGGCGTCCCGCTCCATCGCCCGGAGCGCGCGGACGACAGCCTTGTCGCCCTCGGCAGTGAGTTGTTTGGACGATGTAACTCCAGCCACGCGCATCAGCAGCGCGCGGTAGTCGCGGTCGGACATCCGGAGTTTGGATTTGATGGTATGGATGGCTGCGATGCTCATAAGAACACCGCCACGGCCTGGAACTCCTCGCCGTCGGGCGCAGCCTCCAGTCGGAAGTAACATTGACAGTGCATGGCGCGAGCGGCGTCCTGACAGGCGAAGCACCACGAGTCAAGCGAGCTGCCGCGGCCCTCGCGATACTTACGTATGGTGTTGACCAGCTCTGCGGTATTTGAGGAAAATCGGCATTCCACTTTCAGCTGCATTTGGATCTCCTTACTGGTTTGATTTTCTGCATGGCGCTGTACAGCGCAGTGAGCTCGCGGCCGTCGAGATGCGCCGTGCCGCCGGGGAAAAGAAAAAAGCGTATGCAGCGATACACCGCTTTTTTCTCGGCGACAGTCAACCGCCGCGGTTTTGATTTTGGCAGATCAAACAGAGCCGGCTGCATCATTGATCTGCCCGACTGCACAGCGGTATTGATGCGCGATGATGCCGGCATGGTACCGGGCATAAGTTCTGGCGCGTCCGGCGGAAATGTAACTGGCGAGCGGCGAAAAATAACCGCGTCCGGAGCCGTACGGTACTGCGAGCAGCCGGAAATTGTATGCGCCAGTCGAGGTGCGGAAAATTTCCAAATGGAAATCCATTTTACGTTTTGCCATGACGCCCTCCTTATTTGTCAGCCTTGTCGTTGTCATCGGAATAGTCGCCAGTTTCATACTGGAGCTGCAGAGCCCGGAGAAGTTCACCGGACAGCGGAATGTGTTTCTGTTCGCAGAGCAATTTTGCCATTTGCAACCGTTTGTGCAGCGAGCGGATATCCTGGAACTCGCAGGCTTCCCTGATCAGATCAGCCGACGGTTCATCGACATACGCTTTGAGTGTCGGGATGATTTCATAAGCGCGCGAAATTTTTGCGGGAAGACACAGATGATTGTCTCCGCGATTGATGAACTGTTTGAGGAAGCTCGCAATCCGGCAAGTTTTCAAACGGTCGAGGCTGTATTCCGTGAAAATGAAAACCACGCCCATTTTGGAACCGGCTTCGGTTACCTCGTCGTGATAATCCCGTATGCTGTTGAGACATTTTGCACTGCGCAAACTGCCGTCGCTGAGCAAACTGTTCGCTTCATCAATGACCAGTACAAATCCCGGATGCTCCATAAAGTATTGCAGGATTTCCCGCTCGCGGTAAGAATCGTCACCGAAGATCGCTTCGCTGATCTGACGCCGGAGACCGCTCTGCGTAACGCCTGTACGGGCGCGAACATACGCGGCATTGCCGTGTTTGGCAATCCAGTTTTTGGTGATGAATGTTTTGCCGCGTCCGGTTTGTCCGAACATGTACGAAAACTGACCGAATCTGGCCGTGCCGTCGAGGAATCTTCTGATTTTTCTTGCGGTTGTGGTTTCAATAAGGGTTGATGATTGAGGGTTCATGTGTTTCTTCTCCTTCTTCTGTATTATTTATATCCAGAGCGACTTGCTCTGATGTTGTTTGCGTAGTGTCGCTGTCGCCGTTAATCACCGCCAGAATATCGCGATGCAGTTCCGGATTGAGCTTCTGCCGGGGCGCCGAGACGGATGCCGCCATTTCTTCGCTGCTCAGCGCCGGCTTCTGATTTGGTGCTAAATTAGCACCAATAGCAGGTGTGCAAACCTTGTCTTTCTTTTGTGCCGCATTGTCGCGATTGATGTCGCCGCTTCGCAGTTCCTGCGGCAAGACGTAAATTTTCGGATTGTGTGTTTCGCCCTTGACGGAATACATGCTGTCCAGCAGTTTGAGCCGGGCGGGACCGAGGAATGCTTCACGCGGAAGCTGATACAGGCGCCACGGGTCCAGTTTCTGCCAGTTCCCGGTCTCGTCCATCGCAAAAGTGTCCATGTATTTTTTCTCGCTGCGGATGGACTGCAGTTTTGTTTCCAGCAGTTTGAGATCCTCTTCCGTAGTGAGCCGCACAAAATAAGGCATCATGGTTTCCGTTCTGGCTTCGCCGATATAAGCCCCATCCAGATCAAACAGATACACGTGCTCATCATTGAGCAAATCGGTTTTCACCATGACCGGTTTTCCGTCATAACGCCAGGCTTTTTCCTTGTCTGATTCAATCACCACAAAACGGCGGTTGTCCACCCGGACAGACGGACCGCGCGGATCCAGTGTCCGGGCTTCCGCCAGCGGCAGAAGAAACGCACGCTGATATTCGTCCAGAGTAAAAGCAGGACGGGTATACCGCAGCTCCGGAGCAAAAGCCTGATCCGGAGACAACCCGCGCAGAAATTTGCTGTTCGGGCATGGTTTGGAATGATACAGCTGGATCATTGCAGAGAGGAAAGTACAAGCCTCATGCTCGTTCATCAAATATTCCAGATTACCATCCTTTGCCCAGACGTTTGCCGTGGCCGGCCGGTTTTCCGGCATGTTGCCGACATAACCGCGGGCCGCGCGGGAATATTCTGCCATTTCCCGGAAAAAGCGCTCTACATACTTTGCGCGTGCATTGTGCTTTTCCGCCGACAGATGCAACACATCCAATGCCAGCATGATGGAGTGAGAATAGATTTTGGATTTGCTGATGCTCGGCGTGAATGTAACCGGTGCAGTAAAACCTGCTTTTTGATAATCCGCACCGTTGTCGGTCAGGAAAATGCGCGGCCGCCCATAACGCCAGACGCCAATGGCAAACGCGTTGCGGATGATTTCACTGGTAACTGCAACTTTCCCGTTGGCGTTTCTGCTGACAAGCTGGATCGAGATCAGATGCTGGCTCTTTATGTCAAGGATTGCACAAATTTTCGGACGGACCGCGATCCATTCTCCGCGGTCATTACGGGTTTTGATCATGAAGTCGCAATCCTGCGTGTCCGCAACCCAGGCTTCATTCGGGCGGATCGTGCCGGGGTCGCGTTCCACAAAATCACGGTAGTGCTGCAAGTAATAGTTTTCGCCTTTGCGCATATACGCCAGAAAACGCTGCGGATAACGGTTGCGGATATATTCGCGGATCTGATGCAAGGCGGGAATCGGCATTCCCGGATATTCCAGTCTCCATTTGAGTTCCAGCAGACGATAAATTTTTGCGGCCTTCTGTGCATTCGGCTGAAGATAATGACTCTTGAATGATTCCCAGAAAGCCGGGTCGCCGTACAGGGTGCGTTCGCACCCATAGTTGCGCAGCAGAACATCCGCATTGGCATAATCCGGCGAGCCATCAGCCAAACGTCCCAGTCCTGGCTTTTTGCTGGTTCCGGTAAGCCAGTTGCGGTAATTGGGATAAATCAGCATGGAACCGCCGCCCTTGCCGCCGGCTTCCAGTCGCGGGAACAAACTGGCGCATTCGTGGGCGATATACTCGGCTGCACGGGCTTCAGACACCCGTGCCCGGCGTGAATATTCGTAGACTTCCCGGACAAACTGCACCTTCTCATCGCGCAAAGCTCTTTCCTCCTGGGAAAATTCCTGCGGAGCCTTGCGCAGAAAATTGGTCAGCCGGACTTCCCGCAACGCGGACTGTTCCCGCTTCACGACAGCATCAGTCCGGATTTCAGATCCGATGACTGCAGGTGCCGCAGGAACTGCTGCGACCGGCAAATCCTTTCCGGATACGGCCGGCTGACTGTTTTTCAAAAGCGCAAGAAAACGGTTCATTTTTTACTTCCTCAGTTAATTTAAAGCAAGCGCTTCCCGGCGGCGCATGGTAATGACTGCGTCCAGATGACGCTTTGCCTCGTCCAGTTCCGCCGAGAGGCGTTCGAATTCCGACAAAGCCGCCGGAGAAAAATCATCTGCATGATCTGCAAGCTGCCGGGCGGCATACCGGCAGATCAGCGAACTGTTGGATACAATCTGCATCGCCTGTGCCGCGCCCACATCCCGGGCAAAAACTTTTTCCACGCTTGCTTCTTCCACATCGTCAAAAATGTCGACCTTGAAAGTCAATGCTTCGGATGCAACAGACTTGTCGCCAGTTCCGTAGAGCTGGTCGATCAGCGCGATAAAATCCGGCGTGCTCAGGTCCGGGGTATAATGGATTTTCAGAAAATTCATCACTTCCACCACGCCGCGCTTTTTTTTCAATACTGTCAGTTTGTGCAGCTTTCCCAGTCCGATTCCCAGACACAGCTGATAAGATTTTCTGGCCTGCAGTTCCAGTGACCGGTTTTCTTTTTCCTGGTCTTTCCCGCCTTTGAAATCACGCAGCTCCATCAGCAGCATCCCGACCGCAAAATAATGGAAAATCGTTTTCTTGCCGGGAAATTTCCAGGCAGACTGCGCGTCCTTCCAGAAGTCTCGGTCGTTGGAACGGAATTGTCTGGCTTCGGCAATATCCACGGCAACCATCACCGGTGCCCGACGGTCATAGCGGGTCAGCAGGTCCAGTTCCTCTTCCACCTGTTCGCGCGAAGAGATCGGCACACCCGCTTCAATCCGCTGATAAATTTCCTCGAACGTCATAGATTATCCTTTCCGGCAGTCATCCAGATTTTTCATGATTGCCTCCGCAAACGGCGTGGGTTCTCCGAGCTTGACCGTCACTCCGGGAATCTCCGGCGTGTCTTTCAATTCGCGGGCAATCGCTGCCATGATTGGCGCAATTTTTGCTTCATACAGTTTCAGTCCGTGCTCATCGCTGAAATTTTTTAAAGCGTCTTTGTCGTCCACGGTAATCGTGTCCTTTTTCTTGCGGTAACCGAAGACAGCGTTGTCGGTGCGGCGCTCCTTGCAGCCGCGTGCGGAAAACCAGTCGTCCTTGTGCAGGCTCATCACCAGTTTGATTTGACTCAAGCCTTCAGCCCAGTCTCTTTCGATGGAATAGGTTTCCAATTTGTATTGCTCCTCATTCCATTTGTCAAACTCGGCTTTGCGCCGGTCCTTTTCCGCTTTCGCAGCCTGTTTGGCTGCATCCAATGGTGCCCAGGCGGAAACCATATCCATCAGCTGACCAAGCGTAATGCCTGCCAGTTCCGAAGGTGAAAACAGTTTAATGCGCGCCATATCATTCACCAGCCTTTCCGTCCACGCCGAACGTCTCTGCAAAACGGGCAATAAATGCCGGAGTTGCATGTCCGTGCAGTGCTTCATTCACCCGCGCCGGATTGACCTTGAGCATACGCGCCAGTTCGCGCTGTGATGTCCCCTGTTCCGTCAGCTGCCGGATAATGTCTGACAACAATTCACCCTGCGCCGCGGCCACGGTCAGTCGCATCCGGGCAATCTTGTCTTCCGCCGCGAACTGTGCCGCACCGTCGCGCCAGTCCGGAACATCCGGAAGACGTTTTTCCGGATAATCTTCCGGACGCCAGTTTTTTGCATCGTCTTCAGGCGTGTACTGCCAGTCATCCGCGCGGTCGAGGATCGCAAGAATTTCGCTCAGCATTTTGGTGGCGATTTCATTTTTGCCGCGGGTCCATTCCAGCATTCCTGTACATGCCATGCGGATGGCGCCGACTTCACGTTCCGTAAAATTCATGGTTGTTCCTTTCTTTATTTGATTTCCGGCAAATCGTCATAACAGTCGGCGGGAATTTCCACCGTCTGGATATAATAACGTACGCTGTTGTGCCGCACTCCGGTCAGTGCGCCGATTTCCCGGCAGGTCAACTCCGGTGAGAAAAAATGAATTTTGTTGACTTTCCACCAGTCCGGATTTTCCGCAGCGCGGTCGCCCAGACAGACCAGCCGGCGGGGATCGAGAATCGACGGGACCAGACGGGCGAACAGGCTGATGCGGCTCATCCGGCGCTGCAGCAGAACTTTACGTTCCGGGTCCAGCGTCTCGAAATCAACGGTCTCCAGACTCTGCTGCAGAATCCGGCAGGTCTGCGCCGTTTCCAGCATCAGTTCGCCGGTAACCAGCTCGACCTCCAGCGGCGTTTCTTCATAGTCCCACGATTCCGCCATAACTTATTCCTCCGTCCCAGCCATGGAAAGTTCCGGACAGAGCAGATCACAGATGGCGTCCGCCATCGTTCTAAATTTCGTTTCCATCAGATTTTCCTTCCGTATAGTTAGTTTGCACATTTGGATTGGTGCTAAATTAATACCAATGGTGCTAACTTAGCACCTTATCCTCTAATCATGCCGGCGCAGACCAGCGCCAGCGTTGTTAGATTGACGACCACGACCGTGACCGCCCCCAAGTTAATCATCATTTCTGCCATTGCCTCACCTCATGCGTCTTCTGGCGTACCAAACGCTGCGATATAGTCATCCGTGTTGCAATGCTCTTCCATCCACTCCTTGGCTTCCGCCTCGGAAAGAACGCGGAGTTTGGCTCCGCCGCACCAGCTGTTGTTCCCGCACAACCGCGCATAGGGCGTATGGGCACCGCCTTCACCTGCCAGAAAATACGCGCCTTTCTTGGTCACGTACAATTCCTCGCTGATCCGGTTGAAATCTCCGCAGGTTCTGCCATTCCAATACGATCCGAGCAACTTTGCCGTTTCCGTGTTGTACAATTTGCCGTTGATGACTTTTTTCATTTCGATTTGCTGTTTTAACAAAACCATTTTGTTTTTCTCCTTCTTCTTTATTTATTGGGGTTGATGATTTGCTGTATGTTCTGGAAATTCCGGTTGCATTTTTCTTCGATCTGCTGGAAATTCTGATTGCAGATTTCTTCGATCTGACGGAAATTCCGGTTGCATTTTTCCTGTTCCTGCTGCAGTGCACTGACTGCTTTCCGGGTTTCGTGCAGATCTCTCTGCAGCGTCTCATATCTTGCTTTAAGGTCAGCAAACTTGCATTCTGCTCCGGTTCCCGCCGGGACGTTGATCGCCGACCCGATGTTGATCTCGATTTTCCCTGCCGCCATGATCAGGATGATCAGCAGAGCAATGACGACATAAAATCCGCAGCCGAGGTCATGTTCCACCTTGACCTCAATTTTTCTTTTCTGAGTAACCAACTTGCGTTCAGTCATTTGTTACCTCATTTACGGAGTGATTGAACAGAATCACGATGCCCGGCAGCTGCGTCAGATATGACGCCGGAAGCTGATGTTTAGCAGGAATGCTGTTATCCACCAGAATGAAATCAGGATTCTGTTTCCGCATTTCTGCAACGACTTCATCAGGATCATCCTTCGCATCCAGATAATAGAGGCTAAGCTGCGCATCTTGCACAGCCATGACTGCATCGGTGACAGCACGCTTATCGTGAACGCCCCAATTGCGCTTGCAGATTTTCTCCAGTGATACACCGGACAATATGCAGAGCACATGTTGCGTAAACTTTTCATAATCCCGCGTCATGACAACAACTTTTTTATGGTCATAAAAGCTCAGCAGGGCGCTGATTCGATGTATTGCGTTTGATTCCATTGTTATTCTCCTCCTTGTCTTAAACCATGACTGCGTTTTCGACTGCTGTTTTTCCGGCAATCCGGATCGCGGTTGTTCTGCCCATGATTTCCCGGTCGCGGAAATCATACTCTTCGGTGTTCAGCCATTTGACCGCGTCTTCGTGAGACGCAAATCTTGCGACATATTTGACTTCGCCGTTTTTGCTGCTGATTCCGTGCCACTGAGTTCTGCTGTTCTTCATAATACCTTCTCCTTCTTTTTTTTATTTATTTGTTTTCACGGGGATTTTGAAATCTATGAGTTCTGCAGGATGACAGTTAAGTGCTGCAGCATATCTTTCTGCCGAGCAGATTGTGAAGAAGGCGATAGA
>OQVS01003016.1_pt1 | contig 10377 bp, 5 predicted proteins | sample 1691601 | NCBI WGS metagenome assembly OQVS01 (sample SAMN03418268, study PRJEB22391) | human gut metagenome | biome: human-gut; feature: organic feature; material: feces | host: Homo sapiens | place: Tanzania | collected 2013-01 | reverse complement strand
AAATACCAGCTCAAAGGGCACGTCACTGTGGCGCTGCAGCTCCTGCATGAGCTTTGCCATGAGCATGGAGTCCTTGCCGCCGGAAATGCACACCGCAATGCGGTCGCCCTCCTGCACCAGTTCATAGCGCTTGACTGCCACGATGAAGGGCGTCCACAGCTCCTTGCGGTATTTTTTGATGATGCTGCGTTCAATCAGCTGATAAGGTTCCAGATCTCGTTTCATAAAAGTTCCTCATTTGTTTATGCCAGCGCATGATAGCAGGCGTCAAATACCTGCAAAAACGCGGTGATCTCGTCATCGGTGGTCAAATGGCTCAGGCTGACGCGCCAGGAAGAAAGGGCGTTGCGGCGGTCATGGCTCACGGCAAACACCGCCCGGGAGGGCAGCCCGTCGGACGCGCAGGCGGACTTGACCGATACGCATACGCCGCGGGCATCCAGCTCCCGCTGGAAGACCGTGCCTTTTACCCCCTGCACACTCAGGTTCAGGATCTGCGGCACAGCATCTGCCGGGCTGTTGATGCGTACTTTGGGGTAGCAGGCAAGCGCTGTGCGCAGCCGGTCGTTCAGGGTGCGGATATACGCGGTACGGGTGGGCAGCGCGGCAACGGCTTTTTCCAGTGCCAGTGCCAGCGCACAGGCCAGCGCTACCGTAGGGGTGCCGCTGCGGTAGCGGGTGGTGCTTTCGCCGCCGTGGATAAGCGGTTCCAGCTCCAGACACTGCCGCTTTACCAGTACACCGATGCCGTTCAGCCCATAAAATTTGTGCGCCGTCAGGCTCATGGTGTCAATGCCCGCAAATCGGAGGGGGAGCTTGCCGATGGCCTGCGTGGCATCCACATGGAAGCGACAGGCCGGGTATGCTTTTAAAAGGTCTGCGATCTCTGCAATAGGCTGCACTGTGCCAAGCTCGCTGTCCACGGCGGTCACGGCTAGAAGGATCGTGTCCGGGCGCAGCAGCCTTTTCAGGTGTTCCAGGTCCACCGTGCCGTCCTGCTTGATGTCCACAAAGTCGATCTCGTACCCCTGCTGCTGCAGGGCGGTCAGGCTGCTGCTGACGGAGGAATGTTCCAGCGGGGTGGAGATGATATGCCTGCCCACAGGCCGTCCCAGCGCTGCCAGGCTTTTCAGCGCAAAGTTGTTGGCTTCGCTGGCACCGGAGGTATAGATGATCTCGGCAGGCTGTACGCCCAGGCTCTGGGCGATGCTGCGGGTCGCCTGACCGATGGCGGCTTTGGCGGCGGCACCGGCCTGATGATGGGCATTTGCATTGCCTGGGCAATGCTGTTCTATTTCGCAGAACCGCTGCAGCACCTCCGCATCCACGGGCGTGTTGGCGGAATAATCCAGATAGATCATAGGCTCTCCTGTATGTTCTACATATAAAAATGATAGGAATAACGACAGGCTCTATTATAATTTGTTTTGGCCCGGAGTGCAACCCTTGCCGCAGGCAAAAGCAGGCCTGCAGGTAAGAAAAAGCTGCCAACATCTTGCTGGACAGGCTGAAATCTGCTATACTATTTAAAAAGGGCGGCAGCGCTGCTGCGGCCTGGCCGGAGCGGTTCCGGCGGTTTGAAACGACACAAAAAGAAGGGGAGGGGCACGATGCATAAGCGGATCAGAATGCATAGTTCCTTCTTCCACATTTTTGTGCGGAGATTTTGTTCCCAATTGTAGAGGCACTGCCGCTTTTACGGCAATGCCTCTTTTTTTGGGAAGATCATTGCAGGAGGTTTTCCATGAGCGAAAAGATCGATTATTCCAAGGGCATTTACGATGCCACCAAGCTGGGCACGGGCAAAATGTTCATTCTGGGCGTGCAGCACATGTTTGCCATGTTTGGCGCAACCGTGCTGGTGCCGCTGCTTACCGGCCTGAGTGTTTCCACCACTCTGCTGTGTGCAGGCCTGGGCACGCTGCTGTTCCACCTCATCACCAAAAAGAAGGTGCCTGCGTTCCTTGGCTCCTCCTTTGCTTACCTGGGCGGCTTTTCCATCGTAGCTCCCATGCTGGCTGATGCCGATGGCAACCTGACCGTTGCCAATACCAGAATGCTGCCTTATGCCTGTGCCGCTGTCGCATTCTCCGGCCTGGTATATCTGGTGGCAAGTCTGCTGATCTCCACCTTTGGCATCCGCCGCATCATGAAGTTTTTCCCACCGGTGGTCACCGGCCCCATCATCATCTCCATCGGCCTGATCCTGGCCCCCTCCGCCATCACCAACTGCCAGGCTAACTGGCTGCTGGCCTTTGTGGCACTGGGCACCGTTATCGCGTGCAACATCTGGGGCAAGGGCATGGTCAAGATCCTGCCTATCCTGATCGGCGTTCTGGTCTCTTACGCAGTGGCACTGGTCACCGGCGCTGTGGATTTCCAGAAGATCTCGGAGGCCGCCTGGCTGGGCATCCCCCTGCACAAGGAGGCCATGGGCCTGTTTGCCATTGATGGCAGCCCGGAGTTCATCAGTGCGCTGTTTACCATCATCCCCATCGCACTGGCTACCATGATGGAGCATGTGGGTGATATCGCAGCCATTAGCGCTACGGTTGGCCACAACTACATCAACGATCCCGGCCTGAACCGCACCCTGATGGGTGATGGTCTGGCCACCACCATGGCCGGCCTGCTGGGCGGCCCGGCGAACACCACCTACGGCGAGAATACCGGCGTGTTGGCACTGAGCAAGATCTACGACCCGCTGGTCATCCGCATCGCCGCCGCACTGGCTATTATTCTGAGCTTCAGCCCCAAGTTTGAGGCTGTCATCAACACCATCCCCACCGGCATCATCGGCGGTATCAGCTTTGTGCTGTACGGCATGATCTCTGCCATCGGTGTGCGCAACGTGGTGGAGAACCACGTGGACTTTACCAACAGCCGCAACCTGATCGTGGCTGCGGTCATTCTGGTGTGCGCGCTGGGCTTCAACTCCGTGGGCGGCGTCAGCTTTGCCATCGCAGGTGTTTCCATCAACCTGTCCGGCCTGGCTGTGGCTGCCATCGCAGGCATCCTGCTCAACGCCATCCTGCCTGGCAACGACTACGAGTTTGACGCAGCTGCCGGTTCCGAGGCAGCCTCCAGCGGCAATCTGCAGGTCTGATCCTAGTAATGTGCCCAGTTTTGCTGCGGCAGATTTGGACATCCTGCCAGATTTTTATAAATGAGAATAATTCTCAAAAATGCACTTGACGAACTAGGAATTATTCGCTATAATAGAGCCATGGAAAGGCACGGTGGGTACCAACACCGGATCCCTTTTCATGGCTCTTTCTGTATCGGGCGGCGCTGCTGCCCGGCGCAGGAACAAAAGGCTGGCAGTCCCGCTTTTGGGCAGTATTTTGTGATTTTTTATAATCGAATGGAGGTATATTCTTATGAAGAAATACGTTTGCACCGTTTGTGGTTATATCGCTGAGGGTGAGATCCCTGCTCAGTGCCCCGTCTGTAAGGCTCCCGCTTCCGCTTTTGTGGAGAAGACCGGCAATACCTATGTTACCGAGCATGTTGTCGGCATCGGCAAGGCCGAGGGCGTGCCGCAGGAGATCGTGGATGGCCTGCGCGCTAACTTTGAGGGTGAGTGCAGCGAGGTCGGTATGTACCTGGCTATGGCCCGCGTGGCAGAGCGTGAGGGCTACCCTGAGATCGCTGAGGCCTACAAGCGCTATGCTTACGAGGAAGCTGACCACGCATCCCGCTTTGCAGAGCTGCTGGGCGAGGTCGTGACCGACAGCACCAAGAAGAACCTGATGATGCGTGCTGAGGCCGAGTGCGGTGCCTGCTCCGGCAAGATGGATCTGGCCAAGAAGGCAAAGGCTCTGAACCTGGATGCCATCCATGATACCGTCCACGAAATGGCGAAGGATGAAGCCCGCCACGGCCGCGGCTTTGAGGGCCTGCTGAAGCGCTACTTCAACACCGAAGTCTGATAAGGGTTCCCCAGTTATCTACACTGCCCGCTGCAAGGGATTTCCGCCTTGCAGCGGGCTTTTTTGCATCTGAAAAGCGTACAGCGCCGCAGCCGGAGAGGAAAAAGTCCGGCGCTTTTGTAAGGCGGTACAAACTTTGCGCCAAAACCTTGACAGCGGGGTGCAGTTGTGCTATCCTGTTGGTGGTTAGAAGATACTAACCTACAAAATGCGTCAGGTGACACGGGCGCATTTTTACAGCGCTGACGGTTAAGCAAAACTAACTTCATAACGAAAGAGGTAGATTTTATGAGCAAAGTAGCGATCGTATTCTGGAGCGCCACCGGCAACACCGAAACTATGGCAAACTGCATCGCCGAGGGTGCAGGTGCTAACGGCACCCTTGTGCCCTGCAGCGAGATGACCCCTGCAAAGCTGGCAGAGTTTGATGTTGTGGCCTTTGGCTGCCCCGCCATGGGCGCAGAACAGCTGGAAGAGAGCGAGTTCGAGCCGATGTTCGCAGCGCTGGAAGGCTCGCTCAACGGCAAAAAGATCGCGCTGTTCGGCTCCTACGGCTGGGGCGATGGCCAGTGGATGCGCGATTGGTGCGAGCGTGCACAGGGCGATGGCGCACAGCTGTTCGATGCAGAGGGTCTGATCTGCATCGAAACGCCTGATGATGATGTCCAGGCTGCCTGCCGCAAGCTGGGCGCAGACCTGGCTGCATGGTAAGGTCTGCAGAGAAAAACTGTTCTTGACAAAAAAAGGTTTGCTGCGCTAAACTATATCCTGCCGTCTTTCGGCATTTTTATAAGAGTAAAAGTTAGTAGATTCTAACTTTTGAAAGTGCAGCAGCCTTTGTGCAGGATATCGTAAAAGCGTAGAACTTGCGGCAGGGGAAAGCGGACGAGATGTCCGGCAGCCCCTGCCGCTTTTATCGCAATTTTCAAAAATAGTGCCAATCAAAACAGCATATTTGCGATATGCAGTTTGCGGATGCTGCTTGTGCATTAAAAACGCAAACTGCTATAAGCAAAAAAGCGGAGCGAGTGCAAAGGATATGTCCCTCAGAAAAAGCAAACTGCACAAGAACAAAATCAAACCTTTGGTGGTTTGGCTGAAATGTGAAAAACCGTGCCAAAAGCCGCCAGAAAATGGTTGCGAACCGTAGGGAAACAGGTATAGAATAAACACAGAAGTGCGCAAAAACACTTCAATATTTAACAGAAAGGAATCATGAACGATGAAACGAATCCTTGCGGTGTTTCTGACATTGGCAATGGCGCTGAATGTTGCGCCCGTGGGTGCTTTTGCAGCTGCGGACAGCAACGCAGCATCCATTGTTGCCATCGAAGAAACTGATGAAAGCGCTTCGTCCCGGCTGGACGAGCAAACGGCGAGAGCCATTGCGTCCGACCCATTCCTGCAGCAGGCAAACGCTGCTTCGCAGGAACAAAATTCCACCATTGACACTTCCGATGTGTCGATGGAAGCGACTAACAGCTTCGGCAAGCTGCTTTTAAACGGTATGGATGTGGACAAGGAGAACGGAAGCAGTTCCTCCACCGGAAGCAACATCCAGAAGATCACGCTGAACGGCAGGACGGCAACCGTTGACTATACAGCTGCAGAAGATGCTGACCTTGTGGTGGGCATTTATGCCGATGATGCCGAAGAACAGATGGTAGCCAGCGGTACAGTTGCTATTACAGCAATGGCAAATGGTACGGCAACAGTTGCGATCACCGGCGATATTCCGGATTACTATGTTATCAAAGGATATCTGTTTGATAAAGCAGAGCACGCACCGCTGTGTAATCCGTTTGTCAATACCTTCAATACGAAGAACATGGTAGACCTGAGTACGGCAACGGTCAATGACTTCCCAGAAGACCGCGTCATAAATCTTGACGATGACGCAACGACCAACTTTGCGGTCGTTAAACAGGATGTCACGCTTTTGACTCCTGAGGATTCTGCCGGAGGTAAGAATACCCTTACGAATGAGGATAATGATGGGCTGAATTATACTATTGCAAACGCCAGTGAGGAAATCAAAAAACTACAAGCAGGTGATATCCTGACCTATGAGTATGCACCAGGTGAACTGCTTGTGGTCAAGGTAGCTTCCATTACGATCAGCGGAGATACGGTTGCGATCCACGGCGATGATACACTGGAAGCTACAGAGGTGTTTGATGCACTGAAAATTGAAGAAAACTTGGCATCGACTGATTTCGAGTATGATGGTTCAACCGCACAAGAAGGCGTAGAATATCTTGGTACAACGAATGAAGAAACCAACGGCATTATTACAGATGCATTTGATAAAATGTTTCATAGCGTTTACGAAGGTGGCGACGATTTTGAAATAGAGCATGAGTTTTCGATATCAGTTAATTTAAAAACCAATGGAGATTTAGACCCGGACTTTGGAGACGATTCATCATCTGATGCGGATCTTGATATCCCGGGTTCAACCGCTGGTGCAGCAATTGCTTTAAAAGGTGCGATAAAACTAACCTTGGGGATGACCTATGCTTACTACATTGCATGGGATCAGCAATATGTGGCAGTGAGTAGTGATTTGACGTCAAATGGTACGATCTCGCTCAGCGGAGAGTATAATTTGAAGATTCCTATTCCTATTGGCTCGTTCCATACGACAAAAGCATTAAAAAAGGCCGGCACAGAAATTCATATAGGCCCTAATTTGGTTGCAAAAGCAGGCACGGCACTTACATTTGGCTATACATATGAAAAACACATTGCATTTGCAATGCGCCCATTTAGTCCCATAACGGATCTGAGTCTGCCGGGACATGGAAAGATTTATATTCCGGAAGAAACAGCATCGTCTGGAGCGCCACAGTCCCCGTCGGTCGAAATAACTGCGTTTGCTGGAATCGAATATAAAATTACAGCCAAAATCGCAGGAGAACTTTTGGGAATTGACTTTGGTCCGACAGCAGGTGTGGAAGGAAAACTAAAGCCAACGATTTTTGAAAAAAATGATGCCACAAAACACGAGTGTACAACCTGTTTCACGATTACTGAAAAATTCAAGGCCGACTTCACATACAAACTCATTCTTTTCCAGCATAACGACTTTGGAATAGATGCAGGCGATAAATGGATACTCGCGGACGAAGATCTGGGGACATTCTATTGGTCGCTGACTTATGATGAGTTTGCGCTTGGGTCATGTCCACACTTGGCTTATCGTGTCGATATTACATTTGATGGAGATAACGCCGAAGGAAAAACAGTTTATGACCAAAACAAAACATTGCTTGGCACGCTGAATGGTGAAAATAAGCTGACCGCTTATCTTGAGCCGGGCAATGGATATGTTATGACCGTAACCATAAATGGTACAGAATATAAGAGTAAACCATTTGATGTAGGACATGAGGCAACCTTCGTTACCTTTGGCCCCGGCAAAAAAGCCCCTGAGCCGGAAGGCGTTGTCGGCTCCGGCAAGTGCGGCGATAACCTGACCTGGAAGCTGGATGCAAACGGCACTTTGACCATCAGTGGCACCGGAGATATGTATGAATATGGTTCCGGACTATTTGGCGATGCAGAGCGTGTGCCTTGGCTCAGCGATTTGATGAGTGAATCCCCGATCAACAAACTGGTTCTGAACGAGGGCATTACCGGAATCAGTGACTTCGCATTCACGGCAAGCAAGATAGAGACCCTAGATATTCCCAGCAGTGTTACAAGCATTGGCAGTGCCGCATTCAGCGGCTGCAAAAATCTGGTATCAGTCTCCGGTGGAGAAAATGTTTCTTATATTGGCAGCATGGCATTCTTGGAATGCAGTTCTTTGGCATCCATCGATCTCTCAGACAAGCTAGAAGGACTCTACATGGGCACATTCAAGGATTGCAAGAGCCTGACCTCTATTACGATTCCTGGCAACGTTGCAGTATACGGATTGTCCGATTTCGTATTTTCTGGCTGCGAAAAATTGAAAACTGTAACGTTAATGTATGGTGTGGTATCAATTGACGGCGAGATGTTTAAGGATTGTACCGCATTGGAAACAATTACCTTACCGGACACGGTGACCAATATTTACAGCGATGCCTTTAAAAACTGTACCGCATTGACAAAAGTTTTCTATTACGGCACGGAAGAAGACTGGAATAAGATCAGCATAGCTGCGGGCAATGATGCACTAACCAATGCAACGCGTTCCTATATCGCGGAAAAGCATACTTCTGGCAGTTGTGGTGCCAATCTGACCTGGGCGCTGGATGATGCTGGTGTACTGACCATTCAGGGTACAGGCAGAATGACTGATTACTCGCAGGCGTCCTGGAATACAGACGATGTGCAGAAGGTCATTGTAAAAGATGGCGTAACCAGTATTGGTGCATTTGCATTTTACAATTGCTCGAACCTGACAGAAGTGCAGTTACCGCCCAGTCTGCTGGAAATTGGAGACTCCGCATTTGCGAATTGCCATAACCTGACGAACGTACAGCTGCCCGCAAATCTGACTACGCTGGGCAGCCGGGCATTCTGGAACGACAACGGACTGCTTTCTATCAATCTGCCGGATGCGCTGGTATCCATTGGTGCGAGAGCCTTTGAATACTGCAGCGCACTGCAAGGTAGTCTGACCCTGCCTCAGGGCATCGTGGATGTGCCGCCCTATCTATTCCGCAATTGTGATAACCTGGAAAGTGTTCAACTTGCATCTGGAACAAAAAGTATTGGAGACTATGCTTTTGACCTGTGCAGCGGCCTGACAGCGATCAAGATTCCAGATAGTGTGACACAAATCGGGGATTACGCATTTGATTGGTGCTACAATCTAAAGGATGTGACTCTCTCCCAAAACCTGGTTTCTATTGGAAAGTCTGCGTTTTCTGGAACCGCTATTACTTCGATGGATTTGCCAGATAGTGTGACCAGCATTGGTACATTTGCGTTCAAGCAGACGAACCTGACCGGAACCTTTACGATTCCGTCCGGCGTAACTGAAATCAGCACAGGATTGTTTGAAAACTGCCATAATCTGAAAGAGGTCGTGATGCCGTCTGGCATCACCGAGATTGGTACATATGCATTCTACAACACAGGAATTACAAACTTTGTGATTCCGGATGGCATCACAGTGGTCGGTATGTATACCTTCTATGGTGCAGACCTTGAGAGCATTACGATCCCGTCCAGTGTAACAGCGATCGGAGAAAGTGCATTCCATTGCTTCGGACTAAAAGATGTGTATTATGCAGGCTCCCAGAGCGAATGGAGCGAGATCAAGATCTATTCGGAAAACGAAAAATTGACCGAAGCCACGATCCACTATAACTATTCCTCCGGCGGCAGCCAGCTCAGCCTGAACGATCCTGCCCAGCCGGTGGAAAACTCCATTACCACTGGCAAAACCAGCACGAGCAACAATACCATGCACGCAGTATTCAACGGTTTGACTGCCGGAGAAGCGTATGCCGTTATCGTCAGCAAGTCGGCGAAAGATCCGTTTAATGCGGATAACCTGATCTATGTCAACCAGAAAACTGCTGGCACAGACGGCGTGCTGGATGTTCCGTTTACTTCGAGCGAGAGCGGCGCAGCTTATGTTGTAGCCTGCCGTCGTGGAAACGAAGGCCCGACGGTGACAACCAAAAAGTATAAGATGACGATCCGGAGCAAAAACTACACGGGTGAACTGGTCGATTCTTATATACCTGGCCATAAAGTTGTCATTGCAACAAAGAGCGATGATGGAAACGGCAACAAGTTCAACTGCTGGCGCGTTGTAGCGGGCGATGTAACGCTGGCCGACCCGACAAGCCCGAGCACATCGTTTATCATGCCGGAACACGATGTGGAATTGGAAATCGTCTTCTATGATGGATATCCGGATTCTTCGGGCAACCCCTCCGGCGGCGATGACGGCGGCGGTGCGGCTATCCTTCTGATCGGCGGTGTAGCGGCCGCAGCGGCAGTAGCCGGTGTGGTGATGATGATGCCGGTGGAGGTCAGCGGTACTGTAAAGCTGGCCGACCAGCCGGTGGCAAATGCCAGCGTGCAGGTGCTGCAGGGCGAAACCGTCAAGGCAGAAACCGCAACGGACGCAACAGGTCACTTTGCCCTCAAGGTGCGGCGCGGCAACTACACCCTGCGTGTGCAGTGGACAGATGCCGAGGGTCAGCCCATGATGCGCACGGTGGACTTTAAGGCCCCCAATGCGAACCTGAACGTGGCGGCATAAGCTGCGCATAACAGAAAAGCAGACCTAATCAAAAAGGCCGGAACCGCTCTGCCCGCAAGGGGCAAAGAGGTTCCGGCCTTTTGCGCTTTTCAGCGTATAAAGCTGGTCATGGGGCGGGGCGGGTTCTGGGGATGGTCGATGCCGGCGGCCTTACCGGCCTCGATGCAGCGCAGCAGCCAGGCCATGTTGCGGCCCAGCTCCTGCATCACGGCGCAGCCCTCGGCGTCCTGC
>OQVS01003009.1_pt1 | contig 10390 bp, 6 predicted proteins | sample 1691601 | NCBI WGS metagenome assembly OQVS01 (sample SAMN03418268, study PRJEB22391) | human gut metagenome | biome: human-gut; feature: organic feature; material: feces | host: Homo sapiens | place: Tanzania | collected 2013-01 | reverse complement strand
GGGTTATTATCTCGGAAAAGGGCTTGTCAATGCTTATAAGGCAGTTGCCGGCAGCGGCGGAATGATTTTCCAATACGGTATATTTCACCTTAGCCGCAGCTGCCAGTCCGTAATAACCAGTAACTGTCATCTCTGCCGTATATGTGCCTGAAGGCGTATTCGGACCTGCGACTTTCACCTTCGGTTTTTCTCTTGTCAATGTGTCGAGGACAGCACCTGCAGAACCCGGATTCAGGTCAATGTTGTAGAAATGTCCGTCAGGTTCCTCGATTTCAAAGGATGCCGTCACCGTTTCGTGAGGCTTGAGAGTAAACTCCACCGGAGACAATGCCTTGATAACCGGAGCATTGTTTCCGCCTGTCGAGACTTTCACTCTTTCGGTCAATGCTGACTTGTTTCCGGCCAAGTCCACTGCCTGAGCCGCCACATAATATTCCGTATTGAATTCAGCACCGGAAATCGAGCCGTTCAGCACTTCTCCCACTTTCTGGTTTTCGATATAGAACATACCGAACATGACGTTCTTGGTCGATGTGAAATTGGTCTTGGAGTAGTAGATGAATATCGCGCTCGGCTTGCCGTCATCCGCATCTTCAGGGACAGCGACACTGAACTTGATATTGTTCGACTGGGTGCTGACCGAGAGTCCGGTAGGCATTTCAGGAGCCACACCGCCGCTGCCGGCAACTGCCTTATAAGCATTGACAAGACCTTTTCCGAGATAATAACCCGCGTTCTGGGCACTGATGTCGGTCACTGATTCCTCCAGCCTCTTCCTGAGGGCATCAGGCGTATATCCTGGTCCGCCGTAACGTGCAAGTATCAGTGCAGCAATGCCTGACACATGCGGGCAAGCCATGGACGTTCCCTGCATCTTGCCGTATTTGTTTCCCGGCAATGTGCTCAGGACCTGATTTCCTTTCTTGACATCTCCGCCCGGAGCCGCCACATCGCACCATGAGCCGTAATTCGTGTAATATGCACGTTTATAGTCAGCGCCTACGGATGTGACGCTCACCATCCCGTCGTAATCGGAACTTGAGAAATTCTGATTTTCGTTACCTGCCGCGAATATGACAATGCCGCCCTTCATCGGGGAGTCAGACTTCTGCTTTCCGTTCTTGTCACAACCTGCATTCTTTATGAAATAGTCCACCGCGCTCTTCAGCGAAGAAGGAGCGGTAGTCGCTTCCGTATATCCCCAGCTGTTCTGCGATATGACAGCGCCATGGTCTGCACTCCACTTTATGGCTTCAGTTGCCGAGCCCTGCTTTTCCCCGTCGAATATCTGGCAGGACATCAGTTTGGCACCCTTCACTCCCTTTTTGGAATTGCCTCCAGCCACGCCGCAGACGCCTTTTCCATTGTTGTTCACAGCGGAAATCGTACCGGCCACATGCGTACCATGGTCCTCAGCGTGGATATTGTAGCTGGAAGCCGCGAAATTGTAGCCGTAGGCATTGTCACCAGTCTTCTCAGGATTTTTCCACATATTGGCCTTGAGGTCTTCATGATTATAGTCAATGCCGCCGTCAACCACGCCGACAACGATGTCTCCGGTAAACTGCGCATAGTTCGAGTAGTTTCTCCATACAGGGAAAACATTTATGTCACAGCCACTTACAGAGGATGATACCGTTCCGTTATTGTAGTAGTGCCACTGAGCCGAAAGCTGCGGGTCATCGAAAGGATAAGACCCTGAGGCAGCCTTTGTGTAAGCATCCGCATATGACACCACTGTCGGATTTCCGACAATGGAGAGTTTAGGACAATATTCCACTTCATTGACCCCTGGTATGACCAGACCGTCAGCGGCCTTCGTCATTGACATTTCCGGATTGTACTCCAGAACATACCAGCGGTGCAGTCCCGCCTCGCGTGTACGCTCCTCATACTCACCGGCATACGGGAAGAGCCTTCTCATTTTCACCACGCCCTGTTCCCTCAACGACGGAAATGAAGACAGGTCCACATATCCGTTCTCCCCGGTCGCCTTTTCCAGACTGAGCGCCAGAGTTTCATCCACATTGATGTTCATTTTCGGAAGCAGTTCTTCTTCCGGGATATCCTTTCCGAAGACATTATCCTTCTCGGTCAATGTCCCGTTTTTCTCAAAAGGGTCATTTCCGGAAACGGCACAGGAACTTATCGCCCCGATGCATACAGCCGTTGCGGCCAATCCTATTATTTTTTTCATAAGGTACTGAATCATACTTGGTTACTCAGAAAGATAGTCCACAACTGACAGGACGCTCTGAGGATTTTTCCACTTGATTTTATGTGTTTTGAGGAAGGTTTTCCAGCCGTCAGCCTTGTCAGCAGGAAGTGCTTCCCTGACATCCTTCTCGGCCGCCTTCACTTTCAACTTCTGCGTGAAGATATAATATGTGCTGACCGTCCGGAGCGGGACTCCGTGGTCTTTTTCATTGAGGATGTTCATATAGTTCTGGTTCACCTGGGCATCGGTCTGCACGGATGTAAGTTTCATCGTGGCAGACGAGGTGGATGACGTGCCGTAAGCGCCGGTTGCCTCCCGTGAGGCCTCGAAATCTCCAAGTATTTCGACCACGACCATGCCGTTGTCATTCTTGGCCACGACTTTCATCATGCTTCCATAGACTGGGACAAACACGTCATTCCCGATTTTCACAGCATTGACATCCTTAAGGAAGGCTTCCTTGATGATGCCGCCATCGACATAATGGAGTTTGTCCGCCCTCAGATGGATGTTCAGCTTGCGTGCTTCTTCCTTGCCGCCGTCCAGCACGACAGTGCCGTCAGTAAACTGCGGATACAGATACGGATATGTAGTCGTAGGCTCCTGTGCGGACAGCGCAGCCACCACCCAGAGCAGGCAAGACAATGTCAATATCAACTTTTTCATACTCAATCGCTTTTAGTATTCTTTAAAACTTTTAAATATACGCATTTTTGCTCGAGTTTTGCAAGAATTCCGGCATGATATTCATTTGTTTTTCGATGGGGAATCCGTTGGCGCACATAGAAATAGGGAGACATCTCCTAAGAAACGTCTCCCCATAAATCAAGTGTTCAGTTATCGTTAATTCCTGGTTGCCCTGAAATTCGCAACTGCAACATCTAAACCATTTTCATCCGTAGCGAATCCTGTAACATCCTTTCCTTCATAAGTCAGGACAATGACATACGCATCAGATGTCAGCACTCCCGGTGAAGGTATGCTGAAGAGCTGATTGCCCTCACCATTGAAGGAAACAAGGTTTTTATCATTAAACGTGTCACCCTCGTAGATTTTCACAGTACCGTTGTCAGGATCGAAATCCACATAGAGTTTTCCTTCAAAGCCGAGGAAATTGGTTATCAGCAGATCGCCTTTCTCAGCGTCGTCCGTCTCTGCAATCACGAGTTTGTATGAAACAGGCACTCCATACTTGATAGCCACGCCGGTAACGGTATATGTTCCGAGCACGTCGGCAAGTTTATAACCATAAGAGCAGAAATACAGTTTCTCGGCTGTGAATTCAGAGTTGGTGTTTCCGAAGATATCGACTATAGAGCCGGCAGCAATCTTGTATGACACATAAGAACCAAAGCCAGGATCCTCGTCAATCTTCACGCTCAACTTATTGGAAGCCGCGATCTTGAGCTGCTGACCGGTATAAGCTACTACCCTGCCGTTCGCGTCTTCTGTCTCAATAGAAAGTTTGGCAGCCTTGAGTACACCTGCGAGAGGGTACTTGTTGTATGAATATGTAACCATATCAAGTTCTTCCCAGTCGCTGAAGAACGTAACCTCTGGCTCTTCTTCCTCTCCACCTTCTATTCCGCTTCCCTCCTGAGGCTCATCCTCAGTCAAACCAAGCGCAAAAGGCTGAGTCTTATAAGATGCCACAAGGCCTTCAGATTCAAGTTTGGAGCTGACTGTCACATCAGTAAACGCTTCTACTCTGCCACCTACGAGATTGGCCACGAGGCCCTCAGTGTAAGAGATGGCTACAATTGCTCCCGGAATAGCTTCAGCAGCGTCAAGGCTGACGTAAAGGTTTTTGCCGGAAATGACGAGGCTGTCGGCAGGAACCACTGCCTTCTTGTATTCCACGAGATTGCCGTCTGCTCCGGCTTTGGAATATCTGGCATAGTAATGTGCCGTAACTGTGCCTTTTCCGGTAAACGCGATAGGATCATCGAACACCAGCACGTAATCAAGATTTGTCGCTGTGGACTGGAAATCATACTCTGTCAGAACAGGTACTGTACCATCAGTGGTGACAGCTGTCGATGTAGCCAATTTACTTACTACGCCCTGAGAGTTGGAAGCCACTGCATATAGGGTATATGCAGTATTTGACTTCAATCCTCCTACCTGAAAACTTACAGACTTGGTCTCGGATGCCTTGAGGACAGCCGCTACAGGCTCCTTCTTTTCATTTGCAACAGCATCGCTTTCATAGCCTCCTTTAAGGACGGTCTCGGCTTTAAGTGCTTTTGCCGGTCCTGCAATGAGAACATAAGAGTAATAGACATTACCCTCTTTCGGGGTGACTGACACGCTTACAGTATTGTCATCCACTACTGTCGCAGCCACTACAGGCGCGTCGGTTGCGGCGAAATCTATTATTTCGTCCTCCGCAAAGTCCGTGCAGGCAGCAACAGTTGCTGCAAGCGCCAACAATGAATATAATATCTTTTTCATATCTCAGTCGGTTTTATTTTTTAACTGCAGTAATGCCAGGTTTGACAATGTTCAAGTTTCCTGCGCCTTCAATCCATACCCAGACACCCCACTCGGTACCGAAATCAAGAGAGACCTTGTTTCCGTCACGAGTAATCGCAACATCTACCGAACCGGTATCATATCCGTTTTCGCCATCGAAGCCAAGAAGAGTAATAGGGTTACCATTTGAATACTTGTATTCAGATTCCTGGCCGAAAGGAATGTTCAATGAGGTAAGATCTTCATTGACAATTCCGTAATAGCGCGTATCCTCTCCGGCCCAACTGTCATTCTGGAACAAGTTGTCTATCCATACCTTATGGTCGTCATCAGCATCCTTAAAGAATGTCATCGTCCAGGTACAAGGACCATTCCATTGGTTGACGCCCGTAGCGGTATATTCTCCGAGCATGAAGCCGAGAGGGTGATCAATGTCGGACACTGTCACTGTACAAGTGTTTTCAGAACCTGCCTTGATCGACTCTGTTCCTTTGATAACTATAGAGAACTGCAAGTCCCCGGTATATTCCCCATCAGGAATAGCCTTCACTTCGATATATCGGGTGCGGTTTTCAGCATTGAAAGAAAGAGTACCTGATTTGGTGAGGACTTCGAAGTTCACGCCCTGCTTTGCAGCTTTCTTTTCAGGTTCCTTGACCTCAAATTTGATGGTTTCCTCCAGTCCGGCAACAGAAGCCAATGTCACAGGAATCTTAAGCACATCTTCAGAACCCTCTGAAAGTGTCAAGGAAGTCTTGTCAAATGCCACGAAGGCATCTTTGTCATTGAATTTGGATGGCTCGTTCTTATCGCAGGAAGCAAGAATGGACGCTGCCGCGAGAACTGCTCCAATATATGTATATAAACTTTTCATAACAATACGCTAAAGAGGATTTTGTACAAGGTTCTTATTCAAATCAAGCTCTCTCTTAGGAAGAGGAAGCGCCCATTTCTTGTCAGGGAACGGAACATCGAGATTGTCAGAGCAAAGAGGATAATCATCTGCTGAGCGGGATACACCCTGGCCCCAACGTGCGAGGTCGTAGATGTAATGGCCTTCCCAAGCGAGCTCTCTACGGCGCTCTTTGGCGATATCGGTCTGACCTACTGAACCGTAAGCAGATGCTCCTCTAAGTGTAGCCACAGCATTGATGTCCTTTACGGCGGTGGTTCCAGGAATAGTCGCTCCACGCATAATGGCCTCAGCTCTGTTCAGATACATCTCAGAAAGACGGAGCACGATTACGTTGTTGCAGTCAGGTGTGTTGTCACCCTTTCCAGGATATTTGCCTGTCCATTTGATTCCGGACTCATTCTTTTCATCAGTGCGGTAAAGTGCCAGACGTACATCACCGTCCTCATAGGTTTTGATAAGAGGGTCAGCTGCCTGCGCATCACCGGATCCTTCAGGGTATGTAAGGTAAGAAAGGTCTTCCCAGCTGCCCCATGCGGCGTTCGTACGCTTTCCGTAAACTTCGAAGATGACCTCACCTGTGCCTTTCTCCGCGCCCCATACGGTCTTGTACTGCTCGGCTGTCCAAAGAGAGAACTTTTCGCTTCCGATAACCTTGGTAGCATAGTCTGCAGCTTTCTGCCATTCACCCATATAGAGGTAAACTCTGGAAAGCAATGCCTGGATTGCATATACACTGACAACAGCAGCTGGATCGGCAACAGTCGCACGTGTATATTCAGGGTCGATTATTTTCTCGGCCTCAAGCAGGTCGCGGACGATCTTCTCATAGTTTGAGATCACAGTCTCACGTGCCGGAAGTCCTGCAGGATCAGTATGTTCCACGTAAGGGACACCGAGGCTTTCCTTATCGCTTTTCACGCAATAAGTATATGGCTGGCCATAAGTAAGGACATTGCAGAAATACGAGAACGCCCTTATGAAGAGACACTCGGCTTTCAGATTGTTCAAGTCCTGAGTTGTAACAGTGCTTGACTCTTTGCCTTCGAGGTTGTCAATCACATTGTTAGCCCTAGATACGACCTGGTAGCATACTGACCACATCGGAGAAGTACCGGTCTCTGTATAATTCCAGATATAAGGGGTGACACATCTTCCGGTGTTCTTGAAATCAGACTTTTTGCCGTTTCCGGAACGCATTTCAGCATCCACGATCCACTGCTGTCCATACCAGCTTGTCGAAGCGAGAGCGGAATAAGCTCCGAACGTCGCGTCATTGAGTCCATCGTATGTGGACAATGTTATCTCCGTACTCTGCGAAAGCTTAGGATCTCTTGTGAGAAAATCCTGGCAACTAACAGCACCGAGAAGCGACGCTATACCGCAAATATATAAAATTGTTCTTTTCATAATCTTCGTTCGTTTATCAGAATGAAACTTCTATACCGCCTACGAAAGACTTGACCATAGAGTGGGATGCTCCCAATGTATATCCGAGAGGACCGACTTCCGGGTCAAGAGCTCTTACGTGATGGAACGTGTAAGGATTCAGCGCGCTGACATAGAGTCTCACGCCAGACATCTTGATAGGCTTCAGAATACGCTCAGGCAGGCTGTAAGAGAGGGAAACATCTTTGATTCTCAAATAACTGCCATTCTGGATATCTCTTGTGGATCTTGCATAAGGCTTTTTCGGAGCTCCTGCTACCGGTTTTGGCTGCACTCCTGTATCTCCAGGTTTTTTCCAGTAGTTGAGTGAAAGTGTGGATACATTGGTGTTCATATCGGCACCGTCCGTGTCATTGTTCATAGAGGTTACGACTTTGCTGCCGGCCACGAACTCGAAATATCCTGAAAGGGTGATGCCTTTCCATGAAACGCTCGTGTTGAAACCACCTGTGGCCTTAGGCTCAGGCGTACCTGCATAGATGTAACGGGCCTTTGAATAATCAGACGTGAGATTGCCCTCCTTGTCATACCAGATAGGGTCACCATTTGAAGGATTCACACCGTACCAGTCTCTTACATAATATGTAAAGAGCCTGCGTCCAGGAACTATACGGAGAGGTGTGCCGTTATTGCCGCTTGCTCGTGAATCAGCTACGGTCAAATATTCTGCACCTGCAAGGTCGAGCACGAGAGAGCGGTTGAGCGCGATATTGAAGCCGGCTGTCCAGTACCAGTCATTGTTGCGGAGAATCACACCCTCCAACTGGAACTCGATACCCTTGTTTCTGATAGCTCCTACGTTCATGAAGTTACTGCCGAAACCTGTGGTGTAAGGAACCTGCTTGGAGAGAAGCATATCCTTGGTCTTTCTGAAATAGTAATCCAAGCTACCGGTGAGTCTGTCATCGAAGAAACCGAAATCCACACCGATATTGTATGTGGCGTTCTTTTCCCAAGAAAGGTTAGGGTTTGCAGGGCTGGAAGGAACCATACCGGTAATACCGTTGTACTGAGTAGTGCCATAAAGTCCATAGGCTTTGTATGGAGAGATATTGTTGTTACCGTTCACTCCATAGGATGCGCGGATCTTCAATGCGCTGAGCCACTGTCTGCTCCACTTCATCCAGTTCTCTTTGCTTACGTTCCAAGAACCGCCGACTGACCAGAATACACCCCATTTGTTGTTGGAGCCGAACAGTGAACTGCCGTCTGCACGGACTGAAGCCTGCAGGTAATACCTGTTCAGATAGTTGTAATCAAACACTCCGAAGAAAGAGAGAAGTGTTTCATCCACGAGATTGTAATCTCCTTGGTCGTCTGCAGCAGGCGATGTGGTAGGATATGGAATCAACGGATTCACCTTAGGTGAGCTCAAGCCCAACAGGTCCAGTTTGTCACGCATAGCTTCCTGCCCTGCAAGCAATCTTACAGAATGGTCACCGTACTTGTCCTCAAATGTGATGGTGTTGGATGTAGTATATCGGATGTCCTTGCTCCAGAAAGAAAACAAGGTAGCTGAACCTTTATGTGTCTCTGGGCTCCAATACTGGCGGGAATCCACATATACGAACTCAAGTCCGTTGTTTGTCTTGAAGGTGAGTTGTCTGATCGGTTTCCACTCGAGATACATGCTGCCCTGAAGACGGTAGTCCTTGTCGTTGTATGTATCATTCGCTGTACTGCACGCGGGTTGGTGTCTGAGTTCTCAGGAATATTCACATTGAAACTTCCGTCCTCGTTGCGGAACGGAGTCCACGGCAAGATGGACCACATCGCCACTGTAGGGTTCGAGTAATAGAGGTCACCCATCTGGCCGGAATTGGAGTTTGCATAGCTCAAGTTGAATTTCGCTCCGGTCTTGAGAGTTCTGGTAAGCCTCATGTCAGCATTGACTCTGGCTGTAAGTCTCTCATAGTCCACACCATAGAACACACCCTCGTTCTTGTGGTATGAAACTGAAGAATAATAGGAAGCCTTGTCTGTTCCGCCGGTGGCATTGATCTCATACTCCTGGAGAGTTCCGACTCTGGTCAGTTCCTTGTACCAGTTGGTAGTACCGTCAGCAAGGAGTGACTGAGGATAATAGTACTGAGAAGTAGGATCATCCGGATTGAAACCCGCATTGATGGCGCAATCACGACGATAGGCAATAAGTTCAGAACCGGTGAGCGGTCTTACATTATTGTCATTGATCAGCTGCTGAGCACCGAATTTGGCCCTTGCGGTAAATCTTGCCTTTCCTGCCTTTCCGCTCTTGGTGGTGACAAGGATGACTCCGTTCGCTGCACGGGAACCGTAAACTGATGCCGCAGCAGCGTCCTTGAGGACTGTGATGGACTCGATGTCGTTAGGGTTAAGGAAGGTGGATGATGAACCGCCGCCCACACCGGCATTTGAGAGCTGACGGAAGTCGCTTGACATCACCGGAATACCGTCAACCACCCACAGAGGCTCGTTACCTGCATTGATGGAAGAGGTACCGCGCACACGGATTGAAGAGGTGGAACCAGGCTGTCCTGAACCGGATGTGATGGTCACACCGGCCATTTTTCCTGAAAGCATTTTATCAACGGATGTGGCAGGCACTTCTGCGAGCTCCGAATTCTTGACTGATGAAACAGAACCGGTATTAGCCTCTCTGCGGACTGTTCCGTAAGCCACAACGACTACATCGTCGAGGACGTTCTTGTCCGGATCGAGTCTAATGTCCAATGCTGTTCTGCCGTCCACGAGTATCTCTGCTGTCGCATAACCTAAACATGATACTGTGAGGGATGCGCTCCCCGGCACTGAAATGGAATATGCTCCGTTGGCGTCAGTCATCGTATAGACTTTCGTACTGCCCTTAAGCTGGACAGATGCATAAGGGACTCCTTCGCCGGAGCTCGCATCTGTGACGAATCCTGAAACGGTCAGATTCTGCGCATTCAATGCAGAAGAAATCCCCAGAAACAGGACTGCCGTGAAAAGAAGACAAATCTTTTTCATAAGCATTTACATTAGTTTAACATATATTGATATTCTTTAGTTCAAGTATTTCTAAGCACTCTTGAACTGCCCTTTTCGGAAAGGGCGTTTACGCAAATATCAAGATTAAATTCAAAAAAAACAATATGTAAGCAGAACTGATTCGCATAATTGATAGTGATTTATATCGTTTTATGTGATTTTTCCTAATCAGAATAAGGGATTTTAGGTTAAGTTTTAAAGAAACGTAACGTTTTAATGTTTGTTTTCATAAGTGAATAAAAAATAAAGAGGCTGACCCAAAAGGGTTGGTCTCTTTTTTATATAGGGTGTCGTAGAGTTGTCGGAAGGCTCCGCCAGAGTTCCGC
>OQVS01003008.1_pt1 | contig 10393 bp, 5 predicted proteins | sample 1691601 | NCBI WGS metagenome assembly OQVS01 (sample SAMN03418268, study PRJEB22391) | human gut metagenome | biome: human-gut; feature: organic feature; material: feces | host: Homo sapiens | place: Tanzania | collected 2013-01 | reverse complement strand
ATAGATGAGTATATAATGAGTCTTCCAAATCAATCAATCTATGAGCCACAATAATAATGGTATGATCTTTAACCAAATTATCAATTGCTTGTTTAATTTTAGATTGATTTTCATTATCTAATGCACTTGTAGCTTCATCAAATAAAATAATTTTACTATTTTTAAGCAAAGCTCTAGCAATAGCAAGTCTTTGTTTTTGTCCTCCGGATAAATTAATTCCCCCTTCTCCAATCATTGTGTCATACTTATTTGGAAGACTCATTATATACTCATCTATTTCTGCCAATTTGCATGCATTTCTAATTTTTTTAAGAGACATATACGGATCAATTATTTTTAAATTTTCTAAAATAGTTTTATTAAAAATAAATGGTTCTTGTCTAATTATTGCAATATTTTCTCGTAGTGAGTCTTCAGTAAAATCTTCGATTGGAATATCATCCACTAAGATAACCCCAGCATCAGGATCAAAATATCTAAGAAGCAAGTTAAATATCGTAGTTTTTCCTTGTCCACTTTTACCAACTATAGCAACCTTTTTACCTGTTGGAATAGTTAAATTAAACTCTTCAAATATTTCTTTTTCTTCATTTGGATATTTAAATGTTATATTTTTAAATTCAATATTTCCTAAAATATCAGTTTTAGAAACAATACCAAACTTTTCATCTTTATATAGTTTATTATCAAGTATTTCGCTTAACCTTTCAATGGATACTTTCATTTTTTGAATACTCGTAGATAAATTCATCATTAGTTCAATCGTATTCATAAATCTATAAACATAATATGTCATAGCCATAAAGAAAGCAAAAGAACCAGTTTTATTAATAATAAGAAGGATACAAGTAGTAAATATAACAAACTCTAAAGTGCAATTTAAAATATAAATCCAAGCATTATAGTTTCTTTCTGTAATCATTTGTTTATTAATTTTAAAATATATATTTCTAACTATATTTTTAAAATTATCATTCATACTTTTTCTAATTCCTAAAGCTCTTATTTCTCTAATACCACGAACAGATTCACTTACTTCAGCAACAGCTCTATCTTTTTCCTTATTTATTTCCTTTTGTTTTTCCTTAATACTAGGTAAGTACTTATGTGAAATAATATAGAACAATGCTAAATAAATAATTACTTCCAAAGCAACAACCCATGAATTAAAACAAATATAAATAAATACGATTGCGCAAGTAAAAAGTGATATTGTTATTCTAAGAATTTGTCTAAAAGAATCCGCTATCGTAGAGGAATCATTAGTAATACGATTTATAAACTCTCCACTAGATTTTTCTTCAAAAGCTCTCGCAGGTAACAGCCCTACTTTTTCATAAACAGCACAGCCAATTTTCTCCATTATATTATTGGCACACTTTTCCATATAAATTCTACCATATCTATCAAAAATTAAGCTATCAATAAAATTTATAATATATATTAAAAGTAATACTGCTACCGCCAATCCAAAAGAACTAACACGTGCTTTGTCAATTGCAAGTCCAATTAAATAACCATACAAAGTACCTGTCATCGAAGTAACAAACAAAAAAACAAAAGATTTAATAAAAAGTTTCTTTTCTCCACCACAATACTTTTTAAAAAATCTTGTCATTTCCTTTAGCTTCATAATTACTCACCCTTTTTAATCTTTTGTTTTAAATCAAACAACACATTTAATGCTTCCATCGGTGTTGTATTTAAAACATCTATTTTTTCTATCGTCTCTTTTATTATATCATCTTTTTTAACATTTGGCTCAAAATCCATTGCAAGTTGTATTTTTTCTTCAGGATTTTTCTTTTTAGAATTTGATTCATACTCATTTAATATTTCCTCAGCTTTATTAAGTAACTCTTCAGGCATCTTAGCCAGTCTAGCTACATGAATCCCATAACTTTTATCAACTGCTCCATTTTTAACTTTATGTAAGAAAGTAATTTCATTACCATTTTCTACCGCACTAACGTGAACATTTTTAATATTTTTATATTTCTTATCTAATCTTGTAAGTTCATGATAATGAGTTGAAAATAAAGTAAATGCTCCGATATAATCACTAATATATTCAAGTATAGCTTGAGCAAGGCTCATTCCATCATATGTTGCAGTTCCACGACCTAATTCATCAAATAAAATTAAACTATTTTTAGTAGCACCACATATTGCATTACGAGCTTCTTTCATTTCTACCATAAATGTAGATTCTCCACTTACTAAATCATCACTAGCCCCAATTCTCGTAAAAATCTTATCAATTATTGGTAATGTAGCAGATTCGCAAGGAACAAAAGAACCCATCTGAGCCATAATAACTATAATTGCCATTTGACGCATATAAGTAGATTTACCACTCATATTAGGTCCAGTTATAAGTAAAGTATTAATACCATTACTTAATAGACAATCATTAGGAACATATTCTGATTTACTTACAACTTCCACAACTGGATGTCTTCCATTTTTAATATCAATTACATGTTCATCAGTAATATTTGGTCTAACTAAATTATATTCTTCACTACAAACAGATAGTGAAACTAAAGCATCAATTTCACTTAAAGCATCAGCCGTAGCATTTAATAAAGGAACTTCCTCCTTAACCAATGACTTAATACTACAAAACAATTTATATTCTAAGTCAATTATATTTTCTTCTGCGTTAAGAATCATACTCTCTTTTTCTTTCAAAGCTGGAGAAATATATCTTTCACAATTCGTTAATGTTTGTCTTCTTTCCCAGTGATATTCATCTTTAACTAAATTTTTACTTCCATTAGGTATTTCAATAAAATAACCAAATACTTTATTAAATCCAACTTTTAAATTTTTTATTCCCGTTTCTTCTTTAACTTTTGCTTCAAAAGATGCTACAAAATCTTTGCCACCACTACGAATATTTCTTAACTCATCTAACTCACTACTATATCCTTCTTTTATCATATATCCTTCTTTAACAGATATCGGAGGATCATCAACAATAGCACCATCTAATAATTCATATAACTTTTCATGAGTATTAATATCATAATTAAAGCCTAAATCTTCAACTTTCTTTTTAATCATTGGAAGTACTTTAATACTATTTTTAAGTTGTAATAAATCTCTAGCATTTAAAGAACCATTTATAACTTTACCAGAAAGTCTTTCAATATCATATACTTCATATAAATAATTTTTAAGTTCATCTTTTATAATAAATTCATTATTTAATTTTTCTACTTTTTCATATCTATCAATTATTTTTTCTTTATTTTTTAAAGGATTTAACATCCAATTTTTAAGTTTACGACTTCCCATTGCTGTTTTACATTTATCAAGTAGCCACAATAAAGAATAAGTTCTTTCTTTTAATCTTAATGTCTCAACTAGTTCAAGATTTCTAATACTATGAATATCCATCTCTAAATAATCATTTTTCTTTAAATAATTAATTTTAGTTATATGACTTAAATCTTTTAATTGTCTTACATCCAGATAATAAAATAAATGAGCTACTCCACTTTTTACCCTAGCATCAGGTATTATATCAAATAATTCTTTATATTTATCCCACAAAAATTCACTACTTATAGTTACTTCAATATTATAAGTATTTTTAAGTAAAGATATTAAACTTGTATTTAAATTATCTACGAATATTACTTCTTTTAAATTAAGTTCTAATATTTCATTTACTAATATTTCTTCACTATTTTCTAAAGTTATCGTAGCTAAATATCCCGTAGAAATATCAAGTACAGTCATTAAGATACTATCACTAAAAAATAATATACTAGCTATATATGAAGAATCTTTATCATTAAGTAAATCATTATCAGCAATTGTACCTTTACTTATTACATCCACGATTCCTCGTTTAACCATTCCTTTTGTGTATCTTGGATCTTCTAATTGTTCACAAATTGCAACACGATACCCTTTATTTACTAGCCTTTCAATATAAGTTTTAACATTAGCATGAGGAACACCACACATAGGTACTTTTTCATCTAATCCAGCCACTCTTCCAGTTAAAGTAAGCTCTAATTCTCGTGAAGCAATTAAAGCATCATCAAAAAACATTTCATAAAAGTCACCTAAACGATAAAAGACAAGTTCATCTTTATACTTATCTTTTATTTCAATGTATTGAGCCATCATCGGACTTAACTTTGTTCTATCTACTTCACTTAATTTCATACTTCAAAACCTCATGACTTATTATAACATGTCACAAAATTTTTTTAAACCAAAAGTTTCTTTTTTTCTTCAAAAAACATAATAATATCCACCATTCTTACTTCCGTATCCGGTATATTAAATATTTCTATATACTTGACTTCACTATCTAAACTTACTTCAATTTCATCTTCATTTAATATATATCCATTACTTGCTCTAACTTCTTTAATAATATAAATTCCTAAAGGCAAATTATCTATTTCAATTTCTCCATATTCATTAGTTACACCTTCATATATTACTTCCTTATCTTTCATTATAACAAATTCAACGTTACTTATAACATTTCCATTGCTTGAATCTAATTTTCTTATAACCAATTTTCCTTTTTTTAATTCATTTTCAATCTCTAAATAAATATCTTTATTTTCATCATCAATCTTTACTTCATAAATCATTTCATTTAACACATATCCATTACTTGCCATTACTTCTTTTATTTTATAAATACCATATACTAAATCATTAAGTTCAATTATTCCATCAACATTAGTCTTTCCTTGATATATTATTTTCTCATCTTTCATAATAATAAATTCCGTATCCTTAATAGGTGTTTTTGCATCAAAATCCATTTTCTTAATTTTTAAATTACCTTTTTTTAATTCATTTTCAATTTCAATATAAACATCTTTATTTTCATCATCAATCTTTACTTCATAAATCATTTCATTTAACACATATCCATTACTTGCCATTACTTCTTTTATTTTATAAATACCATATACTAAATCATTAAGTTCAATTATTCCATCAACATTAGTCTTTCCTTGATATATTATTTTCTCATCTTTCATAATAATAAATTCCGTATCCTTAATAGGTGTTTTTGTATCAAAATCTATTTTCTTAATTTTCAAATTACCCCTTTTTAGCTTATTTTCTAATTCTAAAAATATATCAATTATTCTATTATTTTCATTTACCTTTAAATTTGCCTCATAATAATTATCATCAAGTACAAACTTTTTATCATTACTTACTTCTTTAATAAAGTATTTTCCTTTGCTTAAATTGTTAAATATTGCTTTACCATCTTTATCAGTTGTTGCTTCTTTAATATAATTTTTATTTTCATCAAACAATGCAAAGATCACACCTTCTAGACTTATTTTATCCCCATCTATTACTTCACCATACTTTTTTATTTTAATATTACCTTTTAGTTCTAAACCTTTAATATCATAATTTGCTATTACAGGCACATCCATTTTTCCTTTCAAAACATTTTGACTATCTGAACTTACAAATATAAATGCTTTATTATTAGTACCTTTTTTTAAAGTAAATTTATTACTTAAATCGCTTATTTTAATAGTTAAAATATTTCCATTTATTTTTACGTTTTTACTTCCTGCAAATTTTTTTAATACTCCATTTCTATCTATAATAGATAAAGTATCTCCGATATAAGTATCTGGTACATCAAATTCTGGAATTTTATAATGATTATTAACTAAATTATAAATTTCTTTTATTTCATTTACAAATAAGGTAGAATTAACATTACCCTTAAATGTATCAGTAAAATAAAATCTTGCCTTAGGACTTACATTTTGCCATATTAGCATCTGAGTAATATAATACCATTTTGGATCCATATGATTATGAGTATCATCTTTATATTGATAACCATAATAACTAATTAAATTTATCTTTTCCCATAACTCAGCACTTAAACCTAGATACTTAGCAAAATTATTTGTATATTTATTATAAGAAGAATTATTATTTACTTTAACAAATGGTTCAAGACAATAAACATAATCACCTTCACTATCTATAATAAATTGACCTTTCTTATATTCTTTTTCACCATTTTCTTTCACTTTTAATACAAAGACATTTTTGATTACATCTCCACCTTTAAAAGATAATGCTTTTACATCAATAACTAGCATAAATATAAAAACTAATAACCATACTTTCTTATTCATTTACTACGCCACCCTTTAATAATACATAAATCATATCTAAAACACACATTACATCATCATATTTTATCTTTATATTTTCTCTATATGTAAAATATTTCCAATTACTTCTATAATTAATATTTCTTCTTATTTGTTCTATTCTATCTTTAATATTTCTTATTACTAAACTATCTTTATTACTATTATAAAGATTCTCTATTGCTTTAGATACCTTTTTCTTATCTTTTAAATTTCCATTAATTTTATATAATTCAAGCAATAAATTATTATTAAACATAATACCTTTCATAATTTTATAAAATGTATAAGCTAACTTTTCTTCTTGCGTTACTAACATTATATCTTTTTCTAATTTAAACTTACTTAAATAAACACTATCTTTTATTCCAACAGGAAAATTATCAGCTACCCCGATTAATTTAATTGGTATAATCCATTTAGCCCCTTTATAAACAGTATTCACCTTTATAAGATACTCTTTTGCATACTTATTATGAAATATTCTTTTAATTTCTGTTACATCAAAACTAATATTTTCATAATGTCTAAATATTTCCTTAAATACCATATTTATATTAAAAGAATTTATACAAAAACCTTTTATATACATCGATAAATTATCTAAATCATCATAAATCACTTTACTTCCATATCTACTTTTAAAAATACTATCAATAATATATTCTTTTAATATACCAGGATAAAAACTTTTACTACTATTACCTATTCTTTTCATCATAACCTCATCTTTCTTTTGTTCCCCTTTTTATCTTTCATTAATATATTTTCCTTATAAAATCACCTCACGGTTTTCTATTAAAACACATTCATTTCAAATAATTTGTTGTTTCCTGTCGAACACATCCTAAAAATGTTATTTTTAAAAATTTCGTATAAAAAAACCCAACATTTTCATGTTAGGTTTATAAAAGTCAATAATTATTTTCCTTGTTTTCTTAGGATTGCGGCTTGAGCTGCTGCTAGTCTTGCAATTGGAACTCTATATGGTGAACAAGATACATAATTAAATCCTAGCTTATCACAAAAAGCAACACTTGCTGGATCTCCACCATGTTCTCCGCAAATACCTAAAGAAAGTTTTGGATTTACACTTCTACCTTTTTTAGCACCCATTTCCATAAGAAGTCCAACACCATCAAAGTCTATACGAGCGAATGGATCAAATTCAAATATTCCTTTTTCATAATAAGAATTTAAGAATTTACCAGCATCATCTCTAGAAAAACCATAAGTCATTTGTGTTAAGTCATTTGTACCAAAACTGAAGAATTCGGCTTCTGTAGCAATTTGATCTGCTAAAAGTGCAGCTCTTGGAATTTCGATCATTGTTCCAACTTCATATTTTAAATCTATACCAGAAGAAGCAATAATTTCATCTGCAGTTTTAACTACAATATCTTTAACATATTTTAATTCTTTAACTTCACCAACTAAAGGTATCATAATTTCAGGTGTAACTGGAGTACCTTTCTTAGTTACATTAATTGCTGCTTCAATAACAGCTCTTGTTTGCATTTTAGCAATTTCTGGATAAGTTATTGCTAAACGACATCCTCTATGACCCATCATTGGATTGAATTCTTTAAGTGATGCAATTACTTCATGTAATTCTTCAACAGTTTTGCCTAAGTCATCAGCAAGTTCTTTTATTTCTGCTTCAGTTTTTGGTAAGAATTCATGTAGAGGTGGATCCAAATATCTAATAACAACACTATATGGAGCCATAGCTTCAAATAATCCTTCAAAGTCCTTTCTTTGATATGGTAAAATATTTTCTAAAGCTTTTTCTCTTTCTTCTAAAGTTGTTGCACAAATCATTTTTCTAAAGTTGAATATTCTATCACGCTCAAAGAACATGTGTTCTGTACGACATAGCCCAATTCCTTCAGCTCCGAACTTTCTTGCTTGCATTGCATCTTTTGGTGTATCAGCATTTGTTCTAACCTTTAAGTCTCTTGCTTCATCTGCCCAAGACATAAAAGTTTCAAAATCACCACTTATAGATGCTTCTTGCATTTCTAGTTTACCAGCATATACTTTACCAGTTGAACCATCAATTGATAAGTAGTCTCCTTCTTTAAAGATGCTTCCGTCTGGCATTTTAAGTGTTTTTTCTTCTTCATTTAAAACGATAGTTGATGCACCACTTACACAACAAATACCCATACCACGAGCAACTACCGCTGCATGGCTAGTCATGCCACCTCGAATAGTTAAAACGCCTTTGCTTGAATTCATACCTTCTATATCTTCCGGTGAGGTTTCAAGTCTAACCAGTAATGAATCAATTCCTTTTTTCTTATTTTCAATTACATCACTAGCTGTAAAATAAATTTTTCCAGATCCCGCTCCAGGAGATGCAGCTAAACCTTCAGCAACTACTTTACCATTTTTGATAGATTCTGCAGTAAACGTTGGATGTAGTAGTGCATCAAGTTGTTTTGGATCAACCATTAATACAGCTTCTTCTTTAGTAATCATTCCTTCATTTACTAAATCAACTGCAACTTTAACGGCAGCACTTGCTGTTCTTTTACCATTTCTAGTTTGAAGAATGAATAACTTACCATCTTCAATAGTAAATTCCATATCTTGCATATCTTTATAATGATTTTCTAATTCTTGGGCAATGCTTGCAAATTCTTCATAAACTTCAGGCATTTCAGTTTTTAATGTTGCAATTGGGCTTGGAGTACGAATACCAGCAACAACATCTTCACCTTGCGCATTAATTAAATATTCACCAAATAATGCTTTTTCGCCAGTTGCAGGATTTCTTGTAAACGCAACACCAGTTCCGGAATTTTCTCCACTATTACCATAAACCATTTCTTGAACATTAACGGCTGTTCCCCAACTAGATGGAATATCATTTATTCTTCTATAATAAATAGCTCTTTCATTATTCCAACTTCTAAATACTGCTTTAACTGCTTCAATTAATTGAGTAAATGGTTCTTGAGGAAAATCTTCTCCTGCAAATTCCTTATAAGCACTCTTAAATAGATTAGTTAATTCAACCATATCATTTTCATCTAAATCAATGTCATTTTTAACACCTTTTTTAACTTTAATTTCATCTATAATAGTTTCAAATTTACTCTTTGCGTACCCTTTAACTACATCTGCAAACATTTGAATAAATCTTCTATAAGAATCATAAACAAATCTTTTATTGCCAATCTTTTCAGCAAAAGATTCTGCTATTTCATCATTTAAACCTAGATTAAGTACAGTATCCATCATACCTGGCATACTAGCTCTAGCACCACTTCTTACACTTACTAGTAACGGATTTGTTTTATCACCAAACTTTTTACCACTTTTTGCTTCTAATTTAGCTAATGCTTCTTTAATTTGGTCTATTACTTCACTAGATAATTCCTTTCCATCTTCATAATATTTGTTACAAGCATCAGTTGTAACTGTAAATCCACTTGGAACAGGTAATCCAATATTAGTCATTTCTGCTAAATTAGCACCTTTACCACCAAGGATATTTCTCATATCTTTGTTTCCTTCTTGAAACAAATAAACATATTTTTCCATTTCTAATCCTCCCATGCTATAATTTTATCACTTTCCCACCCACCAAACAATAAAATTTCTTAAATTTTACATTTTTTGATAATTAACGTTTTATCAATAGTATAAATCTTCTATTCCTAGTTTTTATAACTTACTTCGTACAAAATAAAAATATATAAGATTTTTTCTTATATATCTTTCTTTATAAACATTGCATCTCCGAACGAAAAGAATCTAAAATTATTTTCTTTTGCATATTTGAGCAAATCAATAACTTCATTAGTGCTTTCTTCGCCGTCACCGAGGAAAACTATATCAACAAAATCTGTTATCGGCTCAGGGTTACAGGCGCAAGGACCACCGACGCAAATAAGCGGAGTCAGTGATTCTCTTTCGCTTGATTTGAGCGGTATTTTAGCAAGATTAAGCATATTTAAAACATTTGTATATGAAAGTTCATACATAAGCGTAAAGCCAATCATATCAAAATCTTTTATATAATCTCCGCTTTCAAGTGCGAAAAGAGGAACATTATTTTTTCTCATCTGTTCTTCCATATCGTTATCGGGAGCAAATACTCTTTCGCACCAACTGTCCTGCCTGTCATTTACAAGACCGTAAATAATTTTCATCTAATCTTTATTTTTTTTTTACTTTCTCGCATATATTCCCTTACCGCT
>OQVS01003004.1_pt1 | contig 10403 bp, 6 predicted proteins | sample 1691601 | NCBI WGS metagenome assembly OQVS01 (sample SAMN03418268, study PRJEB22391) | human gut metagenome | biome: human-gut; feature: organic feature; material: feces | host: Homo sapiens | place: Tanzania | collected 2013-01 | reverse complement strand
TTCGTGAGAGCGAGATCAAGAACATGTCTGAGGTTTACACAACCCTCAAGAAAGAGGTTCTTCCTGAGCTCCGTCGTGCAAGATTCATCGCTAACGTAGAGTATCAGAACTACACCAAGGAAGAGCTCCTCAAATTCGTTGACGAGAACATGGACGTTCTTGACGAAGAGGCTCTCCTCCGTTCAGCTACACTCGTTAAAGAGGCTAAGACAAAAGAGGCTCTCTACAAGAAGGCTGTCGAGAAGTTCAACAGCGACCGCGCACAGTTCAACCTTGGCGTTCTTTACTTGAACGAGAACGACCTCAAGTCTGCTGAGAACGCTTTCGGCAAGGTTCAGACCAAGGATGCTGACCTCGAGAACGCTAAGGGCGTTATCGCTCTCCGCAAGGGTGATTTCGCTGCTGCTCAGAAGTCATTCGCTGCTGCAGGTGCAAAAGAGAACCAGGCTGTCATCGACATCCTGAACGGCAACTACGAGAAGGCTGCTGCCGCTCTCAAGGGTACCAACTCTTTCAACGAGGCTCTCGCATACGTTCTTATCGACAAGCCAGCTGAGGCTGCTGCCGCTCTCAAGTGCCAGTGCCCTAAGGCTAACTACCTCCGCGCCATCATCGCAGCTCGCCAGGGCAAAGCTGCTGACGTGAAGACATATATCGAGAAGGCTAGCAAGGATTCAGCTCTCAAGGCTCGCGCCGAGAAAGACATCGAGTTCGCTCAGTACAAATAATAATGTCAATGCCGGTTAACCCCGGCTAGTCATAAAATATCACTCCCCGAAATCCGCCATGGATTCCGGGGAGTTTCTTTATGTCCGCGGAGTTCCGCACCGACCTCTGCAGCATAACCAATGCTCACGCCATATCTGATGGCTCGGATGATCGGCCCTTGCGTTGAAATCACCCACCAGGAACGACGGATAACCAGCAGGGTGGGACTGTGCTCCATATCGACCAGAACATGGGCTTATTTGAGGTTTTATCCTGTTCAGTATGCCATATATGCGAAAAGCCCCGGCGGATGTTCTCCGTCGGGGCTTGACATATTCTAAGGCGTCAGAGCGCCAGGTTTATTTCTTTGATGCGGCTTTCTTGGCTTCTTTTCTCTTCTCGTTCCACATGTAAGCATCGAACATTACAGGAGTACCGATGAAGATTGAAGCGTAAGTACCGAAGCAGATACCGAGAATCAAGGCAACTGACAGACCGCGGATAGACTCGCCACCGAAGATTGCGATTGCAAGCATTGTCACGAGAGTAGACACGGATGTGTTGATGGTTCTGGTGAGGGTGCTGTTGAGCGCAAGGTTTGCATTGGACTTGAAGTCAGCCTTAGGATGCATTGTCTTGTACTCACGGATTCGGTCGAAGATAACCACGTTATCGTTGATGGCGTATCCGATGATGGTCAGGATAGCGGCGATAAACGTCTGGTCAACGTCCAGGTTGAACGGAAGGATTCCGGAGAACAGGGAGAAGAAACCGATGACGATGATAGCCGTGTGTGCGAGTGAAACCACACCGCCGAGACCCCATGTCCAGCCATTGAATCGTACTGCGATATAAGCGAAGATTACGAACAGCGCGATGAGGACTGCGAATACAGCTGATCTCTTGATATCGTTTGCGATGGTAGGACCTACCTTGTCGGAAGAAATGATACCGTTAGGGTTGTCCAGCGTTTCTGTAAACTCATTGAGGGTAATGTCTTTCTCTGCGAAGAAGCCTTTCATTGCCTCATAGAGTTTAGCCTGTACCTCTGAATCCACCTCGCTTGACTCATCCTCAACCTTGTACTTGGTAGTAATCTTCATCTGGCTCTCACCACCGAACTGCTTAACTTCCACAGACTCACCGAATTCTTTCTCGGCAGCCTCACGGATTGACTCGGCTGTAACCGGCTTGTCGAATCTTACGACGTATGTACGACCACCCGTGAAGTCAACACCATAAGTAAAGCCCTTGATGCAGATGGATGCAATCGCGATTACGATGAGCACTCCGGAGAACATATAAGAATATTTCTTCTTGTCAAGGAAGTTGAACTTGGTATGCTTGAGGAAGTCCTTTGTAAGATTGTTCTCGAATGATACGTTCTTGCCCTTGGATACTCTGTCATCAAAGATGATTCTGGTGATGAAGATAGAGGTAAGAACGGATGTGATGATACCGATGATGAGGGTGGTAGCGAAGCCCTGTACAGGACCTGAACCGAAGATGAACAGCACGATACCGGTAAGGAGTGTGGTAACCTGACCGTCGATAATTGCCGAGTAAGCATTGGAATAACCGTCAGCGATAGCCTTTGACAGACCCTTGCCGGCAGCAAGTTCCTCTTTCACACGCTCATAGATAATCACATTGGCATCGACCGCCATACCCATTGTGAGGACGAGACCGGCAATACCTGGTAATGTAAGCACAGCTCCGAAGGATACGAGAGTACCGAAGAGGAGGAGCACGTTGCACAGAAGTGCGATATCAGCCACGAATCCGGCGCCGCTGTAGAAGAAAATCATGTAAGCGAGCACCAGGAGGAAGGCGATGACGAAGGAGATGAGACCGGCATTGATGGACTCTGAACCGAGGGTAGGACCTACGACCTGCTCCTGGATGATCTTGGCAGGTGCAGGAAGCTTACCTGAATTCAGGACGTTGGCAAGGTCAGTAGCCTCTTCCACGTCGAAACCGCCGGTAATCTCTGAATTTCCGCCTGTAATCTCCGAATTGACGTTAGGATATGAATATACACGGTCATCGAGTACGATTGCAATCTGCTTGCCGATATTGTCCTTGGTAAGACGGGCCCAGATGGATGCACCCTCGGCGTTCATTGTCATGGAAACTGAAGGGTTACCCTGGTTCATGCCCTGTCCGCTGTAAGATACGCGGGCATCGGTAACTGCTGAACCGTCGAGAGGAGCCTTTCCGTCTCTGGTAGCTGCCTTGATGGCAACCAACTCGAAGCAATTGCCGCCCTGGATGTAGCTTGAAGGCTTGACTGTCCAGATAGGTTTAAGTTCTGTAGGGAGATAGCCGCTCAACTCCGGAGATTTAAGGAGTTTGGTCACGAGTGCTGTATCACTTGCCTGCGCAATACCCATGCAAGCACCCCTACTATATCTCGTATCGAGCACAGAGAAGAGAGGGTGAGCTTTCTTGTAAGCAGCCTGAGCCTTGGCATCAGCAGCAGCTGACTTGCCGATCTCGCTGTTAAGCAATGAATCAGAAGCGGATTCCACTGTCTCTGCCACTGCTGTAGAGTCTTCCTCAAATGTTTCAAGAGTCTGGGCGAGAATAGCATCAGCATCCTGGAGGTCCTGTGCGATTTCTGAATAATCGTAAGTGGTCCAGAACTCAAGGGAAGCAGTTCCCTGCAGGAGATTCCTGACACGGTCTGGTTCCTTTACACCAGGAAGCTCGACGAGAATACGTCCGCTGTTTCCAAGTCTCTGGATAGAAGGCTGTGTGACACCGAAACGGTCGATACGGTTACGGAGGACATTGAATGAGTTGGCGACAGCGCTCTCGGCATTCTCTCTGATGACAGAAAGAACCTCCTCGTCGGTAGACTGCGGATTGATGAGCTTGGCGAGGTCGTATGTGCCGAACACCTGTGCAAGTCTCTGGCCGTTGGAAACCTCTTTCCATGCCTGCGCGAACAATGTGATGAAATCATCCGGTGACTTCACGCTGCGCTCTTTGGCGAGGCTGATTGCCTTCTCGAACTCAGGAGTCCTGTTCTCTCCTGCGAGAGCCTTTACGAGGTCTTCGAGCTGGACCTGAAGCATGACGTTCATACCGCCCTTCAAGTCGAGACCGAGGTTGATCTCCTTAGACTTTACATCTTTGTAAGTATATCTGAAGTAGACTTTCTCGCTTGAAATCGAGTCAATGTACCAACGATTCTCTTTTTTGGCGATAGAATCGAGCACATAGGCCTTATCCACCTCAGGGATTTCAGCAAATTCTGCTGACTGCTTATACACTTCGACAGCATTCTGGGCGTATTTCGCTGCCTTGTTCTCCTGAATACTTGTTACAAGAGTGAAAGACAACTGCCAGACGCAGGCGAGAGCGAGCAGAACCGCTACTAGTTTGATTGCACCTTTGCTTTGCATTTGTTTGAATATTTTAAATTTATATTAATTTCCAATAGTGGCAATAGAGTGCAAATTTATCTAATTTTTTCGTACTAAGAAACTTTCTGCAAGTAATTTCTTATTTTTGCAGTCCATGTTATGAAAAGAGTGAAGATTATATTTTCAATATTTGCCGTCGTTTCCGCTGCATTCACCATGCAGGGGCAGGACGTGACGGACACATTGCATGTGAACCGCAGAAGCGTGGACATGCGACACCTGAAGGTCGTTACTGATTCATTGATACGTAGTTACAAGTTCGCTGAAGCTACCGGAGCCTTCGAGAGCGCGAAGGCTGATGCCGATTCTCTCACGTCAATCCTCATCGACGAGGCGATGGTACAAGCGCAGAACGGGAACAGCATGAAGGGCTTTTGCAGCAACCCGGTTGCCGTGGCGAGGAAACGTTTCTCGCTGAAAGATTTTTTCCTGTACTTCCCTCTCCCGGACAAGAGCTGGCGGGCAATCCCGAACCAGCTGGATTCTTCGGCGCATGACAGGTTCGTAAGGGCGACATTTGTCCCGGAAGGATCTGAACAAATATATTGGTCTGCAAAGGACCAGGAGGGCATCCGCAATATCTATCGCACTGAGCATCAAGACTCTCTGTGGTCCGTTCCGGAGCTCATCAATGAGCAGGTAACCTCTTCTTCAGACGAAATTTACCCTATGCTCTCGCCGGATGGAAAACAATTGTTCTTCGCATCCAGAGGTCTCTATGGCATGGGCGGATATGACCTTTATGTCTCGGATTGGGATGAAAACCTGAAAGATTGGGGAATGCCTGTAAACATGGGCTTTCCATATTCTTCTCCATACGATGATTTCCTGTTCATCAATACCGCTGACGGGAAATATTCAATGTTCGCGTCCAATCGCGCCTGCCAGGCGGACAGCGTGGATATCTATGTGCTGGAATTCGACAGCATGCCGGTAAGGAAGGCCATTGACAGTCCGGAGGAATTGGAAAAACTATGCCGCTTGGAGCCGGCTGACGACCCTGAAAGGCTCGGAAGCAGCCCTGCGGCGGCTGATGATATGCAGGACAATGCCGACATGCGTAGATATTCCGACAAGTTGTTACAGGTAAGGTCTTTACGCGATTCCATATATAAGCACAGCACGGATCTGGACAAGGACCGCAGCTGGCTGACAGAGGTTTCCGGACAGGAGAGGAGCAAGCTGGCCGCCTCTATCCTGAGTAAAGAGGCATTGATCCCGAAACTGAAGGATTCATTGGCGGTAGCCAGCAGGGAATTGCAGAAAATCGAATTGGAATTCCTCCAGAGCGGCGTCGTCATTGACCCTGAAAAGCTTCAGCATGAAGCTGACAGGGAGATTGTCGGCGGGTCGGCGGGCTACACTTTCGCGAAGATGAACATGGGTGCGCCGCTTCATCTGGAGATGCAGAAGCCGAAGCCGTCGTTCGACTACACGTTCCAGGTACTTGAAGAGGGGCGTTTCGCAGAGGACAACACATTGCCTGGAGGGCTGATATATCAGATACAGATATTCTTGATGTCCAATAAGGCTACCGTGAAGCAAATCAAGGGATTAAGCCCTGTATTTGAACGTATCGGCAGCACCGGGAAACGCATTTATTCCGTCGGATTGTTCCATAGCTACAAGGATGTCCTGGCTAATCTGAACAAGGTCAAGAGAGTCGGTTTCAGAAGCGCGATAATCGTCGCGTTCCTGGACGGCAAGCCGATTACCGTACAGAAGGCAAGAGCATTGGAAAAGACCATACACGAACTGTTCCAGGTGAGGATTTTCCCGGCGGACGGTGCGGCGTTGAATGATACGGAAATGGCTGCTGTCAAGGTGGTTACGGACGCTGACATGGCGCGTACTACGGAAGGCGGCGTCATCTCCTTCATCTTGGGCCCTTATGACAGCAGAGCAGAGGCGGATGCCGTCATCTCAGCATTGAAAATATCAGGAATCACGAACGTCCGTATCGAATCTGCAGGCATGTCGGAAATAAAATAGCTCTTCATTGACCGGGTTCTTCAGGAAAATGCTTATCTTGTGGGATGGATATTAATTGAAGATAATATGGGACTGGTCATAACACTCGTAATCGCAGGCATAATTCTTATCCCGGCTGAAATATTCCTTATCCCGGGCGTCGGCGCCGCAGGAATCTTGGGGCTTCTGGCCCTCTGCGGGTCGTCTTATTACGCATTTGCCTGCCTGGGTACAGCCGCCGGAGTCATCACGACATTGGTCAATATCGTATTGATTTCCGTGCTGCTTTTCTACGCATTGAGAGCGAAGACGTGGAAGCGTCTGCAACTTGATACGGTAATCGACAACAAACCCGAGGAGGAGTCTGTCGGCGTGGGAGACCGCGGAAAAGCCGTCACAAGGCTCGGCCCTGTCGGCACGGCGAGAATCAACGACAAAAGTTTCGAAGTCACGGCATTGGAGGGAATGATCGATGCCGGAACGGAAATCGAAGTCGTCCACATGGAGAACAAAAAGATCTATGTGAAGCCGGTAATGCCGGACGAAGCATTCTAGAAATCATTAAAACACAATAACATTATGGGAATTCCAATGATTCTGTGGGCAGCTGTCGCTTTAGTAGCTCTCATCGTCCTGTTATGGTTCTTCCCGGTAACCTTATGGTTCCAGGCGGTGCTTTCAGGAGTACATATTCCGCTCGTCCAGCTTGTGCTAATGCGCTGGAGAGGCGTAAATCCGAATACTATCGTAATCGCAATGATTACCGGTACCAAAGCCGGCTTGATGCTAAAGGCCAATGAGTTGGAGGCGCATTATCTCGCCAAGGGCAATGTCGTAAAGGTGGTCAATGCCCTTATTTCCGCCGACAAGGCGAACATTCCTCTGGATTTCAAGACGGCTGCAGGAATCGACTTGGCCGGACGTGATGTTTTCGAGGCTGTGCAGATGTCGGTGAATCCCAAGGTCATCAACACTCCGCCTGTAACGGCCGTGGCAAAGAACGGTATTCAGCTCATATGCAAGGCCCGCGTGACGGTTCGTGCCAATATCAACCAGCTTGTCGGCGGTGCCGGTGAAGAGACGGTTTTGGCACGTGTGGGAGAAGGTATCGTATCGTCAATCGGTTCAGCAGAGAGCCATGCAGAGGTTCTTGAGAAGCCGGAGTCAATTTCCAAGGTGGTTCTGGCCAAGGGTCTGGATGCAGGTACCGCTTTCGAGATTCTGTCCATCGACATAGCGGATATTGATATAGGAAAGAATATCGGTGCAGTTCTCCAGATGGATCAGGCAGATGCTGACAAGAACATCGCACAGGCCCGTGCAGAGGAGCGCAGGGCAATGGCAGTGGCTCTGGAGCAGGAAATGAAGGCAAAGGCCCAGGAGGCCCGCGCAAAGGTCATAGAGGCCGAAGCACAGGTGCCTCTGGCAATGGCCGAGGCGTTCCGCAACGGCAATCTCGGTGTCATGGATTACTACAAAATGAAGAACATCCAAGCCGACACCGACATGCGCGAAAACATTTCCAAGCAGTAGCGAATCGGTAGAATCCGTGAGGCTGTAAAAGCTCGCCTGAACAATCGGGCGACAGCAACAGCCCGGAGGGCAACCTTCCCCCGTAATGGGGGACCGAGGGGGAAATACGAAGTCCCATCAGGGACCACAAAAAAAAGCTCGCATGAGAATGCGAACTTTTTTTTGTGGTCCCAACAGGGCTTGAACCTGTGACCCTCTGATTATGAGTCAGATGCTACTAACCAACTGAGCTATGGGACCAATATTGCAGGACCGGCCGCAAGAACCGGTCTTGCAAATATAATTATTTTTCCTGAGTTCCGAAACAATTCAGCACTACAGGATGCTGATTTCTATCAGACTTTGATTTCAACCTCAACTCCTGAAGGCAGCTCAAGCTTCATAAGAGAATCAACTGTCTTAGCATTAGACTCGTCGATATCCAGAAGTCTGCAATAAGAATTGAGTTCGAACTGCTCACGTGACTTCTTGTTAACGAAGGTAGAGCGGTTCACAGTGAAAATCTTGGTACTGGTAGGAAGTGGAATAGGACCACAAACCTTAGCACCGGTAGAAGACACTGTTTCAGCGATCTTTTTAGCTGACTTGTCAAGCAGCATATGATCGAATGATTTGAGCTTTATTCTGATTTTCTGACCCATGTCAAAATACTCCTTTTTACCGTTAATAATTATTCGTCGTCATCGGATGCCTTGTAACCGCTCTTCTCGATAACCTCCTTAGCCAAGTTAGCCGGAACCTCTGAATAGTGGTCGAAGGTCATTGTGCTGGTAGCACGGCCGGAAGAAAGGGTTCTGAGGACAGTCACATAACCGAACTGCTCTGAAAGAGGAACGTATGCCTTGATGATTCTTGCGCCGTTGGCGGTGGAATCCATAGCATTGATCTGACCTCTACGGCGGTTAAGGTCGCCGACGATATCACCCATGTACTCCTCTGGGGTCACAACCTCAAGGCTCATGATAGGCTCAAGGAGAACCGGATGTGCCTTAGGGCAAGCGTGACGGAATGCATTGCGGGCGCAGATCTCGAATGAGAGCTGGTCTGAATCGACCGGATGGTAAGAACCGTCGAGGAGAGTAACCTTGAGAGAAGGAACCTCGTAGCCTGCAAGAACACCATTTGCCATTGCTGACTCGAAACCTTTCTGTACGCAAGGAACGTACTCCTTAGGAACGTTACCGCCCTTAACCTGGTTATCGAACTGAAGTCCGGTAACTCCCTCGTCTGCAGGGCCGATTTCAACGATGATATCTGCGAACTTACCACGACCACCGGTCTGCTTCTTGAAGAGCTCACGATGCTGAACTGTAGTTGTGATAGCCTCTTTGTAGTTAACCTGAGGTGCACCCTGGTTAATCTCCACACCGAACTCACGACGGAGACGGTCAACGATGATATCAAGGTGAAGCTCACCCATACCGCTGATGACGGTCTGGCCTGTCTCGTGGTCTGACTTGACTGTGAAAGTAGGGTCCTCTTCAGCAAGCTTGCCGAGAGCAACACCGAGTTTCTCAAGGTCAGACTGAGTCTTAGGCTCTACTGCGATACCGATAACCGGATCCGGGAACTCCATTGCCTCAAGGACAACAGGATGATCCTCAGCACAGATTGTATCACCGGTACGAAGGTCTTTGAAACCTACTGCTGCACAGATGTCACCTGCCTCTACGAATTCGATAGGGTTCTGGTGATTTGAGTGCATCTGGTAGAGACGGGCAACTCTCTCTTTCTTGCCTGTACGTGTGTTGAGCACGTATGAACCGGCATCGAGATGTCCCTGATAAGCTCTGATATATGCAAGACGACCTACAAACGGGTCTGTTGCAATCTTGAACACAAGGCCTGCAAACGGCTTGGCTGCGGTAGGCTCTACCTTAACCTCTTCTCCGGTCTTAGGGTCTGTACCCTTGACAGCTCCGATGTCGATAGGTGAAGGCAGGTAGCGGATGACAGCGTCAAGAAGGAACTGCACGCCCTTGTCCTTATATGAAGAACCGCAAGTAGCAGGAACAATCTTCATCGCGATAGTACCCTTACGGATAGCTGCAATGATTTCGTCCTTGGTAACTGACTCCGGATCCTCGAAGTATTTCTCCATAAGAGCATCGTCGCACTCGGCAGCAGCCTCGATAAGCCTGTCTCTCCAGAGCTCAACCTCACCCTTCATATCTTCAGGGATAGGAATCTCGTGGTAGTTTACAAGCTTGGTGTTGTCTGCCTCGTACTCGATAGCTTTTCTGTCGATAAGGTCAATGATACCGACGAACTTGTCCTCAGCGCCGATAGGAAGTGCAATAGGAACTGCGGTAGCTCCGAGTTTGTCCTTGATATCCTTGACGCAACCGAGGAAGTCGGCACCTACACGGTCCATCTTGTTGACATAGGCAATCTTCGGAACACCGAATTTGTCTGCCTGACGCCATACGGTCTCGGACTGTGGCTGAACTTTACCTACTGCATCGAATGTGGCGATAGTTCCGTCAAGCACACGGAGTGAACGCTCTACCTCAACGGTGAAGTCCACGTGGCCCGGGGTATCGATAAGGTTCAGCTGATAAACATTCCCGTCATAATGCCAGAAGGCTGTGGTCGCAGCAGAGGTAATGGTAATACCACGCTCCTGCTCCTGAACCATCCAGTCCATTGTAGCACCACCATCGTGTACCTCACCGATCTTGTGTGTCTTACCGGTGTAGAAAAGGATACGCTCTGAAGTGGTCGTCTTACCGGCATCAATGTGAGCCATGATACCGATGT